>WNGN01001603.1_pt1 | contig 17499 bp, 15 predicted proteins | sample 5400561 | NCBI WGS metagenome assembly WNGN01 (sample SAMN13153379, study PRJNA577476) | soil metagenome | isolation source: 115 cm soil or saprolite under Garry oak tree replicate 2 | place: USA:California | collected 2016-06-15
GCCATCTATCCCAAGGAGATCGCCGAGAAGTTCGCCCCCGAGGTCAAGGTGACCGAGTACGTGGGGACCGGGCCTTTCAAGCTCGTCGAGTGGAAGCCCGACCAGTACATCCGCATGGTCCGGTTCGATGAGTACAAGTCGCGCAACGAGAAGCCGAACGGCTACGGCGGCGGCAAGACCGCGTACCTCGACGAGGTCCGCTTCCAGCCCGTGCCCGAGGTGGCCACGCGGGTGGCCCAGGTGGAGACCGGCGAGCTCGACTTCGCCGACGACCTGAACCTCGACGCGTACGATCGTCTCAAGAAGAATCCGAATCTCCGTCCGATCGTCTCCAAGCCGTACTACTGGCTCGTCGCCGTCCTCAACAAGAAGGAAGGCCTGATGACGAACCAGAAGCTCCGCCAGGCGTGGCAGGCGGCGATCGACATCGAGCCGATCATGAAGAACGTGGCGGGCGGCCACACCGAGTTCTTCCGGATGGACTCGAGCCTCATCCCGCCCGAGATTCCGGCCTGGCACACGAAGCTCACCGGGCTGCCCTGGAACGAGCGCAGCAAGGACAAGGTCAAGAGGCTCCTCGCCGAGGCCGGCTACAAGAAGGAGCCGATCCGGTTCATGACGACCCAGGAGTACAAGTGGATGTACGACTTCGCCCTCCTGTCCAAGCAGCAGCTCGAGGATGTCGGCTTCGCCATCGATCTGCAGGTGGTGGACTGGGCGACGCTCGTCAAGCGCCGCAACAACTCCAAGGAGTACGACGCCTTCACCACCGGCATCGGGGCCTTCTACGACCCGACTCACGCCAACTTCCTGACCGCGAGCTGGCCGGGCTGGACCACCGACGAGGACATCCTGAAGCTCCAGGCCGAGATGGCGCGCGAGACCGACCTCAAGAAGCGGCAGGCGCTGTGGGAGCAGCAGACCCGGCAGTTCTACGAGAAGGTGCCGGTGATCCGTTACGGCGATCTCTTCGGGCTCCGGGCCATCCGCAACACCACGAAGGGGTTCAACGACAAGACGGAGCGCGTGCGCTTCTACAACGTGTGGGTCGAGAAGTAGCGGCGTGAGGTCGCGGGCGCCGTTGTCCCCGGCGGCGCCCGCGGGGCTCCGGTGACGGTCTATCTCGTCCGTCGGCTCCTGGCGCTGGTGCCCGTGCTGGCGGTGGTCGTCACCGTCGTGTTCCTGCTGATTCACCTGATTCCCGGCGACCCGGTCGGTGTCATGCTCGGCCCCGACGCCACGCCGGCCCAGATCGAGTCGACCCGCCGCGCCCTCGGCCTCGACCGCCCGCTGTACGAGCAGCTCTTCAAGTTCTACGTGCGCGTGCTGCAGGGCGACCTCGGCCAGTCGTACTTCCTCGACCGCCCGGTCGTGACGGCCCTGCTGGAGCGCGCCGAGCCGACCCTGGTCCTGACCTTCTCGGCGCTGCTCGTCGCCGTGCTCATCGCCTATCCCGGCTCGTTCTGGGACCGGGCGCTGATGCTGGGCGCGCTGCTGGGCGTCTGCGTCCCCGGCTTCTGGCTCTCGCTGAACTTCATCTACCTCTTCGCGGTCCGGCTGGGCTGGCTGCCGGCGGCCGGCTACGCGTCCATCTTTGCGGACCCGCTGGCGGCGCTGCGCTACATGGTGCTGCCGGCGGTCTCGCTCGGCTTCAACCAGTCGGCGCTGATCGCGCGCATCAGCCGGTCGTGCATGCTGGAGGCGCTGCAGCAGGACTACATCCGGACCGCGCGCGCCAAGGGGCTCTCGCAGTCCGTCGTCACGTGGGTCCACGCCTTTCGCAACGCGCTCGTGCCGGTCGTGACCGTCATCGGTATCACGATGGCGATCCTCATCGGCGGCGCCGTGGTGACCGAGATCGTCTTCAACATCCCCGGCCTCGGGCGCCTGATCATCTCGGCGGTGCTGCGCCGCGACTACCCGGTGGTGCAGGGCGTGATCCTGGTCACCGCCACGGCCTACGTCCTCATCAATCTTGCGGTCGATGCGCTCTACGTGGTCATCGATCCGCGGATCCGCTATGAGTGAGATCCGGCGCTTCGCGCGCAACCGCAACATCGCCGTCGGCGCGGGCGTCCTCGCCCTCGTGGTCCTGGCGGCGCTTCTGGCGGGCGTCGTCTCGACGCACGACCCCCGCCGGCTCAACCCGGCCGAGCGCCTGAAGGCGCCGAGTGCCCGGAACTTGCTGGGCACCGACGAGTTCGGACGGGACGTGTACAGCCTCGTCCTGCACGGCGCCCAGGTCTCGCTGCTCGTCGGGGTCACGACGATGCTCCTCACGTCGCTGGGCGGGATCGTGATCGGCCTGACCGCCGGCTACTACCGCCGGGTGGACCTCGTGCTCATGCGCGTCATGGACGGGCTCATGGCCTTTCCGGCCATCCTGCTGGCCATCGCGCTCATGGCGGCGCGCGGCCCGGGCATCGGCAATGTCGTCTTCGCGCTCTCCGTCGTGTACACGCCCCGCACCGCCATGCTGATCCGCAGCACCGTGCTGAGCCTCCGCGAGCTCGACTACGTCCAGGCCGCCCGGGCCCTCGGCCGGCGCGATCTGGTCATCGCGTTTCGCCACATCCTGCCGAACTGCGTGGGTCCACTCCTGGTGCAGTCCAGCTTCGTCTTCGCCTACGCCATCCTGGCCGAGGCCATCCTGGGCTTCCTCGGCGTCGGCGTGCCGCCGTACGTGCCGTCGTGGGGCAACGTCATCGCCAGCGGAAAGAACGTGATCCGCGAGGCGTTCTGGGTGAGCCTCTTCCCCGGTCTGGCGCTGACGCTCTCGGGTCTCGCCCTGAACCTCCTGGGTGACGGTCTTCGTGACGTGCTCGACCCCCGGTTGCGGGTACAGTAGGCAGAGCACCTCAAGGAGGTTTCATGGCACTCGAGCAGCAGCTCAACGACACGCTGACCAAAGCGATGAAGGAGAAGGACGCGCCGACCGCCGACGTGGTGCGGATGATCAAGTCGAAGATCGGCGAGCGGCGGACCGCGAAGGGCTTCACCGGGACGATCGACGACGCGCTCGTCCTCGACGTCATCGGCGCCTATCGCAAGCAGCTCCAGAAGGCGCTGGTGGAGTTCGAGAAGGTGGGCGAGCGCGGCGCCGCGCACGCGGCGCAGCTCCGCTTCGAGCTCGCGTTCTGCGAGCGTTACCTGCCCAAGGGGATGGACGAGACGGCGCTGCGCGCGCTGGTCCGCGAGCGCCTCGACACCCTCAAGATCGCCGACGCCAAGCAGGTGGGCCGGCTGATCGGCGACGTGATGAAGACGCACAAGGGCCAGGTGGATGCCGCGGAGGTGAAGCGGGTCGCCGAGGAGATGCTGAAGGGCTAGGCCGCCCGCGACTCGCACCGTCCCACCAGCTCGCGATGCCGGATTCGGTCGCTCCCTCAGAAGACGACGACTCCGCGCGCCACCTGGCCGCTCCGCAGCGCGGCGAACCCCTCGTTGATCTCGCTGAGCTTGTAGGTCCGGCTCACCAGCTGGTCGATCTTCAAGCGGCCGTCGAGATAGAGATCGACCAGGCGCGGAAAATCGAGATTGGGCCGCACCGAGCCGTACATCGTGCCGCGGAGCGTCTTCTCCTGGAGCGCCATCGCGTAGGGCGTGATCGGCGCCCGCACGTTCATGGCCGCCATGCCGACGATGACCGCCGTGCCGCCGGGGCGGATGGCGTCGAGGATCTGCAGCGTCGTCGCCTCGCCGCCGATCGCGTCGAACGCGTAATCGGCGCCGCGGCCGCCGGTGAGGCCGCGCACCGTGTCGACCACGTTCTGGCTCCCGGCGTTGATCGTGTGCGTGGCGCCGAACTCCCGCGCGTACTGGAGCTTGTTGTCGAGGAGATCGCAGGCGATGATCAGCCGCGCGCCGGCCAGGCGCGCGCCCTGGACGACGTTCAGCCCCACGCCGCCGCAGCCGATCACGGCGACCGACGCGCCGGCCTCGACCTGGGCGCACCGGGTCACCGCCCCGACCCCGGTCGGCACGCAGCAGCCCATGAGCGCCGCCTGCGGCCACGGCATCTCCTTGCGGACCGGCACCAGCATCTCGGCGGGGCACACGACCGACTCCGCGAACGTTCCGATGCGCGCCATCTGGAAGATGTCCTGCCCGTCCCGCTTGAGCCGGCAGGTGCCGTCGAGCATCATCCAGCGCGCGGTCTGATGGCCGTCGCAGAGGATCGAGCGCCCGATCGAGCAGTAGAGGCAGCGGCCGCACTGCGGACGGAACGAGAAGATGACGTGATCGCCCGGCTTCACGTTGGCGACGCCGGCGCCTACTTCCTCGACGATGCCCGCCGCCTCGTGGCCGAGCACCATCGGCAGCGGCAGCGTCCAGTCGCCGTTCATGATGTGCCAGTCGCTGTGGCAGACGCCCGCCGCCTTGACGGCGACTCGGGCCTCGCCGGCCTGGGGCCCCTGCTGCTGGACGTCGACGACCTCGAGCGGTGTGTTGGCCTTGTAGAGGATCGCGGCTTTCATGTGGTGGCTCCTTGGGAGCGCTTCAGTCGAGCGAGGGGCGGCGCCGCGCCCACGGCCGCGCCGCCTCGAACGCCGCCGCGGCCTGCAGGACCGTGAGATCCGCGAAGCGGCGACCGACGATCTGGAGCCCGACGGGCAGCCCCGCGGGCGTGAAGCCGGCCGGGACCGACGCCGCCGGCTGGCCGGTGAAGTTGAACGGATAGCTGAACGAGGCCCAGCGGATCCAGTCCCACGCGTGCTGCGACCAGTGCTCGGGGTTCAGCCGGCCCACCGGGAACGCGGCTACCGACAGGGTCGGCGTCAGGAGCAGATCGTACTTCTCGAAGAGCGGCCGCACCGTGTCCCAGTACGCGAGCTTCTGGCCCCGCGCCTCGAGGTACTCGACCATGCTGTACTGAAGCCCGTCCTCGATGCACGCGACGAGCCCCGGGTCCATGCGGTCGCGCCACTGCGCGAGATACTGGGCGTAATTCCCGGCCTCGTGAGCGCTCCAGAGACAGCGGATCAGGTCGTGCGAGTCGGCGAAGCCGGACTTCACCTCTTCGACGACGCAGCCGAGCTCGTCGAACGCGCGGACCGCGTCCCGGACCGGCGCGGCGATCTCGGCGTCGACGGGAAAGCCGCCCAGGTCCGGGCTGAACGCGACCCGGAGTCCGGTGATGCCCGCGTCGAGCTTGCCGACGTAGTCGTCGGGGCGGGCCTCGAGCGAGGTGCGATCCCAGTCGTCCGGACCGGCCATCACCGACAGCATCAGCGCGGCGTCGGCCACGGTGCGCGTCATCGGGCCCATGTGCGACGCGTAGTCGTTGTTGGAGATGGGCCACATCGGGACGCGCCCGTAGGAGGGCTTGAGCCCGAAGATCCCGCAGAAGCCGCTGGGGATCCGGATCGACCCGGCGCCGTCCGAGCCCTGATGGATGGGCCCGAGCCCGGCGGCCGCGGCGGCGCCGGCGCCCGCGCTGGAGCCGCCGGTCGTCATCGCCGTGTTCCAGGGGTTGCGCGTGATGCCCGTCACGGGACAGTCGCCGAGGCCCTTCCAGCCGAACTCGGGCGTCGTCGTCTTGCCGAGCAGGACGCCACCCGCCTGCTTCAGGCGCCGGACCACCGGCGGGTCGACGTCGGGAACGCGGTGCTCGAAGACGAACGACCCGGACATCGTCCGGATGCCCTTGGTGTAATGCAGGTCCTTGATCGAGAACGGCACGCCGTGCAGCGGACCCCGCCGCTCGCCCTTCATCACCGCCTGCTCGGCCTCGCGCGCCGCCGCGAGCGCGACGTCGGGGGTGATCGTGCAGAAGGCGTTGACGAGCGGGTTGAGACGCTCGATGCGGTCGAGCACGGCGCGCGTGAGCTCCACGGGCGAGAGCTTCCGCGCGCGGATCAGCTCGGCCAGCTCGGTCGCGGGCGTGAAGGCGAGGTCGGACGACGTCATCGCGCTCTCCCGGCCTACTTCTTGGAGATCAGCCAGTGCCCGAGCGCCAGATGCGGCAGCCCCGAGCGCTCGAAGGTGTCCACGGCGTCCGCGGCGGAGGCGACGAGCGGCTCGCCGTGCAGGTTGAACGACGTGTTGAGCACGGCGCCGATCCCCGTCCGCCGCTCGAACTCGCGAATGACGCGATAATAGGGCGGGTTCCACGCCTCGTCGAGGATGTGGGCGCGCGCCGTGCCATCCTGAGGATGGATCGCCGCGACGATCTCGTCGCGTCCCTTCGCGTTGGTCGGAAACGCCAGCATCATGTACGGCGAGACGAGCCCCCGCGGATTGTGTAGATAATCCGCCTCGCGCTCGCGCAGGATCGTCGGCGCGAACGGCATCCAGAAGTCGCGGCTCTTGATCATCCGGTTGATCACGTCGACCACGCGGTGGTCCGACGGGTTCGCCAGGATCGAGCGGTTGCCGAGCGCGCGCGCCCCGAATTCCATCCGCCCGGCGCAGCGCGCGACGACACCGTCGGACACCAGGAGGTCGGCGATCTTCTCCTCGATCGCCGCGTGCTCGCTCACGCGGTAGCGGCTCGCCAGGTCGCGCCGTCTGATCACGTCCTCGATCTCCGCGTCCTTGACGTCGGGTCCGAGGTAGGCCGGCCCGAACGGCCGGGGCGCCGGGGCGTGCCCGGCTTCGGCGCAGAGATCGAGGTAGCCGAGATAGGCCGCGCCCACCGCGTTCGACTCGTCGCCGCAGGACGGAAAGACGAAGAGCTCGCCGAGCCAGCTCTCGTCGGCGATCAGCATGTTCGCCTTCACGTTCATGAAGACGCCCCCGCCGAGCGCCAGCCGCTCGCCGCCGTAGCGCCGGTGCGCCAGGCGCGTCCAGCGCACCAGCGCCTCCTCGAGGATCTGCTGGGCGCCGCCGGCGATGCCGTCGAAGCGAAGGCCGAGCGTCGCCTCGAGCAGCGCCCGGTACAGGGGCCCGCGCCGCCGCCATTCGAACAGGCTCGGCTTGCCCTCGCTCATCGCGAACACCTTGCCGAGCGCGGCGACGGCGCGCTCGGTCTCGCGGGCCGGCGCGTAGGGCGCGAGCCCCATCACCTTGTACTCGTGCTCGCCCGGCTTCATGCCGAGCAGCAGCGTCACGAGCGTGTAGAACGAGCCGAGCGAGCCCGGGCCGCTCGGGGTCGCCTCGCGGCGGGTCAGCGTCGTGCCGCTGGCACTCGACACGGTCCCGCAGAGCCCGTCGCCGGAGTTGTCGTTGGTGAGGACCAGCGCCGGGCGGCCGCCGAACGGCGAGCCGTAATAGGCGGCGGCGGCGTGGCAGGTGTGGTGGTCGACGACCGTCACCCGGTCGCCGGCCAGTCGCAGGTGACCCGTCACGTGGCCGCGCCGCTCGCCGTCGGTGAGCGGCGCCTTGCCCGGGGCCGGGTCGAGCAGCCCGAGCTTCGCGCCGAGCTTTCGCGCCCGGCCTGTCAGCCCGCGCCGCGGCGCCTCCAGGGCCACCCCGTAATAGCGGCGCAGGTAGGCCTCGTCGCGCATGACCCGGTTCATCCAGTCGTAGGAAGGAATCCGGGTCCCCGCCAGCACCACGCGGTCGACGTCGCCCGCGGCGATGCCGAGGTCACCCAGCAGCGCATCCACGGCACGACGCGGATATCCCGCGTCGTTCTTCAGCCGCGAAAACCGCTCCTCGGACGCGCAGCCGACGATCTCGCCGTCGCGCAATACGGCCGCGGTCGCGCAGTGCGTCTCGCTGATCCCCAGAACGATCACGACCCGACGATCATATCAGCACCCGCCGCGCCGGCGCCCGGGAGAAGCCGCTAGCCGCGGATCGTGCGCATGACATCCTCATTGGCGAAGACGTCCCGCGGGTTTCCGTGGAAGATGATCTCGCCGCGGTCGATCGCATAGAGCCGGTCGGCGACCCGTGTGGCGTTGACCAGATTCGACTCGGCGATGAGGACGGAAATACCCATCGACTTGATCGTCCGCACCGCCTCGATGAACCGCGTGACCACGACCGGCGCGAGCCCCTCGAACGGCTCGTCGAGCAGCAGGACCGACGGCCCCAGCGACATGGCCCGCGTGATGGCGACCATCTTCTTCTGGCCTCCGGAGAGATGGAGCCCCCGGCGCGTCATGAACCCCTTGACCTCGGGAAAAATCGTGAAAACCCGATCGTCGAGATCGCGACGCGCCGTGGGGCGCGACGTCGTGAGCCAGGACGTGATCTGGAAGTTCTCCTCCACCGAGAGGTCCGGGAAGATGCCGCAGTCCTCGGGCGCGTAGCCGATCCCCATGAGCGCGCGCTCGTGCGCCGGCATCCGCGTGATGTCGCGCTCCCGGAACGCGACCCGCCCGGAGCGCACCGGCAGGAGCCCCATGATGCTGTCGATGGTCGTGGTCTTGCCGGCGCCGTTGCGGCCGACCAGGCAGATGGCCTCGCCGTCCGCGACCTGCAGCGAAACCTCGCGGAGAATCTGCGCCGGGCCGCGAAAGGTGTTGATGCGATCGAGCTCGAGCGTGGCGGCCGGCATCAGCGGGCGTCCGTCTTACCGATGAGGGTAGTCGTGACCGTCTCGTTGCGCCGGATCTCGTCCGGCGTGCCGTCGGCGAGGATCGTCCCCTGGTGCATCGCGACGATCCGGTCCGAGTAGTTGAAGACCACGTCCATGTCGTGCTCGATGATCGCCGCCGAGATGCCCTGCGACCGGACGACGGACGTCACGGTGTCCATGATGGGCGCCTTTTCCCGCGTGCTGACGCCGCTGGTCGGCTCGTCCAGGAAGAGAAGCTTCGGGCGGAGAGCGTAGGCGACCGCCACGTCCAGGAGCTTGCGCTCGCCCTGCGAGACGCCGCCGGCCAGCACCCGCGCCTTCGGCGCGAGCCCGAACAGGCGGAGAATCTCGTGCGCCTCGTCCCAGACCGCCGAGTCGCTCGCGGCGAGGGCGACGAGGTTGGCGATCTTGCCCTCGCGCGAGAAGATCGTCAGCGCGACGTTGTCGAGCGCCGTGAGCTGGTCGAAGAGGTTCACGAGCTGGAAGCTGCGCGCGATCCCGGCCTTGATGCGGCCGTGCACGGACTGGTGGGTGACGTCGGCGTCCCGGAAGAGGATCTGGCCGCCGTCGGGACGGAAGAGCCCGGAGATCAGGTTGACGAGCGTGGTCTTGCCGGCGCCGTTCGAGCCGATCAGGGCGAGGACCTCGCTCTCCCTGACCGTGAAATTCACGTGGTCGACGGCGTGCGTGTCGCCGAACCATTTCACGAGGTCCTTCGTGACCAGGAGGCTCACCTCAGTGTCTCCCCTGGAGCCGCGCGAGCAGGCGCCCGGCGGTTCCGACGATCCCGGTGGGCAGCGACAGCACCAGCCCCACCAGCACGGCGCCGAGCAGCAATTGCCAGTAGACCGTGTAGCCGACCGCGTACGTCTTGAGATAGTTGAACACGACGGCTCCGATGATCGGCCCGGCGAACGACCGGAACCCGCCGAGGACCGTCATGAACACGATCTCGCCCGAGAACGTCCAGTGCATGATGTCGGGCGTCGTGAGCCCGTTCAGCGGAACCCAGAGGGCGCCCGCCAGCCCCGTGAAGACACCGGACACCAGGAACGCCACCCAACGGTACCGCCAGATCCGCACGCCCACGAACTCGGCCCGGGTCTCGTTGTCGCGGATCGCCTGGAGCGCCATCCCGAAGGGCGAGTTCACGATCACCCACATCAGCGCGACGCACAGACCGAACACGATGAGCACGTAGTAGTAGTACGCGTGCGACATGAAGACCGTCTTGTCCCCCGTGCCCGTCACGAGCCCGCCGAAGAGCGACGGCGTCGGCACGCGCAGCCCGTCGGTCCCGCCCGTCACCCAGAAGAACTTGAAGGCGAGCGACCAGAGCAGCTGCGAGAGGGCCAGCGTGAGGATGCCGAAGAAGATCGTCGTGTAGCGGACGCAGACCACGCCGAAGAGCGCGGTGACGAGGACCGAGGCGACGATGGCGCCGATCAGGAACAGCTCCATGGAGCCGACCCTGAGGTACTTGACCATCAGCGCCACCGCGTAGGCGCCGACGCCGAAGTACGCGGAGTGACCGAACGAGAGCAGACCGGTGTAGCCGAGCAGCAGATTGAAGCCGAGCGCGCCGATCGCCATGACGAGCCCGTACGCCAGAAGAATCGCGCCGTAGGGCGGCAAGACCAGCGGAACGAGCCCCAGCAGCACCGCGATCGGCACGGCGACGCGGAGGGCCCGGGCGCTCGACGCGGTCGGCCGGAACGCGGGCGCCGGCACGCTCATGGACGCCCGAAGAGGCCGGCGGGCCGCACGAGCAGCACGAGGGCCGCGATGAGGTAGAGCACCGCCAGCTCGATCTCGGCGAACCAGGTGATGCCGGCCTCGCGCACGAATCCCACGATGATCGCACCGACCAGCGCTCCCTCGAGGCTCCCCAGCCCGCCGATGACGACGACGATGAACGAGAGGACGAGCGCGTCGACCCCCATGCCGAGCACCGCCGACTGGCTCGGCACGATGATGGCGCCGCCCAGGCCCGCCATGAAGCAGCCGAGGGTGAAGGCCTCGACGTAGACACGGTTGACGTTCACCCCCAGGGCGGACGCCATGCGCATGTTCTGCGACGTGGCGCGCAGCACGACGCCGAACTTCGTCCGGTAGATGAACGCCCAGAGGAAGATGGCGGCGGCCGCGCCCACGCCGATGACCAGGAAGTTGTAGGTCGGGTAGATCGACTCGCCGACCGTCACGCTGCCGAAGCTCTCGAACAGGGCGCTTGCCGAGAGCGGATACGGCCCCCAGAAGAGGCGCATCACGTCCTCGAGGATCATCAGGAGCCCGAAGGTGCAGAGGAGCTGGTATTCCTCGGCGCGCTTGTAGAACGGCCGCAGCAGCGTCGGCTCGAGGACGGCGCCGAGGATCGCGGTGGCGACCGCGCCCACCGGCAGGAGCGCGAGCCACACGGGCATCGACGCCCCGGCCACCACCGAGCCGATGACCCAGGCCGTCACGTAGGCGCCGAAGGCGTAGACGTTGCCGTGGGCCAGATTCACGATGCGCATGACGCCGTAGATGAGGCTGAGGCCGCCCGCGATCAGGAACAGGACCGACGCGTAGAGGAGCGAGTTGAGAAGGTGGATGAGGAGGACGTCCACTACTCGGTCACGCGGTACGAGATCACCTTCACCTCGGGGTTCAATGAGTTTCCGTTGAGCGCCAGCGCGAGCAAGACCCGGTACGTGCCCGGCGGCAGCTTGCCCCTGAGATCCACGATCAGGCGGTCGCCCTCCACGTCTTGAGCCCGGCCGGTCGCTACGACCTCGTCGCCGGCGCTGACCGCCGTCCAGCGCGCCACGACAGTGTCGTGCGTCTTCTCACCGGTGGGCGCCAGGCGCATCGGCTCCCGCACGATCTTATACGACCGCTCGAATTTCGTCAGCGTTTGCGCGTCGACCTGAAGCTCGAGGCGATCGCCCCGCCGGTCGATCGCGCCGATCCACGCGCGCCGCGGCAGCGCCCAGCGGTCGAACGACCCAACGACGTTGGGGTACGAGAGGTCGCGGAACACCGCCAGCACGGTGGCATCGGCCGACCACTTCTGCAGGCGATAGGGTCCGCTCGTCACGAGCCAGTGGCCGTTCTGGCGGCGGAACCGCCGGAGCGCGGCCCACCGCTGCTGGGCCTGCTCGACGGTGACGAGGCCCCGCAGCGCCTCGGGCACGTAGGCGCGGCGCTCGAGGCTCTCGGCGATCGGGCCCAGCGCGTCCACCAGCTTCCGGTCGCGGACCAGATCGAGCCAGGCGACCCCCCGGCGCCGCGCCTCGTCCTCCGAGAAGGCCGCCAGCCCGCGCGTCACCGCCTCCTCCATCAGGGCGAGGAGCTGCCACGGCACCGGACTCCAGGGCGGCGCGATCGCCGGCGCCTCGGCCAGATCGGCGGCATGGCGCAGGTACACCTCGACCACCGGTGTCTCGAGGAACACCTGCAGATCGCCGAAATCTCGGACCTCGGTGTCGAGCTTCACCACGCGCACCGCGGCCAGCCATTCGCGCAGGACCGCGGTCGCTCGATCGATCCCGCGGTCCTTCTCGCTCCAGCGGCGAGCCACGACGTACGGATAGACGATGTCGGCGACGGTCATCTTCGTCTGGTCGTGGAACTTCGAGAGCGCCACTCGATACGTGACTCGCTGCTGGGCGACCGTGCCCGGCGCCGCCGGGCGCGGCGTGCCGGTCGATGGCTCAAGTATCAGCGCGTCGCGTGGCACCTCGACGGGGCCGGAGATCTCGGCGGTGCGCACCCGATTCGGCAGCCAGCCCACGCCGTAGGGCTCGGGAAGGACGGCCGCGTCGCCCAGAACCGACCACACGAGAGCGCCCGCCTCGTCCGTGAAGCCGGCGACCGGGTTCCACGCCGCCGCTGGGCGCGTCGCGGTTGCGACGCGAAGCCAGCCGTTCCATGGGAAGTCCTTCAGCTTCACGGTCCGGAAGAAGACGCCCGAGCCGAGGCCCGCCTGAGTGTCGAAGCCGACGTTCTCCACGCCCTCCGAGTAGCTGTCGTTCACCGCCTCGCGCCGGAGCGCGTACCCGAGCGGGATCCGCTCGCAGCCCCGGGTCACGAGCGAGACCAGGCGCCGCTCGAGGTTCAGCCGCTCGGTCGCGCTCGTGTAGTCGCCGCGCACGCGGCGGGCAAACGTCTCCTCGACGGCGCTGCGCGCGCTCGGATCGCTAAGGGTGCGCGCGGACAGCGCGTGGGCGTGGAACCAGCCCTGCTTCAGCCAGGGCGGTCCGATCCAGCCGTTGAGCCGCGTCGCCGCCTCGCGCAGGAGCTGCTCGAGCGGCACTTCCTCGAGCGTCGCGTCCCACTCGCCGTCGGCGGGCCGCCAGGCCGGGCCGGCAGCGAGGCCGGAGACGCCTCTGGACATACGAAGCCGCGGAATCGCTCCGGCCGTCGCGGCGCGCCCCTTCGCTGCCTCGACGAGGTCGGCGTGGTGCACGTAGTCCTCGTGCCAGGGCGTGACGGGATACGGGTAGACAACGTACTCGGGCTTCGCCGTGGCCAGCGCGGGCGCCAGACGCATCGCCGCCGCGCAGCGCTCGCGCGGTTCGGCAAACGCGCGGCTCGCCGGATTGAACGTGAGCACGACGAACGCGCGGAACGATTCGATCCACGCCAGCTCCGCCGCGCCCTTCGGCGCCGCGAGTGGCCCGACGTACGCATGAATCGCGTTCCGGGCCAAGAGCCGCAGCGCGGCCCCCGGCTCCGCGGCCGTCACGGTGATCTCCTGCGGATAGAAGGACGGGTAATACGGAATCTCGTGCCCCGCCTCCGCCCACGACGCGAAGACGGCGAGGAACACCAGCACCGAGGCGAGCACGCGAGCCACGACTATGCGCGAGCGGGGCCGGAGGCGCCGGCCCGGGGCGCGACGCTCCCGGGCCGACACCCTCAGCAGAACGCTAGGCTTTGACGACCGGCCAGGTCTTGTCGATCCAGGTGTAGGTCGACGTCGGCTCGCCCTTGGGCCAGCCGGGCGGCGCCGTGATGCTCCGGATCGGGATCGTGATGATGCGGGCCGGATCGAGGATCGGGAACGGGTACTCTGCCACGTTCTTGCTGAAGCCGGTCACCGCGTCCTTGTAGCCCTGGTGATTGTCGGGACGGATGTAGACGTAGCCCCCGGGACCAGCCATCATTATGCCTTCGAGCAAGGCGATGATCGCCTCGTCGTCGGGCCAGCCACCGCCGATTTTGTTGGCCTTCTCGATGGCGGACTTCAGCATGTAGGTGGCCGTGTACCCACCCTCGGCCTGGAAGTTCGGGTACTCGTTGAAGCGTGCGTGGTACTTCTCGACGAAGGTCTTGTTGAGCGGCCACTTGTCGCCGCCCGGGTACGTGAAGTGGTAGTTCGAGTGCACGCCGGCGATCACGCCCTCGGGGTGGTCCTTGCCGATCGCGTGCGGCGCCACGCCGAAGGCGATCGTGCTGGCGAACTTCGCCTTCTGGAACATGCCATAGCGAAGCGCCTGCTTGTACATGGCGACGTAGTCGCCGCCCCAGACCGACGACACGATCAGATCGGGCTTCGCCGCGATGGCCTTCGTGATATGCGAGCTGAAGTCGGTCGTGCCAAGCTTAGGCCAGCCCGCGGAGACCACCTCCGCCTGCGGCATCAGCTTCTTCATCACGATCTTCAGGTGGTCGAACGCGTTGCGGCCGTAGGAATAGTCCGGATGGATGTGCGCGATGCGCTTGGACTTGGGCCAGGTCTGGGCGATACCCAGCGCGCAGGTCACGCCGTCGGCCGACTGCATGTTGGTGATGCGGAAGATGTAGTGCGGGTTCGGCACGGCCTTGTCGAACAGGAAGTCCGTGCAGCCGTCCACGAAGATCGTGAGGAGCTTCAACTCCTCGGCGACGGGACCGAGCGCGGGCGTATTGCCGCTGGAGGTGATGCCGCAGAAGAAGTCGATGTTCTCGGAGAGCTTCAGGCGACGAAGCTCCTTGACGTTGGCATCGGTGCCGGCATTCTCGTCCGCCTTGAGGAGCTCGATCTTGCGCTTCCCGAGCAGCCCACCCGCGGCGTTGATCTCATCCGCTGCCAGCTGCTGGCCCTTGAACATCGGCTCGCCGAGCACGGCGCCGGGCCCGGTGAAGAACGTCATGTGGCCGATCCGGTACGGCTTGTCGGGGATGTTCCCCTTCGGTTTGTCCTGCGCGTGCGCGACGCCGACGATCGGGACGGTCCCGGCCGCCGCGAACGCGCCCACGCTGACACCAAGAGTGCTTAGAAAGTTGCGTCGATTCACTTCGCCTGCCATGGGTGATCCCTCCGTTGGGTGGACGGCCCGCCAGCCACGATGCGCCACAGGGGTGAGCCTGCGGCATCCTTCCGACGAAAGTCAAGGAACGCCGGGCGGGCGCCCCCACCTCCGGGCCTATAATCGGTGGTCGACCACTTCTGTTCCCGACGCGACACGATTGGTGATGGGGCCAGCTCGAGCGGTGACGACGGCGCTTCGCGGCATCGCTGCCGCCGTACGGCGGCGCCCCGCCACGGTGCTGGCGGTGGTGCTCGGGGTCTTCGCCCTTCACGTCCTCCTGCCGCCGCTGCTCCTGGCGGTCACCCGCAAGCCCTGGACCTACTTCGCCTTCAATCCCTGGCTCAAGCGGCTGCCGGAGTACCTCACTTCGGCCGCGCCGCTCGGTGAAAAGCTCGACTTCCTCACGCGCGTCGCGCTCTTCTGGTTCTCGGCAGACGGTCCATACGGGTTCCCCGAGTGGGGCTTCGCCGTGGACGCCACGGACGCGGCGCGCTTCCTGGCGATGTCGCTCCTGCTCGGCGCCTACGTCGCGCTGGTGCTCGACCGCCGCGCTCGGGGAGGGCCGGCGGGCTGGCGGTCCGGCACGAGCGGCGCCGGCGGCCTCGTCGGCGGCTTCGCGGGCGTGCTGGGCCTCTCCACGGGGCCGTGCAGCGTGGTGGGCTGCGGGGCGCCGGTGCTCCCGGTCGTCGGCCTGGTCTTCGCCGGGCTGTCGAGCGGCACCCTCGCCCTGCTCTCGGGCGTTTCGCGCGTCCTGAGCCTCGTCGTGCTGGTCGCGCTCACGATCGCCGTGGCCTGGCTCGGCTGGCAGACCGGCGCGAGCGCCGGTGACAACACCCGTCCACCGCGCGGCGCGATCCGGGAATGATCCGGGCTAGCGGTCGCTCGAGAGGTGGGCGACGAGCCAGCGCGCCGTTCGAAGCAGCTGTCCGTCGCGATGACGGGCGCCGACGAGCTGGACACCGAGGGGCAAGCCGTTGGCGCCCTGCATCAGGGGAACGCTGAGCGCGGGCACGCCGCAGAGCGTCCACAGGGCGCAGAAGGCGGGGTCGCCGGTCGACTCGAGCCCTTTCGGGGCGGTGCCGAAGGCGGCCGGCGTCAGGATCGCGTCGTAGCGCTGCTCGAACATCTCGGTGAGGCTCAGGTTGAGCTCGGGAATGCGGCCGAGGGCCCGCAGATAGTCCATCGCGCGAACCTCGCGGCCGTGCTCGATGCGCGCGCGGAGCGCGGGTGAGAGCTTGTCGCGTCCCTTGTCCCACTCCCGCCCGAGGTTGATCGCGATCTCGGCGCCGCCGATGGCCCGCTGCCACGCGAGCACCTCGTCGGTGGGCGTGACGAGCTCGACCTCCTCGACGCGATCGCCGAGGTCGGCCACCAGCTCGGCGAAGGCCTCGCGGGCGTCGGCGTCGACGCGGTCCCAGAGCGACGACTTCACGAACGCGAACATGGGCGCGAGCGGAGGCTCCCCCGCGGCCACGGCGCGATAGGGCACGCGGGCGCGTGGGCGCGAGTCGGGATCGCGCTCGTCGTGAGCCGCGAGCTCTTCGAGCAGGAGCGCGATGTCCTCGATCGTGCGCGCGAACAGGCCGACGTGATCGAGCGTGCGCGAAAGCCGGAACATGCCGTGGCGCGGGATCAGCCCGTGCGTCGGTCTGGCTGCCGAGCGCCAGCGGGACCATGCTCGCCGCGACCGCCGCGGCCGACCCGCTCGACGAGCCTCCCGGCGTGTGCGCGGGGTCGTGCGGGTTCCGCGTCTTGCCGGGCGTGCGGGTGGCGAACTCGGTCGTCACCGTCTTGCCCATGATGACCGCGCCCGCCGCGCGGAGCAGCGACACCACCGAGGCGTCGCGCGACGGCGTGCGGCCGGCGTGCAGCACCGAGCCGTTCTCGGTCGGCATGTCGGCGGTGTCGATGATGTCCTTGATGCCGACCGGCACGCCGTGCAGGGCCCCGACGGGCTGCCCGGACATCCGGAGCTCGTCGGCAGCCCGCGCCTGATCCAGCGCATGCTCGGGATCGAGAAACGCCCACGCCTGCACCGCCCCGTCGACTTCACGCACGCGCGCCAGGCACGCCTGCACCAGCTCGAGGGACGTGAAGACGCCCTCGCGAATCCCCCGCGCCGCCTCGACCGCGCTCAGCCGATGCAAGTCCCTCAGATCCATCGCGCCACAGAGAGTATCACCGCGCGCGGGGCCGAGAACCCTTCTGCGCTGATGAGCACGGCGACGCGCTGCTTTATTTCGAGACCGTTGATCGCGCGTGCTGATGACCGCGACGTCGCCCTTGCGGTCGAGCGGGAGATCAAACCGGCGGCGGGGCGGCCGGCGAGAGACGTAAGGGGATTCCCCATTGGATCATCCGGCACCCACCGGATGGTCCCCTGGCCGGGCGACCCGACGATGGCACCGGGGACATGCATGAGCCTGCCATCGCGCCCTCGAGTCTCTGGCGGCCGTTCTTTCTCGGCGCCCACCTCGCACGGTCACCGGGCCGCCCCCACCCGGCTGGCGGGTAGCCCCGGAAGCCGGGTCGAGTGAGGACCCCCGCTTCGTCAGCCCTCCACTAAAGACCCCGATGTCCGAAATCCGTTCGACTGTCCGCCGCGCAGGCCTTGCGAGTTTCCTCGCCGTTACGGCCGTGATCTCGCTATTCTCCAGCCCTGTCTCCGCTCAAGACTCGACGCTGCCAGCGCTCCCACTCATCTTCCTCGATACCACGTACGCCCCGCCGTCGGGACAAACGATTGCGGTG
>WNGN01001111.1_pt1 | contig 17472 bp, 20 predicted proteins | sample 5400561 | NCBI WGS metagenome assembly WNGN01 (sample SAMN13153379, study PRJNA577476) | soil metagenome | isolation source: 115 cm soil or saprolite under Garry oak tree replicate 2 | place: USA:California | collected 2016-06-15
GGGGCGACGACATCGTCACGATGTCGGACGACGAGGTTCGCGAGATTCGCGGCAAAGACATCGCGATGATCTTCCAGGATCCCCTGAGCAGCCTCAACCCGGTGTTGACGGTCGGCTTCCAGATCGAGGAAGCGATCGAGGCGCACCGCAAGGTGCCGAGCAAAATGGCGCTGAGCCGGGCGGTAGAGTTGCTCAAACAGGTGCGGATCCCGGCGGCGGAGTCCCGGGTGCGCGACTATCCGCACCAGTTCAGCGGCGGCATGCGGCAGCGGGCCATGATCGCCATGGGACTGGCCAACGCGCCATCGATCCTGATCGCCGACGAACCGACCACCGCGCTCGATGTCACGGTGCAGGCCCAGATCCTGGAACTGCTGCGCGACCTGAACCGCGACCTCAAAACCGCCATCATCCTGATCACCCACAACATGGGGGTGGTAGCGAGCCTCTGCACCCGCGTGCTCGTGATGTATGCCGGCCGGGTCGTCGAGCAGGGCCCCGTCGAGCAGATCTTCAAAGCCCCGCAGCACCCCTACACCTGGTCGCTGCTGCAATCGATTCCTCGCCTGGACTCGGACCGGCACGATCGCTTGCTCTCCATCGAAGGCTTCCCCCCGGACCTCATCCGTCCACCGCGCGGCTGCCGCTTCAACCCGCGCTGCCAGTTCCGGGTCGACCGCTGCCTCCACGATGATCCGGCCCTGATGAATGTCGGACCGGACCAGGACGCGGCCTGCTGGGTGACAATGCGACGCGCGCTGGCGCCCAACGGAGAGCTGCGTGGCTAACCGGACGCCGTTGCTGCGGGCCGAGAACGTCGTGAAGCACTTCCCCGCCGGACTGGGCACCAGCGTCAAGGCGGTCGAGAACGTGAGCCTCGAGATCTACCCCGGCGAAACGGTCGGCCTGGTGGGTGAGTCCGGTTGCGGAAAGTCGACGTTGGGGCGCCTCATCACCCAGCTGCTGCCGGTCACGTCCGGCAACATCTTCTTCGACGGAGTCGACCTCACCAAGCTGCGGGGCGAGAAGCTCCGGCAATACCGCCGCCAGCTGCAGATGATCTTCCAGGATCCGTACTCGTCACTCAACCCCCGAATGACGGTGGGCGACATCATCGCCGAGCCACTGGAGAACTTCGGCCTGCTGCGCGGGCGCGCGAAAGACCAGCGTGTCCAGGAGCTGCTCAAGATCGTCGGCCTCAACCCGTATTTCAATAACCGTTACCCGCACGAGTTCAGTGGCGGCCAGCGCCAACGCATCGGAATCGCCAGGGCCCTCGCGCTCCGGCCGAAGCTCATCGTCGCGGACGAACCGATCTCGGCGCTCGACGTCTCCATCCAGGCGCAGATCATCAACCTGATGGAGGACCTGCAGAAAGAATTTCAATTGACGTACCTGTTCATCGCCCACGACCTGTCGGTGGTCCGCCACATCAGCGATCGCGTGATGGTGATGTACCTGGGGAAGATCGTCGAAGTCGCCGACAGCGTCGAGATCTACCGCAATCCCCGTCATCCCTACACCAAAGCGCTCCTTTCCGCCATCCCGATCCCCGACCCGGAGGTCCAATCGAAGCGGCGGATCGTCGCGCTGGCGGGAGAGATCCCCTCGCCGGTCAACCCGCCCTCGGGCTGCCGCTTTCATACCCGCTGCCCGATCGCCCAGCTGCCGACGCCCTGCGCCGACCAGGAGCCGCCGCTGGAGGTGAAGGCACGCGACCACCGTGCTGCCTGCTTCTTCTCCGAGAAAGTCCCGGTCGCCGTCTAGCTCAGGCCGCGGCCCCATGATCGCCCGCGGCCGCCGCCGGTCGTTCCAACGCCGGGTGCTCGACTGGTATGCGGCCCACGGGCGCGATCTGCCCTGGCGGCGGACCCGAGATCCTTACGCCATCCTCGTATCCGAAATCCTCTCGCACCAGACGCAAATCGCGCGCGTCCTGCCCGTCTATGAACGCCTCCTCGGGCGATATCCGACGGTCACCGCACTCGCCAGGGCACCGCTGGCCGAGGTCAAGGCCATCACCGACCCGCTGGGGTACAAGATTCGTGGCCGGTGGCTCCACACAGCGGCGCTTCGGGTCGCGGACCGACCCGGCGGCACCTTTCCGGACACGCTGGACGAGTTGCGCAGCCTTCCGGGCATCGGGCGCTACACCGCGGGCGCAGTGATGAGCTTCGCGCACCATCGCGATGCGCCGGTGCTCGACACCAACGTCGCACGGCTACTGCGGCGGTACTTCAGTGTTGTCACCACGCCGCGGGCGCGGACGCAGGAGCTGTGGTCCCTGGCCACCGCAGTCATTCCGAAAGGCAAGGGCTACCTGATCAACCAGGCCCTGATGGATCTCGGCGCGATGATCTGCCGGGCCCGGGCGCCTCGCTGCGAAGCCTGCCCGCTGCGGCGAACTTGCGACTTCAGGCGCCGAACAGGGCAGGGGTCACTGCGGCCCCTGCCCTGACCATTCATGCGGGACCGGTGTCGTCCACGAATACCCGGCCTGTATCGGTAATACGCTCGGGTTTGTTGGTCGCGAAGTAGAGCAGCAACACGACGCCAACGACCATCCAGATGCCGATGATGATCGGGGCAAGGTTCGCCGGTGAGGTCAACGCTCCGATACCAAGATTGGCGAAGTCGATGCCGAGCGCGGCGGCCAGCGCTGGCAGGAAGATCAGGGTGCCGACGATCGGCACGAGGCCATTCCAGAGGATATTGAACTCGCCACGCTGCTCGCGCAGGTAGTAGACGAGGTTGCTGAGGTTCGTGAGAATGTAGATCACCACGACGATGATGCCGGCCATGGTGCCGAGCAAGGCAAACGCGGGCAATGGGCCACCGGCAATCGTGCCAAGCGCGACCGCGAGGATGATCCCACCAAGCGCCTGGACGTTGACGGCCCAGTAGGGCGTCTTGAAGCGGGGATGGATTCGCGCCAGGACGCGCGGCAGGAGACCGATGCGGGCCAGCGAAAAGCCGACGCGGGTCGCCGCGTTGGCACCGGCGTTCGAGTTGGCGATCGCGCTATTGAGCACTGCGAGAATGACGATGATCAACCCGGGGCCCCAGACGGCCTGCGCCATGCCTGACCATGGATCGCTGTTGTTGAAGAGCGCGAAACCGTTCTTCGGGTCCGCCATCTTGTCGGGACCGAAGTAGACCGTCGCCGCGTAGTAGCAGAAGAGGTAGAAGAGCCCAATCAGCAATGCGGAGAGGATCACGGCCCGGGGGATCGTCTTTCGAGGATTCTTCGCCTCCTCCGCAAGCGGCGCCGCGGCTTCGAAGCCGATGAACGCCAGGATCGCGTAAATCATCCCGGGGAAGACCGATCCCCAGCCTTTCGTGTTGCCGGTGTTGGGCGCGAACACCGACAACGTGTTGTGGTTACCGGCGGCAAAGATCAGGGTGATCGCCAGCGCGACGAAGACAACGATCTCGAACGTGCCCAGAGCAACGCCCGTACGGGTGGAGAGACGAATACCGCGGTACGTTAGCACCCAGACGATGAGGCCCGCGACCACCGCAAACGGCGCCCACAGCCAGAGCGGCCAGCCGAAGTGCGAATTCAGGTTGGCGGCCAGCTCGTTGCCGAAAATCAGGTAGAGGAGCGGGGCGACGATCGGCTCGGCGAGAATGAAACCCCAGGCAACCAGGAAACCGACGTAGGGATGGAGTCCACGCGAGCTATAGGTGTAGAGGCCGCCCGCCGATGGCAGGTGACGGCCCAGCTGCCCGATGCTGACCGCGACCAGCAGGCAGGCCACCAGCGCCAACAGGACCGAGAGTGGCAAGCTGCCGCCGGCATACGGAGCGCCGACGATGATGGAAAAGGCGACCGCCGCCGCCGGGGCCATGTGGGTGATCGATTGGAACAGGGTTGGTGCCAAACCGACGGCGTCGCGTTCGAGTCGATGCGCGTCGACCGATGTACTCATGTGTCCCTCCCTTTAGGCGCGAACATAACATGTCCTCCGCGGGCTGGCAACGCCGGGCGGGGCTTGCGCTAGCTGCCTGGCGGCGGCTCCGAGGCAGCGTCATGCGCCAGGGTGGCCTCGGCATCGGCGCGTGAGATCACGCCCAGCAGCTTGCCCTCGCCAGTGGTGACCAGGCTGTTGGTCTGGATGTCATGGTCCCGCATCGACTTGAGCAGCTCCTCGAGGGTCACGTTCGGCCGGAAGGTTTTGGGGCCGGACCGCATCACCTGCTCGGCCGTCGCGTTGGGGTCGCCCTCGAGCTCCGCCTTTCGCAGCAGACCCAGGACCACGCGCTCCGGACCCACGACGACACAGGTGTCCCAATCCGCCGTGCGACGGCGCACATCGCCCACCCTCGCCGTGAGATCGCAGGTCGGCACGTCCGCGTCGGCGACGTCACCGATCCAGGTTTCGTCGGCGGACTTGCCCTCGCGCGGCTGGTTTTCCTCGAACCAGCCCAGCTTGCCGGGTACGTAGTCGATCACGTTCGTGAATCCCAGCGTCTCGAGCCGCGACGCGGCTCGCGGGGAGAGGTCTCAACCGAAGTCGTTGCAATAGACGAGCACGGGCCGCTGGCGATCGAGGCCCGCCACCGTCTTTTCGTCGAGCCGCTTCAACGGAATGTTGATCGCGCCCGGAAGATGGTCACGCTCGAACTCGTCTTCGCCCAGCACGTCGACCAGCTGGGCCCCGTCGTCCAGCAACTGTTTCACCTCGGACACCGAAAAGACTTGTGAGGGCATGCTCAGCGTGCTCGCATCCGGTTGTTCCTCGGCAGGTGCTCGACCTCCGCCAGTCCCAGTCCCTGCGTTTTCTCCATCGCGTGCCTCCTTCGCTATCGTGCCCAGACGCCGACCGGTGTGAAGCGTAGTGGAACATCGACCAGGATCAGCTCCGACGTATCCTTCGCCTCGATGCGCAGTTGAGTCTCGTCCTCGATTTTGGCCGCATCACCGGTAGCCAGCTCCTCATCACCGACCCTGGCGCGGCCCTCGATCAGATAAAGGTAGCCGCCTCGACCGACCGGAGAGTCCTGCGTGAGCACCGTCCCGGGTGAGAGGCGGCTGACGTAAACCGCGGCATCCTGGTGAACTCGGACCGGATCGCTTGCCCCGGGCCCGATCACTTTCAGCAGCCGGTCGGTTCGCTCCTCTTTCGTGAACTGCCGCTGCTGCAGTCCCGGCGGGAGACTCGGCGCTTGGGGGAGGATCCAGAGCTGTAAGAACTCCATCGGCTCGGTTTCGGAACCGTTTTGTTCGGAATGCTCGGCGCCGGAGCCGAGCGTCATCAGCTGCACGCCGCCAGGAGCGAGCGTGCCGTCGTTGCCGAGGCTGTCAGCGTGGCGGAACGTGCCCTTCCAGACATAGGTGATGCCCTCGACGTCGGCGTGCGGGTGCATCGGCCAGATTGCGCCGGGCGCCAGGCGATCGTGATTGAACACCCGTAGCGGCCCAACCCCCATCTGGCGCGGATCGCGGTAACGATCGAAGGAGAAATGCCAGCGGGCGACAAACCAGCCGCCGTCTTCTTTGTGGATCTCGCGATCGCGGCGCACCTGGAGCATCGGGTTGCGCTAGGGGATTTGAATCGAGCGCTTGGAGAGTCCCATCCAGTAGCCATCGATGATGCTCGGCAGCGGCTCACCGGTGCTGTCGCCAGCGCCGAGCGTCACGAACAACGGGGCGAGGTGCTCCGTCCGCGGATGTGCGTAGCGGACCGCGGGCGCGCGGTGCGCGAAGTCGGACAGTTCGTCGACGTCCCCGTGCTCGAGAGCCTCGTGCGCCCAGGCGTCGAACTCCGTCGACCATGCCGGGGGTGGCGCGTCGAGCCGGAAATCCCGCAGGAAGGGAAGCCCGTGCGTGAGGAACCCGCTGCCGATGACGAGCACGCCCTGGTCGCGCAGCGGCCGAAGGCGTCGACCGATCTGGAACAGTTGCTCCGGGTCGAGACTCGGCATCGAGACCTGCAGCACCGGCACGTCGGCATCGGGATACATCACGGTGAGCGGCACGTAGGCCCCATGGTCGAGCCCGCGGTCGGGCTCTTCGGCGACGGGCTGATCGGAGAGCAGGCGGCGGATATCAGCGGCCAGCTCCGGCGCGCCCGGTGACCGATACTGCGCCCGGTAATAGCGCTCGGGAAATCCACCGAAGTCGTAGATCAGCGGCGTGCCGCTGCGGGTCGCGCCGATCGTGAGCGGAGCATTTTCCCAGTGCGCGGAGATGATCAGGACCGCGGCCGGACGGGGTAAGGCCCTGGCCCAGGACGCGAGCTGGGCGACCCAGAGCGGATCATCGACGAGCGGGGGGGCGCCGTGGCCGATGTAGAGGGTCGGCATGCGACCGGCCGCGCTCGCGTGTCGAGCGCGCTCGGCTACCGCCTTGGCCGCCCCATCGGCGGGCTCCTCCGGCGAGCTGGCGGCCTGCGGCTTCAACTCCTCGTCCATCCTGGCTCCACGCAATTGTCGCGCACCACCCAACCCCTCGTTTGGAACGAACTTCGATGAGCCGTGGCGGGTAACCTTTTACGATGGCCGCTGATCATGCCATCTACGCCGAGAGCCTGGTGAAAAACTATGGCCGCGTTCGAGCGCTCGATGGGCTCGACCTCGATGTCGCGGAAGGGAGTCTACTAGCCCTGCTCGGACCGAACGGAGCAGGCAAGACGACGGCGGTCCGGATTTTCACGACCCTGCTCGAGCCCGACGGCGGCCGTGCCACGGTGGCGGGGTTCGATGTGGTCCGGGACGCGAATCGGATCAAGTCCCAGATCGGTCTGGCCGGCCAGAACGTGGCGATCGACGAGTACCTGACTGGCCAGGAAAACCTGGAGATGATCGGACGGCTCTATCACCTCTCCGGACGGAATGCAACGCGACGCGCTTACGAACTGCTCGTTCAGTTCGACCTGACCGATGCGGCCGGCCGGATCGCAAAAACCTATTCCGGCGGCATGCGGCGCCGCCTGGACCTGGCGGCCTCGCTTGTGCTGCTGCCTCCTGTGCTGTTTCTCGATGAGCCGACCACGGGGCTCGACCCGCGCAGCCGCCGCCAGGTGTGGAGCATGATCAGCTCGCTCGTCAGCGAGGGCTCGACCATTCTGCTGACGACGCAATACCTCGAGGAAGCCGACGAGCTGGCGAACCGGATCGCGGTCGTCGACGCTGGCCGGGTGATTGCGGAAGGGACCTCCGACGAGCTCAAAGACCGGGTCGGCGGGAATCGGATCGAAATCGCGGTCGCGAAGGACGCCGACCTCGCCCGAGCCGCCGAGGTCGCCCGCCGTCACTTCTCCAGCGAGGTCAACGTGGATCCGACACAGCGACGGATCTCGGCGCCGTCCAAGAATGGGACGAGCCAGCTGGCCGGCCTGGTGCGCGACTTCGACAGCGCCGGAGTCGACATCGTCGACCTGCAACTGCACCGTCCGAGCCTCGACGATGTCTTCCTCACCCTGACCGGTCACCAGGCGGAAGAGGAAAAAGCGGTCGCGCCCACCGGCCGCTGGCAACGGAGGCCGCGCTGATGGCCACGGCCAGCGCGATGTCAACGGCGGGAACGCGCTACCAGCCGATCGCCGGGCGGCCGCGCATCGTGTGGGCCTTCCTTGACGCGCTGGTGCTGGCCAAGCGTAGCGTCCTGGAAACCGTGCGGGTGCCGGAGTTAATCATGTTCGTCGCCATCCAGCCAATCATGTTCGTGCTCCTCTTTCGCTATGTCTTCGGCGGGGCGATCCAGGTCCCCGGTGGGCAGTACGTCAACTTCCTCATGCCCGGGATCTTCGTGCAGACGGTCGCGTTCGGCGGCGTCACCACCGCCATCGGGCTCGCCCAGGACATGCAACGCGGCATCATCGACCGTTTCCGATCGCTGCCGATGTCTTCATCAGCGGTCCTGACCGGCCGGACCATCGCCGATCTCGCTCGAAACCTGTTCACGGTGATCATCATGCTGACCGTTGGCTTCCTGGTCGGATTCCGACCGGGCGGCACGCCGTTCGAGTTCCTGCTCGGCATTCTGCTGCTGCTGGGGGTCAGCTTCGCCTTCTCCTGGATCTCTGCCTTCATCGGGCTGCTGGTCCGCAGCGCCGAGGCGGCACAATCGGGCGGCTTCATCTGGCTCTTCCCTCTGACCTTCGCCTCGAGCGCCTTTGTGCCGGTGGCAACGATGCCCGGCTGGTTGCAGACCTTCGCGCGCCACAATCCGATCTCCGTCCTCGCCGACGCGCTGCGCGGACTCTTCCACGTGAATCCGGCCCTGACCACGGGGGACATCCGCTGGGCATTGATCCAATCCGTCGCATGGATCGCCGGTATCCTGATCGTCTTCGTGCCGCTGTCCGTCATCCGCTACCGGCGGACGACCGCCCGTTAGGTCACCCCAGCGCAGCCATGGCGTGCCCCGTGATCGCGACGGAGCGCCTACTTCTTCGGGAATGGCGGGACCCGGACGTGGAGGCCTTCATCGTGATGAACGCCGATCCCGTGGTCATGCGGTTCTTTCCCGAGACGTACAGCCGGGAGCGCACCCGCCGATTCGTCGCCCGGATCCGGGAGTGTTGGGCCGAACGCGGCTACGGTCTCTGGGCGGTGGAGCGGAAAGACACGGCGGGCTTCATCGGCTACGTCGGACTCTGGCCGGCGACGTTTCCCGCCCACTTCACCCCCGCGGTGGAGGTCGGGTGGCGGCTGGCTGCCGACCAGTGGGGCCAAGGGTACGCAACCGAAGCGGCACGCGCTGCACTACGGTACGGCTTCGAATCGGTCGGCCTCGACGAAATTGTTTCCTTCACATCCGTCACTAACGAGCGGTCCTGGCGGGTGATGGAGCGCCTGCGCATGCAACGCGATGCCAGCGGCGACTTCGAGCACCCGAACGTGCCCGAGGGGCATCCGCTCCGCCCTCACGTCCTCTATCGCATCAAACGGGAGGGTTGCGCCTAAGCGGCCGCGACCGGGGCGCCTTCCTCGCGAGCCGACTGCCGGCCGCGCAGCGGCACGTCATTGAGGAAGACCGAGGCGATCAGCGCCAGGATCAAGATCGCCGCGCCGTAGAGGAAGACTTCGTGCAAGGTCGCGGCCAGGCCGGCGCGAATCGCGTGCAGCACCTGGTCGAAGATCGCGGCACCTTGTTGTCCGAAGGCACTCGCCTGGGCCCTGCGGGCCGCGATCTGCGCGGGATCGAACAGGGTCTGGGGGTTGCTCCCACCGCCGCTGACAAACCGCGACGCGATCTGGGAGGGAAGGTGGAGGCTGGCCACCTGCTCCTGGACATGAACCGGGAGGCGCTGGGCCAGGACGGAGCCGAGCACCGCGGTGCCGATCGTCCCGCCGATCTGCCTCCAGAACTGGATCTGGCTCGAGGCAACGCCGAGGAAGTTACGCGGCAGCGCCGTCTGCACAGCCGTGAGGTAGAGCGGAAAGGTTGTCCCCAGCCCGGCGCCCACGAGCACGATGTCGCGGACGACCTCGAGGCGAGAGGTGGTGACCGTGACCTGAGAGAGGAGCCACATGCCGACCAGCATGACCACGATACCGGCCGTCCCGAGGAAACGGTAGTAGCGGATACGCACCATGGCCTGGCCCACCAGCGTGCTCGCCACGATCAGGCCCAGCATCATCGGGGTGAGCAACTGGCCGGAGTTGGTGGCACTGACACCGAGGACACCCTGGTAAATGAGCGGGACGAAGACGATGGTGCCGAACATCCCGAAGCCGGTGAGGAAACCGACGATCATGGAGACGCTGAAGGTCGAATTCTTGAAGAGCGAGAAGGGCACGATCGGATGGTCGGTCCGCAGCTCCACGATGAAGAAGATGGCGAGAAGAAGGGCGGCCGCGGCCAACAGCCCGAGGACCTCGGGCGACGTCCAGCCGTGGTCCCGCGTGATCGAGAGCGCCACCATCAGCGGAACCAGGCCGGCGATCAGCAAGCCCGCGCCAGGGAAATCGATGTCGCGGATGGAGGCGGAGGAGCGCACGTACGGCATCGTGACGAGGACGAGGAGGACCGCGATCAGGCCCACCGGCAGGTTGACGTAGAAGACCCACCGCCAGCCCCAGCTGTCGGTGATATATCCGCCGGCTGTGGGGCCGACGATGGATGACAGGCCGAACACGGCGCCGAAGAGGCCGGCGAGACGCGCCCGCTGGCTGGGTGGGAAGAGGTCGCCGATCACCGCGAAGACGGTGGCGAAGAGCATGCCGCCGAAGATGCCCTGGATGGTCCGGAAGGTGACGAGCTCGAGCATGCCGTGCGATTGGCCGCACAGTGCCGAGGCGGCGACGAAGCCGATCATGCCGGCGAGCAGGAACGGCTTGCGGCCGAAGAGATCGCCGAGCTTGCCGGCGATCGGCACCATGATCGTCGACGCCACCAGGTAGGCCGTGATGACCCAGGAGTAATAGTTGAGACCGTTCAACTCCGCCACAATGCGGGGCATGGCGGTGCCGACAATCGTCTGGTCGAGCGCCGCGAGCAAGAGCGCCAGCATGGTGCCGGCGACGACGCCGATCGTCCCCCACCTCGTCAAGCCCTCGGTGAGATGACCGCTCTCTGCCGGGTTGCCCGCCGGCGGTTGGATGTCGTTTCTCATGCGCTCCTCCTCTGCGACGCCGTCGCGCCGGTCATGTTTTCGATCAGCCGCAGGCAGCTGTGCCGAAGCACTTCCAACTCCTCGGTAGAGAGGCCTGCGGCGATTTTGAGTTGCCATTCCAGCCCCTGGCCGCGCATACCCTCGAGCCGCTTCCCACCGGCTAGCGTCAGACGCGCGTAGGTCTGCCGGCGGTCGTCTGGATCGTCGACGCGTGTCACCAGGCCGTCGCGCTCGAGGTGATCGATGAGCCCCGTGACGTTGCGCGGCGTGACGTCGAGCTGGTCGGCCAGTTCACCCAATGGCAGCTGGTGGTCGGGCGCGGAGGCCAGCGTGAACAGAACATGGAGACGACCCTCACTCAAGCCGTGCTTCTCGGCCCACCGGTCCATCAGGTGCCGGGTCAGCCGCGCGGTCTGGCGCAGCGCCGTCATGGCCTCCACGGTGCGCAGCTCTTTTTCCGACAGCGGCCGGCGCGACGTCTGCAGTGCGTGTCGCAAGCGACTGTCGTACAGATGTCCCCCACGGTCCGTCGCGAGCATGCCGCTGAACCGACAGTCGCCCTTGATCTCGGAGAACTGCATAGTGAAGTGCTTCACTATGTACCCTTTCACGAATGAATGTCAAATTCCGCTTCGGTTTCCGTCCTCCGTTCTCGGGGGAGGGTCACGGCGGGGGCCGCCAGGCAGAGCAGCCATCCGCAGAGACAGGCGAGCGTAAGGAGAGGCCAGATCGGCGCGCCATAGAGGGGAAGGTACATGCCGAAGGTTACGGCGCGCTGCCAGCGTGGTGGATTGCTGCGCAGGATCAACCAGGCCGCGAGGACCAGGGCGGAGAGGTCATAGAAGTTGATATAGGGGCTCACCAACACGCCGGCGATCAGGCCGACGGCAATGGCTCGAGACGGGTCGCGACCACGGCCGCGCCAGAGGATCAGGATGGAAGCTGCAAGGACGGCGGCGATTCCGAAGGCGGCCACCGCTAGCGGGAGCTGGCGCGGGAGCGAGGGCTGGATCGGCCCGGGAACATTGCTCACGATCTGGAGCGAGTGGGACATCTGCTGGAAAATCCCGGTCCCGGTGGCCAGCAGCGTGATAGCGGCGAGCGGCACGCTGACCGCGAGCCAGGCGAGAAACACCCGCCCGTAGCCGGCGAGCAAGAGCGCGAGCGGGACCAGGAACGCGACCTGCGGCTTGAGGACGAGCGCGCTCAGCGCCAGGCCGGCGAGCCATGGCCGGCCGCGTGAGAGGAGCCACCAGCTGAGGGCGACGGCCGCTACGACGAGCAAGCTCGCCTGACCGAAGAGGATGCCGACGAACACCGGGAGGAGGACGGCCGCGCCCAGGCCGTGGATCAGTCGCACCATTTTCCGGCCCGGCGCGACCAGGTACCAGACGAGCGCCAGGGCGGCCGCCAGAAGCCCGGTCCAGATCCAGGCTGCCGGCGTGTAGGGCAGGAAGCTCAGCGGCGTGACCAGCCAGGCCAGTTCCGGCGGGTTGAGATAGGGCAGCGGTTTGCCCACAGCGGCGGTGACCGGCGGAAGGAAGAGGGCCGGGTCGTAGATCGCCCCCCAACCCCAGACCCGGCCAAGCTGGGCGGCCAGGTAGTAGACGTAGAAGTCGGGCTGGGCGAGCTTGTAATGAAGGGTGTAGGACCACTGGAGGTCGATGATCGCGAGCGCCACGCTGACGCCGAGTGCGGCGGTGATGCCATGCTCGCGGCGGAGTCTCACGTCAAGCTGCCTCGAGCCTGGCCCTGCCGGTAGCCTGCCGTGCGCTCAGGAGGAAGAGCCCGACGGCGGCGAGGCCCAGGTTGACCACGGTGGCCACCAGGAAGCCGGGCACCGTCGGTGCCACCGGGAAGGCGTGCCCGAACGCCAGCACGAGGATCAAGTCGTAGATGGCGTGGACGATCATCACCGGCCAGATGGCGTTCATGCGCAGCCGTACGGCCCCGAAGAGGACGCCAACGAGAGCCGCTTCGAAAATCTGGTAGGCGACGCCGAGCTCATCCGCGCCCGGGAGGAAGAAGTTGTCGAGGTGGCTCAGCCCGAAGAGGGTTGCGGAGATCGCCACCCGCGAGCCGCCGCCGAGCCCGGCAAGCGCCTCGAGGATGACACCGCGGTAGGTGACCTCTTCCATGAAGATGTCGATCAGGACGAAGCCGACCTGGAGGGTGAGCACGAGCGCGGTGGTCGCCATCATGCCTCGCGCCGAGAAGCCCACGATGGGCAGCACCAGGATCAGTACCAGCGGGACCACGAGGTGTGGCGCCTGCCACTCCCACAGCGGCGTGAATCCGACGCGTCGCCACCACCGCAAGCGGGTGAGTACGACCGCGATGAAGATCCCTGGCACGAGGACCAGCGCGAACGGCATCAGGTACTGCCACCAGCTCGAGCCGCCGGCGGCGACGATCCCGCGGATCGCGACCAGCGCCCCGGCTTCGATGGTGAAGATGCCAATCGCGAAGCGCCAGCCGTCGCGGCGACGCGGTCGAATCAAGAGGACACCTGCCGCAGCCACGATCAGGCCGATGCCGAGCTTGATCAGCCAGTCGAGGCCGGGAAGGAAGTGGGCCGAGGCCGCCATCGCATCGGTATGACGGCCCCGGACCGTAAGGCCTTCCCTCCCCTGGGTGCGGGGGAGGGTCAGGGTGGGGGGGCCCTGAAGAGGGGCCTGTCCCCTTCACCCATACTGAACGCTCGAAACGCGTGACTCGCAATAACCCAATCAGCAACGCTGGCGTTGTATCGCCGATGCATCGCGGCCGGCTCGCGACGATTCTTTTGGTGATCGTCGTCTCTGTTTCCGGCTGCGGGCTGGCGGCGGCTCCTTCGCCGCATCCATCGGCGAGTCCTTCCACAACCCCGACGCCGACTGCCACTCCGACTCCACCGGTTGCCTGCGCCGACCGGGTCTTCCAGACACTGACGCTCGATCAGGAGATCGGTCAGCTATTCGAGCTTGGCCTCGGTGGCGACCGCCTGGGACCTACCGAAGTCAACCTGATCCAGTCGGATCACATCGGCTCGGTCTGGTTTGTGGCCACCAGCACGGCCGGGGTCAATGGCATCCATGCTGTCACGGCGGCAGTTCAGGCGCAGGTTTCTGCTGCGGCGACCGGCAATATTGGCTTTTTCATCGCGGCCAACCAGGAGGGTGGCGTCATCCAGGCGATGCAGGGTCCTGGCTTTTCTCAGATCCCTGCAGCTGTCGTGCAAGGCACCTGGAGCGCAAGCCTCTTGCAGGGTCGCGCCGCCGGCTGGGCGCAGGAACTTCGCGCGGCCGGCATCAACTTCAATTACGCCCCGGTCATGGACGTCGTTCCGCCCGGAACGGATGCCCAGAACCAGCCGATCGGCGCGCTCCAGCGCGAGTATGGCCATGATCCAGTAACCGTCGGAACCCATGGCATCGCCTTTCTCACCGGGATGCGTCAGTCCGGCATCGCCGTCAGCCTCAAACATTTCCCCGGACTCGGCCGCGTAACCGGCAACACCGACTTCACCACGGCGACCGATACGACCACCACCGCGAACGATCCCTACCTGCAGTCCTTCAAGGTGGGCATCGCTGGGAACGCCGACTTCGTCATGGTGGCGTTAGCCCTCTACACGAAGATCGATCCCAATCACCTGGCGGCCTTCTCGCCGGTGGTGATCGGGCAAATGTTGCGTGGCACGATGGGTTTCAACGGCGTCGTCATCTCCGACGACCTCGGCGATACCGTCGCAGTGGCGAGCATCCCACCGGCAACACGCGCGATCGAGTTTCTCTCAGCTGGCGGCGACATGATCATCTCGAAGACGTCGGCGCCGGCCCACGCCATGGTGCTGGGGCTCCGTTCACGCGCCGCCGCCGACCCGGGCTTTCGCCAGCGGGTCGACGATGCGGCGCTTCGAATTCTGCGTGCTAAGCAGGCCTGGGGTCTCCTTCCCTGCTGAAATCGCCAGGCCGCGTTAACCGGCGCCGGCGGGCAGGGCAAACGGCGACGGGAAGGGCAGCATCGCGACAACGAGAGCGGCGCCCAGGACCAGGCTGCCGATGACCACCGAGCGACGAGCACCGACGCCCAGCAGCCGGTCGTGAGAATCCGCAAGCACGAGCTCGGGAGCTCGCCGCACATAGGCGAGGGCATGAAACATGGCGGCTAAGAACCAGAGCACGAACACGGCTTTATGCCAGGTCAGCCACTGGTCGCCAAATCGGAAGCCGAACAGCCAGAGCTCGATGCCGGTGGCGAACAGCGCCACGGTCAGGAGAACCAACGCGGGGGCGATCAGGCGCATGACCAACTCAGGCGGGCCGGCCGCGCGGTAGTGCGGATCGCCGGCGTAGTAGCGCACGAAACGGTACGCGACGCTTCCCAACTTGAGCAATACCAGCGGCACGAGCAAGAACCCGATGAGCGCATGGGCGAGCAGACCCGGCCGGATGCCGGTGATGACGTCGGCGGCGAGCGGGATCAGCAAGGCGACCGACGCGTAACCGATCAGACGTGCGTTGGCCTCCACGCCAGGGTCGTGGCTTGCGCGGTCCACGAACCGGCCGCCAACCCACACACCTACCAGAGCGAGCAGCACCACGCCCGCGAAAACAAGGATGAACTTCACAGCGACTCATGCTACCCGCGCGCAAAACGGCTGGGGCCGAGAGGTGCGACCTCCCGGCCCCGCTTCAGTTTGACGATGTTCTGAGGCGACCTAGACCCGCTGCGCTTTCAGGGTTTCGAGGATTTCCGCCATGCGATCCATCGAATCATCCGAGCCTTCCTGCATTCCGGACGCCACCATTCCGTCACGATCGGCGACCGACTGAAAGACCAACTGCTCCACGAGCCTGGTCTTCTGCCCAAGCGGTTCGAAGTTCACCGTTTGAAGCAGCACGTGGCCGGGCACACCCTCGAACTCGAACGTCGCGACGATCCGCTCCGGAGCGACGAGGTCGTGGTGGACGCCGTGGAATGCGAACTCGTCTCCGTTCTGGTTGCGTTGGACGAAGCGCCACAACCCACCCGGCCGTGCCTCCATCTTGTCGACCGTCGTCGTGTACTCTCGCGGACCAAACCACTGCGAAACCAACTTCGGGTCCGTGAACGCCTTGAACACCAACTCGCGGGGCGCATCGAAGACGCGGGTGATCGTGATCTCCTGCTTTCCGGGTTCGATGACGTAGTCAGTCTTTGCCGTCATGGTCTCTGCCTTCGTTGTCATGCGTTTCCTCCTTTTGTACGGTCGCGAGGTATTCGTCGAGTCGCTCGAAACTTTCGTCCCAAAACTGCCGGTACTCCCCCACCCAATCGGCCGCCTCTTTCAAACGTGCGCCGTCCAGGCGGCACGGCCGCCACTGCGCCTTTCGGCTCTGCCGGACGAGCCCCGCCCGCTGCAGCACTTTCAAGTGTTTCGAGACGCCGGGTAGGCTGAGGTCGAACGGTTTGGCCAGTTCCGTGACCGAGGCCTCGCCCCGCGAGAGTCGCGAGAGGATCGCCCGCCGGGTGGGATCAGCGAGGGCTGCGAACGTGACGCTGAGCTGGTCAGGTACCATTTATTTTTCCTATTAGCTAATTAGCTACTTGGCAGAATACACGCCGGTCGATCGCTTGTCAAGGGGTCGATCTCGGCGCGTCGATCGGTACGATTGGCTTCGGTGAAAGCCACTCCTTTCAATCAGAAGACGATCGCCGAGTTTCACGACAAGAAAGGCCGTGGGGTCGGGATGTGGGGTGACCATGTCCTGTTGATGACCGCCAAAGGAGCGAAGAGTGGCGACGCCATCACCACCCCGCTGGTTTACAGCCGCGACGGAGACGACTACATCATCGTTGCGTCAAAGGGCGGGGCGCCGAAGCATCCGACCTGGTTCGGGAACATCAAGGCCAATCCGCAGGTCGAGGTCGAAGTGGCAAACGCCCACGGAACCGAAAAATTCAAAGCCCGCGCCCGCGTGGTGGATAGCCGTCCCGAGCGCGACCGGCTGTACGCCGAGATGTCGAAGATCTGGCCGTCATTCGCCGACTACCAGACCCGAACGGACCGTCTGATTCCGGTGGTTGTCCTCGAGCGGATTCCTTAACGGCGGCTCCGCTATCCCCTGGTGCTGATTGAGCTTTTGCGGCCGAGCAGCTGCATGAAGATCAGAAGGCTGCTTACCAGTAACGCCGGTACGTAGCTGGTCACGATCACCCAATTGACGCCAAGCGCGTAGGTGAAGACGTTGAAACGCACCGATTGGACGATCGCGTTCACCGTGTCGACCATGCCAACGATGACGCACAACCAGACCAATGCGATAGCACCCTGGAAGCGGACGCGAAGCGCCGTTAGCGCCACCAGGGCGAGGAGCGCAGTGATCACGTCGCCGTACCCGATCATTGTCCGGAATTCCATGGGGACGCCGGAACCGACCGCACCCGGAGCCAGGATGGTCCCTCCAACAACGCGAAAGGCGTGCACCCACAGCAGTGGAACCAGCGCCAGCTCCCGTGGCAGAAGGGACAACCGGGGCACGACATACCAGAATGCGATCAGCAAATAGGCCACCAAGCTCAACGTGAACTGAATCCCGAAGAGCACAATCGGCTTCATCGTCCGCCCCTCCTGGGTCACCAGAGAATCCAATTCGCGAACGTGCCAGTCCGCGGTGGGACGTCACACCGCGGGTGCCGGCTGCTCGCCGCGGAAGACGGCGGCGTGCCGCGCGGCGAACTCGTCGAAGCTGGTCGCCGGCCGCCCGAGGATCGTCTGGACGACGGGTGAGACCTGCGCCTCCTTGCCCTTGCGCCGCTCGGCGAACAGCTCGGCCAGCGCGGCGGCGGTGAACGGGGGCATGCCGGCGGCAAGCTGGGCGCTGGTTGCCTGCTCGGGAGCGACGTTGACGTACCGGACCGTCTTGCCGCTGGCGGCGGAGAG
>WNGN01001830.1_pt1 | contig 17471 bp, 18 predicted proteins | sample 5400561 | NCBI WGS metagenome assembly WNGN01 (sample SAMN13153379, study PRJNA577476) | soil metagenome | isolation source: 115 cm soil or saprolite under Garry oak tree replicate 2 | place: USA:California | collected 2016-06-15
CCGACGTCGTGCCCGCGCAACCAGCCGGCCAGCGGCACACCGTCGCTCACGGCCTCGAAGCCCGAATAGGCCGCGCGGAATTCGCCCTTGTCGAAGACCGCCTCGACCCGCGACGTGTCGAGCTCGGGGTGCAACTCGACGCCGGCCGTGCCGACCCGGCAGTGCGGCGGCCACGAGTCGACGAAGTCGGGGTGGTCGGAGAAGTGCGCGCCGGGGTCGATGTGGTGGTCGCGAGTCGCGACGGCGTGGTCGTAGCCGCCCGCGGCGAGGCGCTCGGTGACCATGCGGGCCACGTCCGTGCCGCCGGCGACGGCCAGCGAACCGCCCTCGCAGAAGTCGTTCTGGACGTCGACGACGATGACCGCGCTGCGCATAGCGCTGATTGTGCTCGCCAGCGACCCGTCGGCGGCGCGCCGGGCGGCTTCGGTAGTTGCTTTGCTCTGCGTACCTGGACGCATCACCCGGCGTTGCGCACCGGTACGCAGAGCAAAGGAACCAGCGGAGGAAACCGAGACCTGGCGGCTCTAACCGAACGGGACGATGCGCGTCGGGATGGCTGGTTCGCCGCGGGAGAGCTTCAGGCCGTCCCAGGGAAGCGTGACCATCGCCCGGCGCAGGTGCGCGCGGGACGCATCCAGGCCGGGCAGGTCGGGAACCGGCCCGCCATCGCGCATTAGCGGGCGCTGCAGCAGCCGGTCGTGCTCGCCGAGGTCCGGTGTAGCGCCGGCGACGACGACCTCCTCGACGGCGGTCCCCGTGGCCTTGTGCGCGCGGTAGGCGGTCTTGCGCGCGCCCTGGCTCTCCTTGTGCTCGGAGCGCTTCGCGACCGGGCGCCCGTCGACCTCGACGAGCTTGTAGACCATGCCCGCGGTCGGCGCCCCCGAACCGGTCACGACCGCGGTGCCAGCGCCGTAGGCGTCGACGGGCGACGCGCCGAGCGCGGCGATGGAGTACTCGTCGAGGTCGCCGCTGACGATGACGCGTGTGCCGGTCGCGCCGAGGGCGTCGAGCTGCGCGCGTGCCTGGCGAGCCAGCACGCCGAGATCGCCGGAGTCGATGCGGATCGCGCCGAGTGTCGGGCCGGCTACCTCGACGGCGGCGGCGATGCCGGCGGTCAGGTCGTAGGTGTCGACGAGCAGCGTGGTGTCGGTGCCGAGCGTGGCAATCTGTGCCCGGAACGCCGCCGCCTCGTCGTCGTGCAGCAGGGTGAATGCGTGTGCGGCCGTGCCGCTCGTCGGCACGCCGTACCGGTCCCCGGCTGCCAGGTTGGATGTCGCCGCGAAGCCGGCGAGGTAGGCGGCCCGTGAGGACGCGACCGCCGCGAGCTCGTGCGTCCGGCGCGATCCCATCTCGATGATCGAGCGCCCTTCGGCGGCGCTGACCATGCGGGCGGCTGCCGACGCGATCGCGGAATCGTGGTTGAGGATCGACAGTACGAGCGTCTCGAGCACGACCGTCTCGGCGAACGTGCCCGACACCGTGCACAGCGGCGAGTACGGGAAGTACAGCTCGCCTTCGGCATAGCCGTCGACGTCGCCGCGGAACCGGTACGCGCCGAGATAGGCCGCCGCGGCCTCGCCGACCACGCCCGCGCGATGCAACGACTCGACGGTCGCGGCGTCGAACGTGTAGTCGGCGATCGCGTCGAGCAGCCGCGCGGTGCCGGCGACCACGCCGTATCGCCGCCCCTCGGGCAGCCGGCGCGCGAACACCTCGAACACGCAATGCCGCCCCGCGGTCGAATCCCGCAGAGCGGCGTCGAGCATGGTGAGCTCGTAGCGGTCGGTCAGCAACCCGGTACTCATGAGCCGCGCCCGCGGCCGTCAGTCACGTCGTGGACCGAAGACTCCCGCGATGCCTGCGATCAGGAAGCCGGCGAGAGTCAAGAACAGCCCGATCTGGGCGTGCTTGAAGACGCCAGCGTCTTGCAGTCCGGTGTCTTTCGCCTTGTTCCAGAAGGTGCTCGACGCGAGCAGGGTGACTACCACGCCGATTACACCGAGCACCGGCGCGATGATGCGGAACAAGGCTGCCGCACCACTGGGCAGGCTCGCGACCACCGCCGCGGCGACAACTGCAAGCACCAGGACCCAGACCAGATAGCCGCTGTATGCCTTCATGAGACCGGCGTCGATGTCCTTGGCGGAGTCGCCCAGGTCGGAGAGCTTACCGGCCTGGCCGAGGACCGTGTACCAGTTCAGCGCCGCGACGCCGATGACGAGCAGCAATGCGCCGACCGCCGCGACGGCCAGGCCGACGATGCCGGCCGACTCGCGCGGCTCGTCGTAGCGGGAACGCCACGCTGGCTGCTGCGGCTGCTGCTGGTAGTTGTAGCCGCTGGGCTGTTGCGGATAGTTGCCCTGCTGCTGATAGCCGCCTTGCTGGGGGTAGTTGCCCTGCCCGGGGTAGCCGCCCTGCCCGGGGTAGCCGCCGTGTCCTGGATATACGGTCGGCTCGGGGAAGCCGGACGGGTCTTGCTGCGGGTAGTTGCCGCCGCCGGGGTAGTTGCCCCACTGCGGCTGCTGACCCGGCTGGCCCTCGCCCGGTCCAGGGTTGTAAGGCGTGCTCATGGCGCTTGACCGTAGCCGAGCGTGATAGTCGATGTCATCGTCCGCCGACTGACCATGCCCCTGCGCATCCGGCCGGTGAGCGAGTCGTGACCGGAACGTTACCGTGCCACCATGGAGTGATGGCTGGCACGCTCTCGCCCCCACTCGAGACCCAGGGTGAGACGCTGCCCGAGGAGCAGAGCGACGTCCTCGGCGCAGCCGACCACCCGTGGATCACGATCGTCTGGAACGATCCGATCAACCTGATGAGCTACGTGACGCACGTCTTCATGTTGGTGTTCGGCTACTCGAAGCCCAAGGCGGAGAAGCTGATGCTCGACGTCCACCAACGCGGCAAGGCCGTTGTGTCGTCCGGCACCCGCGAACGGATGGAGCTCGACGTGAACACCCTGCACGGGTACGGCCTGTGGGCCACGCTGCAGCACCAGGACGGGTGAGGGTCACCCGGCGCCGCGGCCACGTCCGGATCAATCTGGAAGTGGTCGAGGCCGGGCTGCTGGCGACGCTGTTCGACGACCTCGGCGGCGCGCTCGAGGTGCTACCCGAGGACGACCCGGTGCGCCAGCGGCTCTTCCCGTCGGCCTACCCCGAGGACGAGGACGCGGCGACTGAGTTCCGCGAACTGACCGAGGACTCGCTGCGTGACGCTCGGGTGGAGCGGCTCGAAAGGTGCCGTGCCGAGCTGCCGTCCGCCGAGGGCAATGTCGAGCTGGACGACGAGGCAGCACAGCGCTGGCTCACCGTGCTCAACGACCTGCGCCTCGCGATCGGCACGCGCCTGAACGTCAGCGAGGACGACGAGCCCGGCATCGACCCGGCCGACCCCGACGCCCAGACGCGGGCCATCTACCACTGGCTGACGGCATTGCAGGACTCCCTCGTCCACGCGGTCGCACGTTGACTAGGTAGCGTTGAGCGCCGTGCTGACCATCGAGCGGGCCACTCGCGACGCCATCGTCGCGCACGCGCGCCGCGACCACCCGGACGAGGCATGCGGGGTCGTCGCCGGCACCGAGGGCAGCGATCGGCCGACCCGGTTCATCCCGATGCTGAACGCCGCGCGCTCGCCCACGTTCTACGAGTTCGACTCGAGCGACCTGCTGCAGCTGTACAAGGAGATGGCGGCCAACGACGAGGAGCCGGTGGTCATCTACCACTCGCACACCGCCACCGAGGCCTACCCGTCGCGCACCGACATCTCCTACGCGTCCGAGCCGAATGCGCATTACGTGCTGGTCTCGACCCGGTTGCCCGACACGGCCGACTTCCGGTCGTTCCGGATCGTCGACGGCGTCGTCCGCGAGGAACCCGTCACGGTGGTGGAGTCGTATATCTGACGGGCGCGGGTGGGACGATTGTGCTCAGCGTTCGCGTTCTGTAACCAGCCGACACTTGCCAAGCACGACAGGAGTACCAGATTCCCATGGCCATCGAGGTCAAGATCCCCACGATCCTGCGCAGCTACACCGGCGGCGCGAAGTCTGTCGACAGCGCTGGCGACACGCTCTCGGCGCTGCTCGACAACCTGGACGCCACGCACCCGGGCCTGAAGGGCCGGCTGATCACTGACGACGGCGGGCTGCACCGGTTCGTCAACGTCTACGTCAACGACGAGGACGTGCGCTTCACCGGCTCGCTCGACACCGCGCTCAAGGACGGCGACTCGGTCACGATCCTGCCGGCGGTCGCGGGCGGCTGAGCATGACCCGGTACGACTCGCTGCTCGACGCGCTCGGCGAAACCCCGCTGGTCGGGCTGCCGAGGCTATCGCCACGGTGGGACGGTGACGCGCCGGTGCGACTGTGGGCCAAACTCGAGGACCGCAACCCCACGGGCTCGGTCAAGGACCGCGCTGCGCTCTACATGGTCCGCCACGCCGAGGCCGACGGCAGGCTGACGCCCGGGTGCACGATCCTCGAACCGACGTCGGGCAACACCGGCATCTCGCTGGCCATGGTGGCCAAGCTGCGCGGCTACGGGCTGGTCTGCGTGATGCCCGAGAACACGTCGGTCGAACGACGCCAGCTGCTGGAGATGTTCGGCGCCCGCATCATCTACTCGCCGGCCGAGGGTGGGTCGAACGAGGCAGTCGTGGTGGCCAAGCGACTGGCCGCCGAGAACCCGGACTGGGTGATGCTCTACCAGTACGGCAACGCGGCCAACGCGCTCGCGCACTACGAGGGCACCGGCCCGGAGATCCTGCGCGACCTGCCGACGATCACCCATTTCGTCGCCGGGCTCGGCACGACGGGCACGCTGATGGGCGCGGGCCGGTACCTGCGCGAGAAGGCGCCCGATGTGCAAGTCATCGCCGCCGAGCCGCGCTACGGCGAGCTCGTGTACGGGTTGCGCAACATCGACGAGGGCTTCGTGCCCGAGCTCTACGACGACTCCGTGTTGACCTCGCGCTTCTCGGTCACGTCCTACGACGCGCTGCGGCGCACGCGCGACCTGATCGAGCATGAGGGCATCTTCGCCGGCATCTCGACGGGCGCGATCCTGCATGCGGCCCTGGCGGTCGCCGATCGCGTGGCGGCAGCCGGCCAGCGGGCCGATGTCGCGTTCATCGTCGCCGACGGCGGCTGGAAGTACCTCTCGACCGGCGCGTACGACGGCTCGCTGCAGCACGCCGCAGAGAAGCTCGAAGGCCAGCTCTGGGCCTAGGGCACGCGTGTGACGCCCGCGAACCCTGCGGCGTCCGCCGCGGCCGCGGCGATCATGTGCAGATCGGCCGGCTATGGCGAGCGTGTCTGCACAAGATCGCGGCGGCTCCGGGACGCGGCCACTACGGCAGCTTGAATCGTGTCACGGATGGTGACCGGCCGTGCCGTGCCGCCAGCATGACCACCATGCGTTTGCCTATAACCGGCGTTACCCCCGGGTCTCATTCGGGAAACGGCCTGGAAATGAACCCTTGACGCGGTCGGAACTCGCAGCTAGCGTTCCGGGCCACGTGAAAGGTTTCATCAACCTCTGGGGACGCCGGTGTCAGCTGATCACGCGCCTGCCGACCCGCGGCTCGTGCTCGACCGGGCAACGAAGAGCTTCGGCGCTGTCCGGGCGCTCGCGGAAGGCTCGATAACGCTGTATCCCGGTGAGGCGCACGCCCTCGTCGGCGAGAACGGCGCGGGCAAGTCGACGCTCGTCAAGATCCTCGCCGGCGTGCACCAGCCCGACAGCGGCGAGCTGACCCTCGGCGGCGAACCGGTGTCCTTCAGCAGCCCGTCCGCGTCGCGTGCGGCCGGAGTGTCGATCATCTACCAGGAGCCGACGCTCTTCCCCGACCTGACCGTGGCCGAGAACATCTTCGTCGGCCGGCAGCCGCAGCGGGGCGGCCGGCGCATCGACCGGGCGCAGATGCGCAACGCGGCGAACGCCGTGTTCGCCCGGCTGGGCGTCGAGCTCGACCCGGGACGCCTGGCACGCGGCTTGTCGGTGGCCGACCAGCAGATCGTCGAGATCGCCAAGGCAATCTCGTTCAATGCGAACGTGATCGTGATGGACGAGCCCACTGCGGCCCTGACGTCACTCGAGGTCGACCGGCTCTTCGAAGTCATCCGGACGCTGCGCGATCACGATGCGGCCGTCCTGTTCATCTCGCACCGCCTCGAAGAGGTCTTCGCGATCTGCCAGCGCGTGACGATCATGCGCGACGGGCGGTTCGTGCGGACGGCGCAGATCGCCGAGCTGACCATCGACGACGTCATCCGCGCCATGGTCGGGCGTGACCTCGCGGCGATGTTCCCCAAGACCGAGACGATGCCCACCGAGGCCGTGCTCGAGGTCGACCACCTCTCCCGGATCGGCGTGTTCCACGACGTGTCGTTCTCGGTCCGCCGCGGCGAGATCGTCGCACTGGCGGGCCTGGTCGGCGCCGGGCGCACCGAGGTCGCGCGCGCCGTGTTCGGCATCGACCGGCACGACGCCGGCGAGGTGCGCGTCAACGGGCGCGTGCTGCCGAACGGCCGGCCGCGCGTGGCGATGGCGGCGGGTGTCGCGTTCGTCCCCGAGGACCGTCGGCAGCAGGGGCTGGTCATGGACCTCGGCATCGACCACAACGTCGCGTTGCCCTCGCTCGGGCGGTTGCGCCGCAGCGGGCTGATCCGGCGCTCCCGCGAGCGCGAGCTCGCGACCGAGTGGGCCGGAAAGCTGCAGCTCAAGTTCGGCCGGATGAGCAACCCGGTCTCGATGCTGTCCGGCGGCAACCAGCAGAAGGTCGTGCTGGCCAAGTGGCTCGCGCGGCGTCCGTCATTGCTGATCGTGGACGAGCCAACTCGCGGCATCGATGTCGGAACCAAGGCCGAGGTGCACCGGCTGCTCGACGAGCTGGTGTCCGAGGGGGTCGCTGTCTTGATGATCTCCTCGGAGCTGCCCGAGGTCGTCGGGATGGCCGACCGGGTACTGGTGCTGCGCGAGGGGCGCCTGGTCACGGAACTGTCTCGCGCGCAGGCCGACGAGGACGCGATCATGCGCGCCGCGACCGGCCAACTAGCCGGGGCGGAACGCCCATGACCGCCGTCACGAGCGCCCCGGCGCCGGCTGCCCCGCCGCCCGCCACCCAGCGCATGCTCCGCGCAGAGGGGCTTCTCCGGGCGCGCGAGCTGGGCATCGTCATCGCGATCGTCGTCGTGTTCGGGCTGACCACCCTGAACAACCACGCGTTCGCGCACACCCACAGCGTGCAGCAGTTGCTGACCGGCGCCTCGCTGATCGCGCTGCTGACTGTGGGCGAGACGCTCGTCATCATCACCCGCAACGTCGACCTGTCGGTCGGCTCTGTCGTCGGGCTGTCGGCCTACGTCGTCGGTGACGTGTTCGTGCACCATCCGCACACGCCGGTGATCGTCGGCTTCTTGCTCGGGACGCTGATCGGCGCGGCCGTCGGGGCGATCAACGGGCTGATCACGACGGTCGCCCGGGTGCCCAGCCTGGTCGTCACGCTGGCCGCGCTGTACATCATCCGGGGCATCGACGCCGTCATCGTGAACGGCAAGCGGATCGACCCGGTCAACGTGCCGAGTGCGTTCACGGCGGTCGGCTACGAGACCGTGCTCGGCATCCCGTGGCTGGCGATCATCGTGGCCGCCGTGGTGGCTGTCGCCGGCTACGCGATGCGCTCGTTCCGGTCGGCACGAGACCTCTACGCGATCGGGTCGAACCCCGAAGCCGCCGCGCTCGCCGGCGTGCCCGCGGGCCGGCGCGTGTTCAGCGCGTTCCTGATCAGCGGCGCGCTCGCCGGGTTCGCCGGGGCGTTGTTCCTCGCCGAGTTCGCGACCGTCGACGCGACGGGCGGCGCCGGCTACGAACTGCTCGTAGTCGCGGCCGTCGTGGTGGGCGGCGTGGCGATCTTCGGCGGCAGCGGCACCGTCCTCGGCGCCGCGCTCGGCGCGGTCCTGCTCAACACGATCAACCAGGCGCTCGTCGCGTCGCGGATCTCGTCATTCTGGAACCAGGCGATCGCAGGTGCCCTGCTGCTGGCAGCCATCGCGTTCGACCGGTGGCTCGGCCTGCGGGTGGCCCGGCGGCTGAAGTCCGCCGAAGGGGCGCACCGTGATGTCTGAGACGCACACCGTGCTGTCCGACCAGGCCCCCACGCTTGCCACGGCGGCCGGCGAGCCGAGCGCTCCGCCGCCGTGGCGGGCGCTGCTGCGCTGGGAGAGCGGGCTCGTCCTCGTCCTGGTCGCGACGCTGATCTTCGCCGGTTCGAACACCGAGAACTTCTTCGACCAGACCGACATCTTCTACATCGGCCTGAACATGGGCGAGATCGCGATCATGGCGCTGCCGCTGACGCTGATCGTGATGACCGGCGAGATCGACCTGTCGGTCGCCTCGATGCTCGGCCTGTCCGGGACGCTCATGGGCTACCTGTTCCAGCACGGCTGGAACATCTACCTCGCGATGGCCGTCGCGCTCGCGGTCGGGGCGCTCGGCGGCGCACTCAACGGCGTGCTCGTCACCAAGCTGGGCCTGCCGTCGATCGCGGTGACTATCGGGACGTTGACGCTGTTCCGAGGCATCGCCGAGATCATCCTCGGTACCAGTTCGGTCACCGGGTTCCCGCTGTCGCTGACCAAGATCGGCGTCGCGCCGATCCAGGGCACGCAGATCTCCTACTCGGTCGCCATCTTCATCGGGCTGGCGCTGGTCTGCGCGGTCGTCCTGCATGCCACGCCGCTCGGACGCTCGATCGTGGCGATCGGCCTGCAGTCCGAGGCGGCGCACTTCGCCGGGATCCGGGTCAACCGGATCAAGTTCTGGCTGTACGTGATCAGCGGCCTGGTCTGCGCCCTGGCCGGAATCCTGTTCACGCTCAAGAACGCGTCGGCTCGCTATGACGCGGGCACCGGGCTCGAGCTCAACGTCGTCGCGATCGTGCTCTTCGGCGGCGTCTCGATCTTCGGTGGCCGGGGCAGCGTTGCCGGGGTGGTGTTGTCCGTCGTCATCGTCGGCTGCCTGCAGCAGGCATTGACGCAGATGCACGTCGACGCCCAGGTGCAGAACATCGTCCTCGGCGGGTTGTTGCTCGTCAGCGTGATCGTGCCCAACGGCGCCGAAGCCCTGCGCCGGATCCGGGCACGGGTTCGACCGCAGGCCCGCCCGCCAGCCAGGGCGGCACTCGATCCGTCACCACCAATCAGCAACGGAAGGGGATCAGCATGATGCAACTCAGCGGGGGGCGCCGGATCGGTTCCGCCGCACTCGCGGCGGCGCTGATCATCGGCGTCACGGCCGCATGCAGCTCGTCGACCAAGACCTCCGCGCCCACCGGCTCGCCCACGGGCACCGGTATCAAGAAGGGCCTGACCGTCTACTTCATCCCCAAGGACACGCAGAACCCGTACGAGGTCATCGCCGATCAGGGCGGCCAGACCGCGCTGCAGGAGCTCGGCGGCAAGGTAGTCGTCAGCAGCGGCACGTCCGACACCGCGGCCGCGCAGATCCCGTCGATCCAGGCAGCAATCCAGGCACGTGCCGACGCGATCGTCATCGCCGGCAACGACCCCTCGGCGCTGTGCCCGTCGCTCGGCCAGGCCTTCGCCGCCGGCATCAAGATCGTCTCGTTCGACTCCGACGTCACCTGCCCGAACCACCTGTTCATCAACCAGGCGAACACCGAGCAGATCGGCACGTCCGAGGTCGACGTGCTCGCCAAGCAGATCAACAGCACCGGCCAGATCGCGATCCTGTCGGCCGCAGCCACGGCCACGAACCAGAACGCGTGGATCGGCTTCATGAAGAAGCAGCTCACCAAGTACCCGAACATGAAGCTGGTCAAGACCGTCTACGGCAACGACGACCCCGCGACGTCGCTGACCGTGCTGCAGGGTCTGCTGTCCGCCTACCCGAACCTCAAGGGCATCATCTCGCCGACGACAGTGGGCATCTCGACGGCGGCTCGGTACCTCTCGACGCACAAAGACATCGCCGCCAAGGTCACGCTGACCGGGCTCGGCCTGCCCTCGCAGATGAAGCCGTACATCCATGACGGCACCGTCCAGTCATTCGAGCTGTGGAACCCGAACGATCTGGGCTACCTCGCCGGATACGCGGCCGCGTCGCTGGCGTCGGGCAGCGCGAGTCTCACGCCCGGCACGAAGTTCACGGCCGGCAAGCTCAAGGAGTACACGGTGCTGCCGCCGTCGGGCGACACCGGGCCGTCCGTCGTCCTCGGCCCGCCGACCGTGTTCGACAAGAGCAACGTCGACCAGTTCAACTTCTGATCGACCGGAGGAGTCGTGGCGCGCTACTGCTTCTTGCTGCAGGTCCGCCCGGACCTGCTTGCCGAGTACCGGGCGCGCCACGCTCAGGTCTGGCCGGAAATGCTGCACGCCCTGCGTGACACCGGCTGGCGGAACTACTCGCTGTTCGTCCGCGACGACGGCCTGCTCGTCGGCTACGTCGAGGCCGACGACCTGGCCGCGGCGCAGGCGGCCATGGCGGCCACGGATGTGAACCGGCGCTGGCAGGCGGAGATGTCGCGGTACTTCACCGGCCTCGCCGGGCGCCCGCCGGACGAAGGGTTCCTCGTCCTGGACGAGGTGTTCAACCTCGACGACGCGCTGAGGGGAGCGAGCCGATGACCGAGCACACCGAGCACGTCGTCTCGCGGCGGGCGAAGGTCGGGCTGGTCGCCGGCGGACTCGGCGCCTACTGGCCGCAGTTCCCCGACCTGCTCCCGCAGTTGCAACGCTCGGCTGCGCGGGTGTCCGAACGGATGCGGGCGCTCGACTGCGACGTCGTCGACGTCGGGTTCATCTCCGACGCCGACGACGGTGCGCGCGCGGCCGAGTTGCTGCGCGCGGCCGGCTGCGACCTGATCGTCGGGTTCCTGACCACGTACATGACCGCGTCCATGCTGCTGCCGATAGCGCAGCGCAGCGATGCGCCGGTGCTGCTGATCAACCTGCAACCCACCGAGTCGATGGACCATGCCAACTTCGACACCGGGCAGTGGCTGGCCTACTGCGGCGCCTGCCCCTTGCCGGAGATGGGCAACACGTTCCTGCGCGCGGGAATCCCGTTCCGCTCGGTGTCCGGTTACGTCGAGGACGAGCGCGCGTGGGCGAAGATCGCGCGCTGGATCAAGGCCGCCGCGGTGCGCGGCGCGTTGGGCCACGGCCGGCACGGCCTGATGGGGCATCTCTACCCGGGCATGCTCGACGTCTCGACCGACCTGACCCTGATCCCGGTGAACCTCGGCGGGCACATGGAGGTCGTCGAGTTCGACGACCTGCGGGTGCGCGTCAACGCCGTGACCGACGCCGAGGTCGAGGCACGGATGGCGCTCGCCGCCGACATGTTCGACCTGGACGCGACGGTGCAGGACGAGGACTTTCGGTGGGCCGCCCGGGTGTCGGTCGGCCTGGACGCGCTGGTGCGCGACTTCGCCCTGGACAGCCTGGCGTACTACCACCGCGGCCTGGAGGGCGAGACGCACGAGCGGCTCGGCGCCGGCATGATCCTGGGCGCGTCGCTGCTCACCGCAAGGGGCATCCCCGCAGCGGGGGAGTACGAGCTGCGCACGTCGCTGGCCATGCTGATCGTCGACCGGCTCGGCGGCGGCGGCTCGTTCACCGAGTTCCAGGCGCTGAACTTCCGCGACAACGTCGTCGAGATGGGCCATGACGGCCCGGCACATCTGGCGATCAGCGACAAGCGTCCGCTGCTGCGCGGCCTCGGCGTCTACCACGGCAAGCGCGGGTGGGGCGTCTCGGTCGAGTTCGACGTGAAGCACGGACCGGTCACCGCGTTCGGTATCGCGCAGCAGCGCGACGGCGCGTTCCGGTTCGTCGCGTCCGAGGGCAACGTCGTGCCTGGCCCGTTGCTGCGCATCGGCAACACGACCTCGCGCGTCGACTTCGGCTGCGACCCGGGTGAGTGGACCGACGCGTGGAGCGCCACCGGAATCTCGCACCACTGGGCGCTCGGCACCGGTCACCTGCTGGCCGAGCTGCGGGCGACTGCAGATCTGCTCGGAACAGAACTCGTCGAGGTGAGTCCATGAATTCAGAAATTCTCCGGCGCCAACAGATCGAGCTGCCGTCATGGGCGTTCGGCAATTCCGGAACGCGGTTCAAGGTGTTCACCCAGCAGGGCGTGCCGCGCGACCCGTTCGAGAAGATCGACGACGCCGCGCAGGTGCACCGCTACACCGGAGTCGCGCCGAGCGTGGCGCTGCACATCCCGTGGGATCGCGTCGAGGACTACGGAGCGCTGGCGGCACACGCGGCCGAGCAGGGCGTGCGGCTGGGCACGATCAACGCCAACGTCTTCCAGGACGACGACTACCGGCTGGGCAGTGTCGCCAACCCCGATCCCGACGTCCGCAAGAAGGCGCTGGCGCACCTGTTCGAGTGCGTGGACGTCATGGACGCGACCGGCTCGCGCGACCTGAAGCTGTGGTTCGCCGACGGCACGAACTACCCGGGGCAGGACTCGATCCGTGAGCGCCAGGACCGCCTGGCCGAGGCGCTGGCGGCCGTGTACGCGCGGCTTGGCCAGGATCAGCGGCTGATCCTCGAGTACAAGCTGTTCGAGCCGGCGTTCTACACGATGGACGTGCCGGACTGGGGAACCGCGTTCGCGCACTGCCTGCAACTGGGTGAGCGGGCAAAGGTATGCGTCGACACCGGGCATCACGCGCCGGGCACGAACATCGAGTTCATCGTCGCCGTGCTGCTGCGCGCGGGAAAGCTGGGCGCGTTCGACTTCAACTCGCGCTTCTACGCCGACGACGACCTGATCGTCGGCGCCGCCGACCCGTTCCAGCTGTTCCGGATCCTTTTCGAGGTGCGGGTCGGTGGCGGGTTCGACGACGACAGCGAGATCGCGTTCATGCTCGATCAGTGTCACAACATCGAGCCGAAGATCCCGGGCCAGATCCGCTCGGTGATGAACGTCCAGGAGGCCACGGCCAAGGCGTCGCTCGTCGACTCCGACGCATTGCGGGCGGCGCAGGCCGCCGGTGACGTGCTCGGCGCGCACGGCGTGCTGATGGACGCCTACAACACAGATGTCCGGCCCTTGCTCGCCGACCTGCGGTCCGAGCAGGGGCTGGACCCCGACCCGATGGCCGCATACGCGCGCTCGGGCTACGCCGAGCGGATCGTCGCCGAGCGGGTCGGGGGCAACCAGGCCGGATGGGGCGCATGAGCGAGACCGTCGACGAGCTGATCGCCCGCTCGAACCGGCTGGGCGCCGATCCGCGCAACACGAACTACGCGGGCGGCAACACGTCGGCGAAGGGCACCGAGCCGGACCCGGTGACCGGCGCGCCGGTCGACCTGCTCTGGGTCAAGGGCTCCGGCGGCGATCTCGGCACGCTGCGCCCGGGTGGCCTGGCGGTGCTGCGGCTGGACCGGCTGCGCTCGCTCGTCGACACCTACCCCGGAGTCGAGCGCGAGGACGAGATGGTGGCCGCGTTCGACTACTGCCTGCACGGCAAGGGCGGGGCGGCGCCGTCGATCGACACCGCGATGCACGCCCTGGTCGACGCGCCGCACGTCGACCACCTGCACCCGGACTCGGGCATCGCGCTCGCGACGGCCGCGGACGGCGAGCGGTTGACGGCCGAGTGCTTCGGCGACCGGGTGGTGTGGGTGCCGTGGCGGCGTCCCGGCTTCCAGCTGGGGCTGGATATCGCCGCGATCGCGGCGGCGAATCCGCAGGCGATCGGCTGCATCCTGGGCGGGCACGGCATCACGTCCTGGGGCGCGACCAGCGAGGAATGCGAAGCGCGGTCCCTCGAGATCATCCGCGACGCCGAGGCGTTCATCGCGGAGCGGGGCAGGCCCGAGCCGTTCGGTGCGGTGATTCATCAGCCGTTGCACGAGGACGAGCGGCACGCCCGCGCCGCTGCGCTCGCTCCCGTCATCCGCGGGCTGGTGTCAACCGACAAGGCGCAGGTCGGCCACTTCACCGACTCGGACGTCGTGCTGAACTTCGTCTGCCGCGCCGAGCATCCGCGGCTGGCCGCGCTCGGCACGTCCTGCCCGGACCACTTCCTGCGTACCAAGGTGCGCCCGATGGTCCTGGACACGGCACCGGACGCGCCCCTCGACTACGTGATCACCCGCCTCGCCGAGCTGCACGCTCTGTATCGCGCGGCGCCGACCCGGCGATCGTGCTGGTGCCGGGCGTCGGGATGTTCAGCTTCGGCAAGGACGAGCAGACCGCGCGCGTCGCCGGCGAGTTCTACGTCAACGCGATCAACGTCATGCGCGGCGCCGAGGCCATCTCGACGTACGCGCCGATCGACGAGTCGGAGAAATTCCGCATCGAGTACTGGGCGCTCGAGGAAGCCAAGCTGCAGCGGATGCCGGCGCCGAAGCCGCTCGCGACGCGCATTGCGCTGGTCACCGGCGGCGGGTCGGGCATCGGGCGGGCGATTGCGCACCAGCTGGCGGCCGAGGGCGCGTGCGTCGTCGTGGCCGACCGCAACGGCGAGGCGGCGACGACGGTAGCGGGCGAGATCGGGTCCGCCGACAAGGCGGTCGCAGTCACCGCCGACGTCACCGACGAGGCTGCGGTCGCGGAAATGTTCGCGGCCGCGGCGCTTGCGTTCGGCGGCGTAGACCTCGTCGTCAACAACGCCGGGCTGTCGATCTCCAAGTCGCTCCTCGAAACGTCCGAACACGATTGGGACGTGCAGCACGACGTGATGGCCAAGGGGTCCTTCCTGGTGTCCCGCGAGGCCGCCCGCATCATGATCGCCCAGCGCATGGGCGGCGACATCGTCTACATCTCGAGCAAGAACAGCGTGTTCGCCGGCCCGAACAACGTCGCATATGGCGCTGCCAAGGCCGACCAGGCCCATCAGGTGCGGCTGCTCGCGGCTGAGCTCGGCGAGCACGGCATTCGCGTCAACGGTGTGAACCCGGACGGTGTGGTCCGCGGCTCGGGCATCTTCGCCGGCGGCTGGGGCGCGCAACGCGCAGCCGTCTACGGAGTGCCCGAGGAAGAGCTCGGCGCGTATTACGCGCAGCGCACGCTGCTCAAGCGCGAGGTGCTGCCCGAGCACGTCGCGAACGCGGTGTTCGCGCTGACCGGCGGCAACCTGTCACAGACGACAGGCCTGCACGTCCCGGTCGACGCCGGCGTCGCGGCGGCGTTCCTGCGCTAGCCATCCGGGGGGCAACGGGTCGCAGAGAGGAGTACTCGGTGACAGGAGTTGCCATGACCGAAGGCGCGGCGTTGCCCACGACGCTCGCCGACGACGAGGCGAAGCTGCTCGGCCTGATCGCGGACGGCCTGGTGCTCGACGCGGTCGCCCGCCGGCTGCATCTGAGCGAACGGACCGTACGCCGGCGTATCCGGTCGCTGTGCGACCGAATAGGTGTCGATACCCCGGTGCAGGCGGTCGTTTGGGCGGTGCGGGTCGGGGCGCTGTGACCTCGTTCGCGGCCGTCGACTTGGGCGCGTCGTCCGGCCGGGTCGTCCTCGGGCACGTCGACGCGCAACGGCTGGAGATCGAGGAGATACACCGCTTCGCGAACGTCCCGGTCTCGATGTCGGGCACGTTGCGGTGGGACGTGCTGGGGCTGTTCCGCGAGACGCTGGCCGGCGTCAGCGCGGCGGCGCGGCAGGCCGAGCTGACGAGCATCGGCGTCGATTCGTGGGCGATCGACTACGGCCTGCTCGACGCGTCCGGGTCGCTGCTCGGCAACCCGGTGCATTACCGAGACCCGCGCACCGACGGCGCCGTCGAGCAGGTGCTCGCCGTCGTGTCGCCCGAGGAGCTCTATGCCACGACGGGCATCCAGCTGATGCCGATCAACACGCTGTTCCAGCTGGTCGCGGAGCAGCGCAGCCCGTCGTTCGCTCTTGCCCGCACACTGTTGCTGCTGCCCGACCTGTTCGGCTACTGGCTGACCGGCAACCGCGGCGCCGAGCTGACCAACGCGTCGACCACGCAGCTGCTCGACATCCGGTCCGGACGCTGGGCGATTGAGCTCGCGACGCGGCTGGGCCTCGACCCGGCGATCCTGCCGCCGCTGCGCCGACCCGGCGACATGGTCGGCTCGGTGCTGCCGGCCGTTGCCGATCGGGCGGCGTTGCCCGCGGGCGTCCCGGTGGTCGCCGTCGGGTCACACGACACTGCGTCGGCCGTCGTCGCGGTGCCCGCCGAGTCCGACCGGTTCGCCTACATCTCGTGCGGCACATGGGCCCTCGTCGGCGTCGAGCTCGACAAGCCGATCCTGACCGAAGAGAGCCGCCGGGCGAACTTCACCAACGAGGGCGGCGTCGACGGCACGATCCGCTACCTGCGCAATGTCATGGGCCTGTGGCTGTTGCAGGAGTCGGAGCGAGTCTGGCGCGCGTCCGGTTGGGCCGGTGAACTGGCTGCGCTGCTCGATGAGGCCGCCGGCGTCGAGCCGTTCCGGGCCGTCGTCGACGTCGATGATCACGACTTCCTCGCGCCGGGCGACATGCCCGCTCGGATCGCGCGGCAGTGCGCGCGGACCGGGCAGCCGGCGCCGTCGACGCGTGCCGAGACCGTCCGGTGCATCCTCGACAGCCTTGCGCTCGCTTTCCGCCGGACGCTGCGCGAGGCGCTCGAACTGTCCGGACGTACCGCCGACGCCGTGCACCTCGTAGGCGGCGGATCGCGCAACGAGCTGCTCTGCCAGCTCACCGCCGACGCCTGCGGCTTGCCCGTCGTCGCGGGACCGGCCGAGGCCGCCGCGTTGGGCAACGTCCTGGTGCAGGCGCGCGCCGCGGCCGCTGTCGAGGGCGACCTGACCTCGATGCGCCGCCTGGTGCGCACCACCCAACCGCTTCGCCGGTACGAGCCCTCGGCGGCCGACGCTGCGTGGCGCTCGGCCGAGGCGCGACTGAGCTCGTAGCCCACCTGAAGGAGGCGCCATGCCAGACGATGCCCGGATTCCCCTTACGCGGCGGCGTTTCCTCACCATTGCGGGTGTTGGCGCAGCGGTCGTCGGGCTGCCTTCGATGCCGGCGCGAGCCGACGATGTACCGGCGGCGTCTGACAAACCCTCGTCCCTGATGACGGCCCTGCGCGACGACCCGCTCGGCGTCCCGAGCGCGACGCCGCGCCTGTGGTGGCAGGTGCCGGTGGCGCCCGGCGACGACGGCGGCGTGCAGAACGGCTACCAGATCCAGCTGACCCGCGACCCGCGCGGCTTCGCGCCGAGGGCGAAGGTCGAGACGACCACGATCGTCGCGTCGAGCGCGAGCACCGCCGTCGCCTGGCCGTTCTCGCCGCTGCGGCCGCGCGAGGTCGCGCACTGGCGGGTGCGCGTCCGGTTCGGGCCGGGTGCAGGCCGGTGGACGGACTGGTCAGCAGCCAGCCGCGTCGTGCTGGGCCCGATCGGCGACGCCGACTGGTCAGGCGCCGCTGCGGTCTGGGCTGCGCCCGTCCCGGTGCCCTCGTACGGT
>WNGN01001112.1_pt1 | contig 17467 bp, 17 predicted proteins | sample 5400561 | NCBI WGS metagenome assembly WNGN01 (sample SAMN13153379, study PRJNA577476) | soil metagenome | isolation source: 115 cm soil or saprolite under Garry oak tree replicate 2 | place: USA:California | collected 2016-06-15
CCTGGTTTCCATGGCGTCGCAAGGACGGCGCATAAGCTACAGCCAGCGCTTAAGAATTTGCCGGGCCGCCGGTTGATTGTCGACCGGCGGTCTGGCGTCCGCATCGGACGTTCGATGCCTGTGGTGTTCGCAATAACGTTAGGCGGGTAGCCTTGTTTTGGCCGCGGTTGCCAACGACATTTTATGACGCTTGGGCATCACACTTCATAGCGAATCGATTCTGTGCAGGTGACTCCCCGATGACCCCTGATCTTATTATCCGAATACTCACGGTAAGCGCGGTCCTGATGATGCCGGGAGCCTCAGCGCTTGCCGCACCATGCGGCACCGGCAAGTTTGAGACGTGGCTCGACGGTTTCAAGAATGAGGCCGCCGCCAAGGGAATCTCCCAGTCCGCCATCGCGTCCGGCCTCGCCGGCGTAACGCTGGACCAGGCGGTGCTCTCCCGGGATCATTCGCAGCGGGTCTTCAACCAGAGCTTCGAGGAGTTTTCCGGCCGCATGGTCCCTCCCCGCCTCGCGCGTGGCGCCAGCCTGATGAAGCAATACGGTTCGGTGCTGGGGCGAATCGAACAGAGCTACGGCGTGCCGGGTGAGGTGCTGGTGGCGATCTGGGGGTTGGAGACCGACTTCGGCGTCAACACCGGAAAATTTCCGACCCTGCGTTCGCTGGCGACGCTGGCTTACGATTGCCGGCGATCGGAAATGTTCCAGGCCGAGCTGATGGACGCGTTGCGCATCGTCGAGCGCGGCGATCTCGCACCAGCGGAAATGCGCGGCGCGTGGGCCGGCGAAATCGGCCAGACCCAATTCATGCCGTCGTCCTACATCAAATTCGCGGTCGATTTTGACGGCAACGGCCGCCGCGACCTGTTGCGTAGCGCGCCGGACGTGCTGGCATCGACCGCGAACTACCTTGCCAGTCATGGCTGGCAGCGCGGTAAGGACTGGGAGCCCGGCAGCGCGAATTTCGCGGTAATTCAGCAATGGAACAAGAGCGAGGTCTATGCGAAGACGATTGCATATTTCGCGAGCCAACTCGCGCGCGCGCCCTGAACATTCAGGGCATTCGCCGCCCGCCTGAAGGGCCGATCGCGGCGCAACCGGCCCCTTGCTTTCAAGCCTTACTTCGCCGCGCCTACGTGCATCGCCTTGGTGAGATGCATTGCACATGCGCCCATCTTGCCGCCGAGCATCGCGTCCTGCGCTTGCGCGATTTCCTTTTGCGCCGTGAACTTGCCTTCGCCATCGGTCATGGCTTCGATCATGGATTCGGCTTTCGACAAGTTCTCGCCGCTGCAGCCGGCCATCTTTGCGGCGGATGCGGGAACGACTGCGTAGGCAACGGCAGCCATTGCGGCTGCTCCGAGTAACTTATTGATCATGTTACTTTCCCCTTTCGAACAGAACCGGCATCATTGCCGGACTCTGTAAAACGATTTTTCGCCGATTGGCGGAAAGTTACGGAATGAATTTCGCGCGATGCAAATGTGATCGGCGCGGAGTGCAAAGCCTCATGCGCAAAGTCGCTTTTGCATTACAGATTCGTAACGAAACTCGGTACATCGGCATCGCTGCGGCGCACGCTCAGCGCCGGTGACATCAATAAAATCAAATGAACGTCGCGCCGGTTCGAACTCCCGCGTTCGGCAATCGAATAAGATCAGCGGCGGATGCATCGCGTCATCGCCGTCCATGACAGCTCGTGATTTTTCAGTGCGTGCGGCGAACCGAAAACCACGAAGCGATTGGCCGCGGAACGCTGGTGCACAGGCAAACATCGCCGCGCTGGGAGTTGCGCCAGCCCACAGGCAAACCACTGTGAGTTCCCCCTGTTTGAACGTCACGGCACCAGCCGGATTCGCAGCGATCCCGGCTCCGTACCGCGCCTGATCTCAGGACTTACCCGACGCTCGCCATTTACCTAACTAATGATCTCTGATTCATTTCATGCATGCGAATCGCGCATGAGGTAACGGTCGAATCACGCCGAATCAAATCGCCGAGACCGCTGTTTTAGACGTCTTTTTTTGATTCTATCCCCCGCCATGGCCATCCTTGATTCCCTGGAGTCCAGTGTCGCCGCGACGACAATGTCGTGAATACACAAGATATTTACTCAGAGTCGGCCGACGACGGCGCTCCCAGTCGATTCATGAAGCGGGGATGCCAAGAGGTTAATCGGCTCTTACCGTTGCTATGCGTTCCATACTTAGCTGCACCGCAGCATTGGAACTACTGCAATGCGGTATACTCTTCTATATTCATTTCAACGATGAAGCCTCTTTCAAAGGCTGAATCGTAGATACAAGGAGACTACCCATGTTGCTCTCGCTCATCCGCATGATCCAGGCGTTCCGGGACTATCAGCGCAATGTCAGCGAACTGTCCCAGCTTAGCGATCGCGAACTGGCCGATATCGGTCTTGATCGCTCGGACATTCCGCGCGTTGCAGCCGGCACCTATAACGGCTGATCGCTTTTCAGCCGACTGTTGAGACGGATAACGCCCGCCTCGCTGCGGGCGTTGTCGTATCCGGCGCTGGAACTGGCAGGCGCCAAATCGGCGGCACAGAGCCGCCTTGCGCATTCCACCGCGCCTGAAAACGCGCTACCTGTCTCGCCATGACAGGCATCAAATCTACCTCTCGGACCGTGCATATTATCGGCGCCGGACTCGCCGGCTCGGAGGCAGCCTGGCAGGTTGCCAAATCGGGAATTCCAGTGGTTCTGCACGAGATGCGGCCCCACCGGATGACCGAAGCCCATCGCACCGACGGCCTCGCCGAACTCGTGTGTTCCAATTCGTTTCGCTCTGACGATGCCGCCAACAATGCGGTTGGGCTGCTGCACGCGGAAATGCGCCGGCTGGGATCGCTGATCATGCGTGCCGCCGACGCCAATCAGGTTCCCGCCGGCGGCGCATTGGCCGTCGACCGCGACGGATTTTCCGCCGCCGTTACCAAAGCCCTCGACGATCATCCCCTGATCGAAATCGATCGCGCTGAAATCGACGGCCTGCCGTCCGCGGACTGGCGCAATGTCATCGTCGCGACCGGGCCTTTGACCTCGGCGCCGCTCGCGGACGCCATCCGCGCCATCACGGACGAGGATGCGTTGGCATTCTTCGATGCGATCGCCCCGATCGTGCACCGGGATTCGATCGATATGTCGGCGGCCTGGTTTCAGTCGCGCTATGACAAGGTCGGCCCCGGCGGTACCGGCGCCGATTATATCAATTGCCCGATGACCAGGGAGCAATACGACGCCTTCGTCGACGCACTGATTGCCGGCGAGAAGACCGACTTCAAGGAGTGGGAAACCAGCACGCCCTATTTCGATGGCTGCCTGCCGATCGAAGTGATGGCGGAGCGCGGCCGCGAGACGCTGCGCCACGGGCCGATGAAACCGGTCGGGCTCACCAATCCGCACGATCCGACGGTGAAGGCCTACGCCATTGTGCAGCTGCGCCAGGACAACAAGCTCGGCACGCTCTACAACATGGTCGGGTTCCAGACCAAGCTGAAGCACGGCGCGCAGCAACGAGTCTTCCGCACCATTCCCGGGCTCGAAAGCGCCGAGTTCGCCCGGCTCGGAGGCTTGCATCGCAACACCTTCCTCAATTCCCCAAAACTGCTGGATGCGCAATTGCGGCTGCGCGCGCAGCCACGGCTGCGCTTCGCCGGGCAGATGACCGGCTGCGAAGGCTATGTGGAATCCGCCAGCATCGGGCTGATGGCCGGCCTCTATGCGGCGGCCGATGCACGCTCGATGTCACTGGCGCCGCCGCCAGCGACCACGGCGCTCGGATCGCTGCTCGGCCACATCACCGGCGGCCACATCGAGACCATCGACGCAGGGCAGCGCTCATTCCAGCCGATGAACATCAATTTCGGGCTGTTTCCGCCGCTCGCCAACCCGCCTGCCAAAAATGTCGATGGGACACGGCTGCGCGGCAACGACAGGACCGTTGCCAAGAAGCAGGCGATCAGCGCCCGCGCATTGTCGGATCTCGATCGCTGGATCGCCGATAGCCTGCCTGTAGCGGCGGCGGCGTGAGCATTTCATGAGTTTGCCCCGGGATGACGCCGCTGTTCTGTCGGCGCAATGGATCGAAGGCGTATTGCTGAAGCGCGACGTGTTTTCCACCGTCGAGCGCGGCCGTTTTCGCCTGCGCGACGGCGAAGTCGATGCGGTGCTGCGCCGGCTCGATCAGGTGCCGTGGTGGTCCTTTATCCCGGCGCGCCATCTGTTTGCGCGCGAGCGCCGCGCGCTGGCGCTGGCGCGCGATCTTCACGTCGGGCCGGAGCTGTTGTGGGCCGGCCGGCAGGCGCTGGTGCGCGGCTTCATCAACGGCGTGGCGCTGCACCTCGCCAAGCCGACAGGCGACGTCGCCTATTTCCGTTCCGCCAAACTGGCACTACGCAAGCTGCATCGCGCCGGCATCTGCCATAACGATCTCGCCAAGGAGCAGAATTGGCTGCGGGGCAGCGATGGCCGCGCCTACGTCACGGACTTTCAGCTCGCGGCCTGCTTCAAGACGCGCGGCCGGCTGTTCCGCATCGCCGCCTATGAGGATCTCAGGCATCTGCTCAAGCACAAGCGCAGCTACGCACCGGAGGCGCTGACGCCGAAGGAACGCAAGATCCTCGCACGCAAATCGCTGGTCGCCGGCATCTGGCTTGCGACCGGCAAGAAGGTCTACCGCGCCATCACCCGCGGGCTGTTCAACTTTACCGACCGCGAAGGCGGCGGCCGGCGGCTGGTCAATGACGCACCGGTGCTGAGCGATCTGATCAGGAAAAACCCTGCCGTCCGCGACACCGCCATTGTCGCGTTCGCCGACCGGCGTACCGGCGTCGGGCTTTATGCCTTCGTGGAGGCCGACCAGCCTGCGCTCGAAGCGCAGCTGCGAGACGCGCTGGCGGCGGCGAAAGGCCCAAAACCACCGGAGCATATCCAGGTGGTGCAGGCATTGCCGCGCGATGCCATGGGAAGAATCCGCAACGAAGTCCTGCAGCTGGTCGCGATGAACCAGATCGATCTGATCGAGCCGATGATGACGAGCGCGACCGACCGCGCGTTCCTGATGAGCATTCTGGAATCGCGCAAGAATTTGCGCGACCGGTTCAATTTTGAAGCGGTCGATCTGGCGCCGCCATCGTCGTGAGGTTGTACGCGTGGCGCAACCATCGCCGCCCACGACTGTCGTCACCCGCGAACGCGGGTGATCCAGTATTCCAGAGCGCCAGTGATAGAATCGAGAGGCTCCAGCGTACTGGATACCCGCTTTCGCGGGTATGACGACTTCCCAAGACGTAACCGGCCCCCCCCCATCTCCATGGCTCACGAGAACTCCCGCGACCTCGCCGCGCGCCACAACGTCCACAACGTCCGCAACCTTGATGTGACCTGGAGAACGAAGGGATCGCTGTCCGCCCGCGACATCCGCGTCAGATCGCGGGCAACCAGCGCCAGCGGCAGGAACACCGGCCGCACCTCCGGCGGCACGCTGGCAAGCAGCGCGAAGGCTGTATTCAGATGTCCCCGCGCTTCGCCGATGAGTTGATCCAGCACCGCGCGCAATTTTGCGGTTTGCTTGCCCGCGAAAACCTCTTCCATCCCGCTGCCATGCTGCTGCAGCACTTGCAGCGGCACGAACAGCTGGCGTCGCGAGGCGTCCCGCGGCAACGCCGCCATCAGCTGGACCATGCCTTGCGCCAGTCCGGCGTGGCGCGCGAGGTGCTCGATCCGGTCGGATTGGGCCCCGGCGATCCCGGCGCCGAGCGAAAACAGCGCCGACGAGGTATCGTTGATGTAGCTTTCCAGCGCCGCCATGGTCGGCATCGGGTCGTTGTAGAGATCGAACTGATGCTCGTCGATCAGGCGCGACAGCCGCTCGACCGGCAGGTGCCAGTTCTGAATCGCAAGCTGCAACTCGGCCGCAACCGGATTGCCCTCGATACCGCCGTGGCCCGCGCCCGCGAGCATGTCGGTCCACCATTGCAGGCGCATTTCGCCGGGCAGCGGCTGGCTCACCTGCTCGCGCACGCGGGAAATCTCGACGTTGAAGGCATACAGCGCCAACAGCGCGCGGCGCTGGCCAGCCGGCACGAACAGGCTGGATGCGTAACGGCCAAAATCGTGGGTCCGCACCAACTCAGCGCAGAAGTCGGCCGAATCCGTGGCTCCGTCCGCGCCGCTCATGGCACCGCGATCAGCGCCGCGGCGACGCGCCGCCGCTCGCCGATCATGATGTTGTAGGTGCGGATCGCAGGACCGGTCTGCATCGCGTCCAGCACCACTCGCACCGCGCGCAGCGCCTCACGCAGCTCCGATGGCGGCAACCAGACCTCGGTGCCGGTGCCGATGATCAGGGTATCGATGCCTGCAGCCGCGGCGAACACGCGGGCCAGCGAAGCCTGGTCGATTTCCTCTGGTCTTGCGACCGGCCAGGCCCAGATCGCCTCCGGCAGACACAACAGCGAACCGCGATGCGACATGTCGGCGAACGCAAATCCGCCCTTGCCGTAAGCCTCGATCGGCGCCGACCTCGGAAGATGCGGGGCGTCAGCGCGGCCCGGCATGGTCACTTCTTCTTCGGAGTGTCCGGCGCGTCGCGGTGGGTACCGACGCCGAGATAGATCAGGATTGGCGCTGCGATGAAAATCGAGGTGTAGGTGCCGACCAGCACCACACCGAACATCATGACGGCGGTGAAGCTGTGGATGGCGTGGCCGCCGAACAGCAACAGCGCCAGCAACGCCAGCGTTACGGTGACGTGGGTGATGATCGATCGCGACAGCGTCGAGTTGATCGATTCGTTGAGCAGCGCCGGCATCGGCATTTTCTTGTATCGCCGCAGCATTTCGCGAATCCGGTCATAGATCACGACGGTGTCGTTGAGCGAATAACCGAGGATCGTCAGCAGCGCCGCGATGCTGGTGAGATCGAAATCGACCTGCGAGATCGACATGAAACCGATGGTCAGCACGATATCGTGGACGTTGGCGATCATGGCGCCGAGCGCGAACTGCCATTCGAACCGGAACCAGAGATAGATCAGGATCGAAAAGATCGCGAGCATCAGGCCGAGCAGGCCAAAGGCCAAAAGTTCGCTGGAAACGCGCGGCCCCACCACTTCGACCCTGCGATAGTCGACGGCCTCGCCGAGCGCACCGCGCACCTTTTGTACGGCTTCCTGCTGCGCGGCATCGCCACCGGGCTGCTCGGCCACCCGGATCAGCACATCGGCGGGCCCGCCGAACTGCTGCAACTGCACGTCGCCAAGGCCGAGACCGCTCAGCGTGTTGCGCATCGAGGGGATGTCGGCCGCGCCGGATTTGGCCTGCACCTCCATCAGCGTGCCGCCCTTGAAATCGATGCCGAAATTCAGCCCGTGGGTGAAGAACAGCGTGATCGCAAAGATCGAGAGCAGCGCCGAGATCGGAAAACTGATGCGGCGGAAGCGGGTAAAATCGAAGTGCGTATCATCAGGCACGATCCGCAGCGACGGCAACAGGCCGAAGCAGCTGACCACGGTCAGCACGGCAATGAGGATGCCGAGTCCGATGAGAACCAAATTTGTCACAGCCGGCTCCGCATTCCCCCGAACATGATCCAGCCTGGCTGGATCATATTCGTCGCTTTATTTTGTGAAGGCATGATCTCCTCCGAAAACCGGTGTCCACTTTTCGGGATCATGCCTAGATCGGCACGCTTTGCGGCCGCTTCCACCTCACCCAGCCCGCGACGATCAGGCGGGTGAGCGTAAACGCGGTGAAAACCGTGGTGATGATGCCGATGCCGAGCGTCACGGCGAAGCCGCGCACCGGCCCGGTGCCAATATAGAACAGCACCGCGGCGGCGATGAAGGTGGTGATGTTGGAATCTAAAATCGTCGACAGCGCGCGCTTGAAGCCGGCGTCGATCGCGGAAATCGCGTTGCGGCCGCCACGCAGTTCCTCGCGGACACGCTCATAGATCAGCACGTTGGAATCGACGGCGATGCCGACCGTCAGCACGATGCCGGCGATGCCGGGCAGCGTCAGTGTCGCGTTCAACAGCGACAGCACGCCGAAGATCATCGCGACGTTGATGGCGACCGCGACGTTGGCAAACACGCCGAACAAGCGGTAGGTCAGCAACATGAACACGATCACCAGGATCGAGCCGACATAGGCGGCGAGTTCGCCCTTCTGGATCGAGTCCTGGCCAAGCCCCGGTCCAACGGTTCGCTGTTCAATGACCGTCAACGGCGCCGGCAGCGCGCCGGCACGCAGCAGGATCGCGAGATCGTTGGCCGCCTGCACCGTGAAGCTGCCGGAAATCTGGCCGGAGCCGCCGGTGATCGGTTCACGGATCACGGGAGCCGAGATGACCTTGTTGTCGAGCACGATGGCGAAGGGCTGCCCGACATTTTCCAGCGTGGCTTGTGCGAATTTGCGGGAGCCGGAAGTGTTGAAACGGAAGCTCACGATCGGCTCGCCCGAGCGTTGGTCGAAACCGGGCTGTGCGTCGGTCAGGTCGCCGCCGGAGACCAGCACCTGCTTCTTGATGACATAGGGTTGCCTGGATCCCTCGGCGCTTGGCAGGACTTCCGAATCCGGCGGCACACGTCCGGCGACGGCCTGATCCGGCGAAACGGTGGAATCGACCATCCGGAAATCCATCTTGGCGGTCTGGCCGAGAATTTTGATCAGGCGCGATGGATCGCCCAGTCCCGGCACCTGCACCAGAATACGATCATTGCCCTGTCTTTGAATAAGCGGTTCGACCGTGCCGAGTTCATTGACACGACGTTCGACAATCTGGATCGACTGCTCGACGGCCTGCCTGATGCGGTCGGTGATCGCCGCGGGCGGCACGGTGAGCCGGATCAGCCCGCCGCCGGCGTCGCTGACTTCGAGGCTGCGCTGGCCGCTGGTGCCGAGCAGACCACCGAGCGGTTGCGACAACTCGCGCAGCTTGCTCAGAGCGGTCGGCAGGTCGGTATCCTTGGTGACGCGCACTTCGACGCTGTCTGCGCGAGGTGCAAGACCGGTATAGACGATCTTGTTTTCGCGCAGGACGCGGCGGACGTCGTCACGCACCTGGTCGAGCTTGTCCTTCCTGACCGCGTTGGCATCGACCTCGAGCAGAAGGTGCGAGCCGCCCTGCAGATCGAGGCCGAGCACCAGATGACGCTGCGCCCATTGCGGCCAGGTTTTCACCGTCGCTTCGGGGAAGAAGTTCGGAACGGCGCAAAGGCACACCGTCAGCGCGGTCAGGATGATCGCCAGCGCCTTCCACCGCGTGAAATACAACATCGAGTTGACCTGTCAGATTCTGGGATGTGCGCGATCAGAAAACGCGCTAACTCGCCGAAGTGTCTTCCTTGGCGGTCTCGGCTTTTTCCTTGGCCGGCTCGCCCTTGGCGCGCACGCCCGAAATCATCTGCCGCATCTGCCGCACGCGGACCCCGTCGGAGATTTCGAACTCGATCTGGTCGTCATCGACCACTTTTGTCACTTTGCCGACAAGGCCGCCTGACGTCACCACGGTATCGCCGCGGCGGATGTTCTTTACGAGTTCGGCGTGGTCCTTCACCTTCTTCTGCTGCGGCCGCAGAATCAGGAAGTACATGATCACGAAAATCAGCGCAAACGGCAGCAGCGACATCAACATGCTGTTGGTATCGCCGGCGCCCGCGGCCTGGGCAAACGCAGGAGTAATCAGCATTTCGGACATTCCTCGTGAAACGGGAATGAACCGGCGACGCATCGGCGTCAGGCCGGTTCGGGCAAATTCGCGGGGACTATAGCGGCCGCGGTCCCAATTGCAACGCTGCCAGACCCCTCATTTGGGCCGCTTGCGGGCTGTCAAAAGGCCCGATATGGCTGCACGGTAAGGAACCCCCAAGATGTCAAAAAAGCCCAGTAAAACAGTGCCTCGTGCCGCCTCCAAGGCCAGCTCGCGTAAATTGCCGACAGCCGCGACAAAACGTCCGGCAGCACCCTCCGAACATGACACCGCGGACAGGATTGCGCGCTCGCTCGAAGCCATCGCAGCGCACCTGTCTGCGGCGTTACCAAAACCCAGCGTGGCCGATTCACTTGGCAGCGCCGACGCCTTTGTCTGGCACCCCAACGGGCGGCTGGCGCCGGTGCCGCGTGTCAGCCGCGTCGATCTCGGTCTGCTCAAGGGCATCGAGCAGGTGCGCGACATCCTGATCGAGAATACCGGACGCTTCGCCGATGGCCTGCCTGCCAACAACGCGCTGCTATGGGGCGCGCGCGGCATGGGCAAGTCGTCGCTGGTGAAGGCGGCGCATGCCAGCATCAACGTCAATCGCAAGCCGGCCGAGCGCTTGAAACTGATCGAGATTCACCGCGAGGACATCGAGAGCCTGCCGGCGTTGATGGACCTGCTGCGCGCTTCCGATTTCCATTTCATCGTGTTCTGCGACGACCTGTCGTTCGACGGCAACGACGCCTCCTACAAGTCGCTGAAGGCGGTGCTGGAGGGCGGCATCGAGGGACGGCCCGACAACGTGATCCTGTACGCCACCTCGAACCGCCGGCATCTGCTGGCGCGCGACATGATCGAGAACGAACGCTCCACCGCGATCAATCCCGGTGAGGCGGTCGAGGAGAAGGTATCGCTCTCGGACCGGTTCGGATTATGGCTCGGCTTCCACCGCTGCAGCCAGGACGAGTACCTTGCGATGGTGAAGGGTTATTGCGGTCACTTCGGCATCAAGCTCGATGAAGCCGAACTCGAGCGCGAAGCGCTGGAATGGTCGACCACGCGTGGCGCGCGCTCCGGCCGCGTCGCCTGGCAGTTCACACAGGAATTGGCGGGACGGCTGGGTGTGAAGCTGGCGGGGCAGTAAGCGGCGATCGCGTGGGCGAGAGAACGCACTGCTCCTCTCCACCATAGATCGTCATACCCCGCGAAAGCGGGGTACCCAGTATTCCAGAGCTTTCGCGAACCTTCATCGGCGCCCTGGAATACTGGGTCGCCCGCTTTCGCGGGCGACGACGGCAGTAGGTACTGCGCGACAGCGGTTAATCAGAACCGCTCACGCTCCGTTGAGGAATTGAAGTGGGTCAACCGGCGAAGATCCTTTGCGGATCTCGAAGTGGAGCTGCGGCGACCCCACCTCCCCGGACTGACCCGACTTGGCAATGGTCTGGCCGCGCTTGATCGTATCGCCACGCTTCACCATCAGTTCACTCGCATGGGCATATGCGGTGACGTAACCGTTGGAGTGCCGAACCAGAACCAGATTGCCATAACCCTTGAGCTCATTGCCGGAATAGGCGACGACGCCGTCCTCCGCCGCCTTCACTGGCGTACCTTCGGGCACTGCCAGATTGATGCCGTCGTTCGACTTGCCATTGGTCTTGGCGCCGTAGCTCGTAATCACCTTGCCGCGCACCGGCCAGCGGAACGTCGGCAGCGCGCCGGTGGCCTCGGTGGCCTTGACCGGCGTGGCGACGGCAGCGTCTTCGACCGTCGCCGTGGCCTGGGCGAGCCGCGCGCTTTGCGGGGGACCGCCCGCGGCAGCCATCTTGGTGGCGGGCGCCACTGCAGCGACCGGCTGAGCGGCAACAGATACCGGCTGCGCAGCCGGCGCGACTGCCGCGGTCTTCGCACCGGGCACGGTCAGCTTCATGCCAAGCCTGAGTTTGGCGGTCGGCTCAAGGCTGTTGGCTCTTGCGAGCTCCGACAACGGCACGTGATTGCGGCGCGCCACACTGAGCAGGGTGTCGCCGGGATTCACGACATGAACGGCCGGCGCCGCGGCGACCGCAACGGGCTTGCTCGCCGGCGCTGCCAATGCCGGCACGGCACCAACAGCGGTCTGACGCGGAATGATAAGCTGCTGGCCCGGCGACAAGGTGCGCGGCCCCTTGTAGCCATTGGCCTGCAGGATCGCGGCGGGCGAGACGTTATAGCGGCGCGACAGCGTATCGAGTGTGTCGCTGGTACCGACGATGATCGTGGTGCCGCCCGGTCCCGGGCTGCGGATTGCCGCGACCGGGCGCGGCGCGACGGTGCCGGTGGCCTCCAGCGGCGGATGGGTGGGCGGAGCATAGGAAGCTAGTCCACGCCCTCCTCCGGAAACGCCGGCACTGGCCGTCGGATTAGGCTGCGGTGCTGTGATCGGCGGCGGCAAGGCCGAGGACTGGTAGTGCGGTTGCGGACGGTAATCCCGCGGCAGCTCACGGCGCTCGACCTGGGCTGGCGGCACAATGCTGGTGGCTTCCGGCTGGGAAGTAAAGGGATTGGAGAAGGATTCCTGCGAGAGCCGCGTTGACATGTCGCCGCTGCAGCCGGCAAAACCGATCGATATCAGCGCCAGCGCCGCGACGTGCGGCAAACGGCGCGAGCAAAGCAACTCGACGATACGGGACATGGTTACTCACTCATACGCAACAAACTTATTGTTTTGAGTAAACACACCCCCAGTAAACAACCGCTTAACCCTTCGGACAGGGCGTTAACGGGGCAGTCGAAGCGGCCAAAGCCAGTGGCAGATACTTCCGGCAGCGCGCTTGCACGGTCCGGCGCGCGTGTCTCGAACCATGAGGACCAAGACCCTTCTCATGCTACCTTTGGCGCTGTTCGCGGCCCTACAGTTCGCGGGCGATGCCGGGCAGCGCCGGCACGAAACGCACCTCCACCAGCTCCCGGCGCTCGAAACCGGTGTCGGTCCTGGTCATGCGGATCAGGGTCTGGATGCCGTGATGCGGACCGACCGGCGCGATCAGGACTCCGCCAGGCTCGAGCCGCTGCGCTAACGACTCGGGAATTTGCGCCATCGCGGCGGTGACAATGATGCGGTCGAAATTGCCGGCATCGGCCGGGACGTCGAAGCCGTCCCCGAGCATCACTTCGACATTGCCGCATCCCAGCTTCTTGAGCCGCGCCCGGGCGTCATCCGCCAAGGTCCGGTAGCGCTCGATTGTCAGCACCTGGCTGCTCAGCCGCGACAGGATTGCCGCCTGGTAACCGGAGCCGGTGCCGATCTCGAGCACGCGATGATGTTTCTGCAGTTGCAACTGCTCTGTCATGTAGGCCACCACGAAGGGCTGGCTGATGGTTTGCCCGCAGGCGATGCCGAGCGCGCTGTCGCGGTAGGCATCGGCGCGGTCGGCCGCCTCCACGAAGATATCGCGCGGAACCTCTTCCATCACGCGAAGTACCGCCTGATCGCTGATCCCGCGTCGCCGCAGGTTGAGCTGAAACATCATCTTTTCCGGCGGATTTGAAGTGGGCGGCATGGCAATCCCGTCAGACCAGGTATCAAGCCACTCTAGCGCGCCTCGGCCGAACAAGTTGATGCAATATGCGCTGGCGGCTTAAGGAAAGCTTCCCCACGAATCGGTGTTCCCAGGGTGGAACCCCTGATAGAGCATGGCGTTAAGGGGCTGGGCGATCAATCCTGCTTCATAGCCCGCCGCGGCGCGCGGTGGCAGTCAGCAGGCGTGCGTGCTGGCACATGTTGACATTGCGCCGGTCGGCGTTATTTGCGAACCTTAAGTTTGGGATGGGGCAAGGACATCAACATGATTTCGACGCGGCCGCCGGGCGGTTCAGTGTTCCTCGTCGAGGACGAGGTCATGATCAGGATGATGGTCGCTGACATGCTGGAGGAGCTCGGCTACAGCGTCGCCGCCGAGGCCGGTGAAATCAACGAGGCGATCAGGCTGGCGCAAACCACCGAGTTCGCCCTCGCCATTCTCGACGTCAACGTCAACGGCAAGGTAATTTCTCCGGTTGCCGAATTGATCAAGGCACGCAACCGCCCCTTCATCTTCGCGACCGGATATGGCTCCTCGGGTCTTCCGGAAGAATATCGCGACCGCCCGGCACTGCAAAAACCTTTCCAGCTCGAAACATTGGCAAAGATGATCGACACCGCGCTCAAGAGCGCCACGGTTTAGGTTTTCGAAGCCGAATTGACAACTGACCAATCGACGTCATCCCCGCGTGAGCGCAGTTGCGCTCATCGCTGGAGGTGCGAGCTCTTGCGAGCCTCGAAGGACGACGGCGATGGGTATCTATGTGTATATGCTTCGTTGCGCCGACGGGTCTTACTACGTTGGAAGTGCAACAGGAGAAACCTTGCTATACGCGTAGATCAGCACAACGCTGGAGCCTACAAGGGCTACACCTTTTCGCGACGGCCAGTTGTTCTCGTGTGGTCCGAGCACTTCGAACGCATAACCGACGGAATTGCAGCCGAGCGCCAGTTGAAAGGTTGGAGCCGAGCCAAAAAGGAAGCGCTGCTACGTTCCGATTGGACCAAAATGAGTGAATTGGCTAGTCGTCGCGGAGGGCTGCCAAAGCAGGGCTAACCAACCATCCTTCGAGGCTCGCCGAAGACGGCTCGCACCTCAGGATGACGTCTGTGCTTGTGGCTTGCTACTTCAGCGTCGCCGTCAGCGCTTCCGAAAACGCCTCGTCGGTGCGGTCAAGCCGCAACGGCGTCACTGAAACATAACGCGCCGCCAGTGCTGCAAGGTCGGTACCCTCCGCAGGCACGTCGATTTGCGCGAGCCGCTCGAAACCGATCCAGAAATACGGATTGCCGCGGCCATCGCGGCGCTGGTCGACTTTCAGGAATCCCAAATTGCGCTTGCCCTGCCGCGTCACGCGCACGCCCGCGACACTCTCCGGCGCGCAGGCAGGGAAGTTGACATTGATCACGGTATTCTTGGGCACCCCGGCGTCGATCACCTTGCGCAGGATCTCCGGCCCGAATTTCAGCGCCGTCTCCCACAGCGGCGCGTGTCGGGTCTCCATGCTGAATTCCTGGGACAGCGCGAACGACGGAATTCCCAGGATGGTACCTTCCAGCGCGCCGGCGATGGTGCCGGAATAGACGACATCTTCGGCGACGTTACGGCCCTTGTTGACGCCGGACAGCACCAGGTCCGGCATGGTTTCGCCGAGGATATGGCGCGCGCCCATGATCACGCAATCGGTAGGCGTGCCGCGTACCGCGAAGTGGCGAGGGCCGACTTCGCGCAGCCGCAACGGATCGTTCAGCGACAGCGAATGCGAAACGCCGGACTGATCGAGCTCCGGCGCCACCACCCAGACGTCGTCGGACAACGCGCGGGCGATCTCCTCGACGATCTTCAGGCCTGGAGCGTGGATGCCGTCGTCGTTGGTACAGAGAATTCGCATCCGTTCAAACGCCCTTTCAACCGATTCCAAAGCTGCCAATGCGCCGTCTTATCCCTCTCGTGCCGTCGAGGCAAACCCAGCAAATACAATCGAAATGGCCCATTCAACGAGGTATCGGGTCCGCCGCCACGTGCTGTCGGCCATTGGCCGCGACTTCAGCTTTCAGTGGAGAACAGAGGGACGCGGAGGCGTTTCGCAGCACTTCCACGCTGGCCGGAGCCGCCGACCACGGTTCGCGGACAGTGGCGGCATTGGGTGCCGGCGATCAGGGCCGAACACCATCCTTCATATCGAAGAAAAATGTTGCATTGCCGTCACTTCGTCTGCGATCGCTTGAACGCGAAAATCACCGACGCAAAGCGCCATCCGAAATGGTCTGTCGGCGTGTGGGGATTGGTTCCGAAATGAAACGGGAGCTGGCTGATGAGCGCTTACCCAGGTTGTGACGGCAACCGATCCGCGCTCATGGGCGAACCGGCATAGGTTTCTGCCCCAACATTGCGTTGGAACGATTCGGCGACAAACCGGAAGCTGAAAAGCGCCTGCCCGGCTTCGTCCGCCACTTCCAGAAGCCATTCCGGCTCCGCGCTCACGATATCGCGGGCCAGATCGGCGCTGATCGCGACCGCCTCTTTCCAGGCAGCTTCGGCACCTTCAAGTGTCGCCTCAACGCTGGATCCGTTGGAAAACTTACCCCGGCATATCTGAAAGCGATATCGCGGCATGCCTAGGATTTAATCGTTTCCCCGGCGCCGCGTCTGCCATGTTGCGTGCTTAGTGAGCAACATTGCTCACACACCTCGAGGAGAAAATTGCCTGGTCCAGATCCGGGTTCTGGCCGCCAAACACCGCGAGTCCAAACCGTCTATTCTTCCTCTCGTATTTGAGGCTTGTCGCGCAACACGGCATTCAACAGCGAACGATGAACCTCGATTTTGCCGTTGTAATCGATGAACCCCTTTTTCCGGAATTTGTTCATGAAGAAACTTACCCGGGAACGCGTTGTGCCGATCATCTCCGCCAGCGTTTCCTGACTGAGGGTCACCGCGACCGGTTTTGCGTGGTTCTCCTGGCCGAAATTCGCCAGCAGCAAAAGCAGGCGCGCGAGCCGCCTTTCGCTGGAGTTGAAGAGCTGGTCGATCAGATCGTCCTCGATCCGGCTGTTTCGCCTCAGCAGATACGCCGTGAAGAACGCTGAAAACTTCGGCTCCGCACTGAGGGTCGCAAGCATGGCGGATCTCGTTATCGACGTGATCAGGCACTCTTCCATGGCATGGCTGGTTACGCTGCGTAGTACACCGCCCCTGAGACATGCTTCGCCGAAGAACTGGCCCTCCCCGAAAATCCCGACGACCGCTTCCTTGCCGTGTTCGGACAAGACGGTGATTTTGACCTTGCCTTTTTGGATGAAGAAGACCGTGTCGGCGATATCGCCCTGGCCGAAAATCTTCTGGTTTTTTCTGTATCTCTCGACCGTCTTTCCCGCCCCGATCCGGCCAAGAAACGCCCTGGGATCAAACACGTCCTGTTGCAGGATTTGCTGCGCGTCGGGCATGGTGTTGTTCCGTAATTGAGCGGGAGCACAACACTCTCAGTCACCGGCAAGCGCCGAGAGCCGCACCGATAACGCAGCAGAGTCCCGTTGTGTTCGGTAGACGACATAATTTGGCCGGGGATCACAACTCAACTGGTTGTGAGTTCATCTAAGGAAGCGAACCCCAGCGGAAACAGGCCCGGCTGGTTCCCTCACCGAGCCTATCGCGGCGGCCTTAGTTCGCCGACAAGCCAGCCGCCCGTAGCGGAGTTCATGGGGTCGCTGGATACCACCGAGGTGTGGACGCGACCGCACTTCTGACACTCGAATGTACGGTGATCGAAACCGGATGGTCCCGCCCCAAGCTTCGAGAGCAGCATGCGATTCTGGTTGCACTCCGGACAGCGAGGCCGTTCGATCGCAGCAACAGCGGCTGAGGATACCGGTTGAAATTCGGGCATGGGCGCATCCTGCGTAGCGCTCTGTCCCACCAGCAAAGCCGACGGCGACATCACGTCTCAGATTGGCCTGTCCGGCATCGCATGCCTGTTCAATATCGCTCACTTTGAAAAACTTAATGCGTGAGGGTGCGTGTTTTCGCTTTCGCGAAGATCACGCCGTTACCGCTGGTGGCGGATGCGCCAGGGGAACACGAATTTTGCCGGCAAACCTTCACTTCGCATGTCGAATGTTTCCGCTGCCGGTTTCGGCGGCTCGGCCGCAGCGCCCTCCTTCAAGCGAGAAACGCTCTC
>WNGN01001188.1_pt1 | contig 17457 bp, 16 predicted proteins | sample 5400561 | NCBI WGS metagenome assembly WNGN01 (sample SAMN13153379, study PRJNA577476) | soil metagenome | isolation source: 115 cm soil or saprolite under Garry oak tree replicate 2 | place: USA:California | collected 2016-06-15
TCACGCTTCAGGTCGGCACGATCACCGACAAAATCACCGTGACCGGGGAAGCTCCGCTGGTGCAGACGGCGAATGCGACCGTCGCCGCGCTGGTGGATGAGCGCGCCATGCGGGAACTGCCGCTCAATGGCCGTAGTTTCGCCGATCTCACGAGCATCCAGCCGGGGGTCGCTTCGGATTTGGAGATAACCGCGCTTGGCACGCAGGCGGTTTATACGGGAGGGGGAAGTGCGGCGCGGCGTTCCATTGGCGGAACCAAACCACAGCAATCCACATTCCTGCTCGATGGCATGGAGATCTCGACGCCATCGGAAGGAATGCCGGCAACCAGCGTCTTAGGACAGCAGTTGGGCGTAGAGTCGATCCGGGAGTTCGTGCTGTTGCAGAACAACTATGGAGCACAATATGGACGGGCATCCGGTGGTGTGGTCAGCGCTGTGACGCAGTCCGGTAGCAACAGTGTTCACGGAAGTCTTTTTGAATTTCTGCGGAACGAGAAGCTGGATGCGCGGGACTATTTCCTGGATCGGCGATTCCCGAAGGCGCCGTTGAAGCGCAACCAGTTCGGTGCCGCTTTAGGGGGTCCCATTCGAAAGGACCGCACTTTTTTCTTCCTCAACTATGAAGGCCTCCGACAGAGTGCTGGGAACAGCTTCCTCGGCACGGTGCTCACTCCAGAGACCCGGCAAGGAAACATCACGGGTTGCCCGGCCGGCAGGACGACATGTTCCCGGGAAGAGGCTATCGTGGTCCGGACTTTGCCGGTGGATCCCAACATCGGGCCGCTCATGAATCTGGTGCCCTTACCTACTGGCCAATATCGGAATGCGGGAGTGGCCGATTACAATGCCGTCCCCCGCTGGAAGGCCGATGAGAACTACGGCATCGTGCGGATGGACCAACAACTCTCGGAAAAGGATAGTCTCTTTGGCCGCTTCACCAAGGATCAGAGTAGCCGCACCGATCAATACCTTTACTTGACGCCACAACCCTTCAGAGGGTTTCAGGTGGGCGGCTATGTCCTGGCCACCGTCTCGGAAACACATGTTTTTAATCCTTCCGTGCTGAATACTTTCCGGGTTGGCTTCACCCGGCGTAACGATCACCTGTTTTACAGCTACACGCAGGGCGGAGATCAGTTCCCGAACGCTCCCGGGCTTGACCCCCGGCTTTCACCGGTCAAAGGGGTTCCGTTGGGACTCTATTCCGTTCCAGGCGTTAACCTTTCGGGGATCGGAACGCAACCCGCCAGCCAAGGTGGGACCGCCATCGGTCCCAATCTGAGCGGTCCGGCGGTCTTTGTGGACAATACCTTTGATTACGATGATTCCGTGATGATCAACAAAGGACGCCACTCCATTGCGCTGGGGGGCAATTTCAAGCGGTACCAAATGAACCATTTGAACGAACCATGGGTCTATGGAGGAACCTTTACGTGGGATTCCATTGAGAATTTTCTGACCAACAATCCTCGCAATACGACTCAGCTTTTAGGGTCTACGACGCCCGGCAGCCAGAAGGCAGATGTGTACCGTGGCTGGAGACAGAGCTACGGTGCTGTCTATATCCAGGATGACTTCAAAGCGCGGTCGAATCTGACGGTCAACCTCGGGCTGCGTTGGGAGGGAATCCGTTCCCCCAGGGAAGTCAATGGAAAATTGGCCGTGCTGAAAGACATCTATCGAGACAAAAACTTCGTTCTGTTGAGCAAGAACGATCCTTTCTTTGGAATCAACGACGGCTTTAAAGGTTTTTCCCCCCGAGTTGGGTTTGCCTGGACTCCGCTACCCGATCAAAAGACTGTCTTGCGGAGCGGCTTTGGAATCTTTAAGGAAATGCCGCTGGCCTATATCTGGCAGCTGGCGCTCGAGGCTCCTCCATATTCGAAGCGATATACGGTCAACCGTCCACAATTGAAGTTCCCGTTTCCCTTTGCAGATCCCGATTCACTCACATCTACAGGAGAACCTTTAATGCTGCCATTGCAGGTTACGACTCCCTACACCTTGCAGTGGACGCTTTCGCTGGAGAGGCAGATTGGGCAAACTTTGGTGGTCAAAGCGAATTACGTGGGAACACGCGGCGTGAATCTGTTTGCGATTTACAATCCGAATCAGAAACCGACAATCATTCGAGACGGCCGGCAGTTCACTCCGCCGAATGCGCAAGTACCCAACCCGAATTACACTTCGTTTCGCTACGTCGCTCCCATTTCCAATCAGATTTATAACGCTCTCCAACTGGTCGTGGAGAGACGTTCGCGCGCCGGTCTGGCATTCAATGCTTCCTATACCTGGGCGCGCAACATCGATAATGGAGGAGGAGCCGGAATCAAGGGGGCGGAACAGATCGCCGGGGCCGCCAGCTTTGCCGTTTACAACGGCAAAGATCTTTCTTCCGAGAGGGGCCTTTCTTCGCTCCATGTGAAGCACAACTTCATTCTTGGTTACAGCTATGAGTTGCCGTTCGGACCCGGCCGCCATTGGGGGAACCAGTCGACTGGTCCAGTCAAATACGTGCTCGGAGGCTGGGCCATAAACGGGACGAATACGATACGCAGCGGCTTGCCCATCAACATCCAAATGACTCCGCGGCAATCCGGCTGTGTAGCACAAAGCTGTCCGGAACGACCAGACCTTCGCCCAGGCGGGAATAACAATCCAGTGTTGGATCACTGGACACCTGAACGTTATTTCGACCCTTCGAACTTTGTTCTTCAACCCACGGGTTACTTTGGCAATGTAGGGCGAAATACATTGATACGGCCTGGGCAAGTGAATGTGAATCTTTCTTTTACCAAGGAGAACCGGCTGGCGGAGGGAAAGAATCTCGAGTTTCGGGCAGAACTTTTCAACTTCCCGAACCATCCTAACTTTGGAGCGCCCGCCAATTCTGTCTTTCGGGATGCGGATGGGAACCTGGATCCTAATGTAGGGAGAATCACCAGCACGGCCACGCCGATGCGGCAGATTCAGTTCGGTTTGAAATTGATTTTCTGATTCTCTGGAGTCTGTCCCCTAACTATGGTTTGTTACCGCGCTGTTCGCACGCTGTCGGGAACTGGTACGGCGACATACAAATTGCCGACATCGGTCTGAGTGATCGTCAGGTCGAGAACCGTCACTCCGTTCCGCTTTTCAACGATGTGGCCCGGGAAGTACCCGTAGACTTTGTCGTCGGGAGGATTGTAGTCGTCGTACTTTTCATAAATGAATTCGGTAACGACGTTGCCGAGCTTGGTTTGAACGTATTCGGCTTGATTCTCCGCGTTCAGGGTTGCTTTCGCTATCGCGCCCGGGACGCCGGGAATCGGGAAGGTGACTACCGGCTTGCCGTCTTCGATCGCGACTTTCGTATTCTCACCGCCGGCCGCCGCAGCCTTGGGCGCGCCTTGTGGACTGCTCCACAGGCGGATCAGCCGCTCGTTGAGGGCAGCGCGGTTGGGTGACGGCGTACCGCGTCCCGGAACCAGCCCGGCGCCTACGATGTCCTCATCCCATGCGAACGCGCCACTGACGACCTCAATCGCCTTGCGAGACTGGCCGTTTGGAAGAGCACACATATACTGAACACGCATACCTGAAACCTGGTAGTTGATGCTCGCGCGGTAGTTCGCGAGCTTGCAAGGCTGCCCCTGTACCTGGATCATGCCCGTGGCCTGGAGTTCGAGCGTTGCGACGGCGTCCACCTCCTGAACGCCGCGGAGCATGCCCGTGTACCACATCCAATTAAATATGACCGACTTGCGATCCCCTGCTGCGGCGGCCTTCGAGGTTGATGGCGGCGTCGTGCGTTGGGCCCAGGCGACCTGCACGCCCGTTAATACGATTGCGAGTAGGACAGCCAACTGTAGCGGCGGTCTATTTTTGAGGCTGCGCGCTATCGCGCTGGGACTTCGCGGACCGCCGACAGTCCGGCAATTTAAAGATTCCGCGCGCTGCCGCGCTGGCGCTTCGCGGACCGCCGCTACAGTTACACCGCATCCCATACTTAATGCCGGATCTTGGAAACCATGTTGCCGTAGTCCACATCCCGGCATGGATCACTCTCGCGAATGAAGGCCTTGGGATTCGTGTTGAGCCTCAGTGTTCGCGGACTCATTACCCAAGGCTGGAGCAGCACATCGGGATCCTCTACCGTGACTTCATAGCGCAGAGTGTTTCCTTCCCTGCTCAATTTCTCGATGATGTGCATGTTGTCGGTATGAAAATATCCGCCTCTATCGAGCCACGTGAGATCGTTGAACCCGACGGAGTCGATGACCAGCGTATTGCCTTCCCAGCGGCCGACGGAATCTCCATAAAAGGTCACGTCCTGGGCTTTCACGGGGTCGTGATCGCGCCCATCGGTCGGAATAATTCGAAAGTCATTGGGCTGCGTTCCGGCTCCGGCCGCCGCATAAAGGAAGATCACTTCGTTCCCTGTCTGCACGATCTTCGTCGGAGGCCCCATGCGCGGCAAGCCGTAGGGCTGGCATTTGAAGATCGGATCCACGGTGTTGGTGTTTCGATCCAGATCCTGAACCTTATCCCAGAACTCGGGCTTGTACAGCGGCCGGTTAGGATTCATTCGTCCTGTAAACTCGCCATCGACGGTTTGGTTTGTTTGATCGCCACACCCTCTCTGGTTGGGCGCACATCTGCGGGAGGCGACATTCGATGTGATATTGCCGGCATCCTCCGATGTGCGGTTGATCCCGACGGCAGCGCCGTTCCACATGCCGCTCAGGTCCGGATGGCCGTCGGGAGCGCGCGGCGTCGAAACTGCAGACGAAGACCCGGATTCGACCACCTGGGCCCACGATGGAAGCGCCAGGCAAAGCCCGATAGCGACAGTTGTGCCGACACCGAAGCGCAAGAATGAATGCGTCATGTTGTCACCTCCTAGTTGCCGTTCGGGTCGCCGAACCACATTGTGATCAGCCGGCCATCCGGCATCTTCAACGTCTTGATGAACCCCTGGGTCTTGCCGTTCTTTGCTGCAAAGCCTGAAATTGTGTAGGTCTCGCCCACGGTCAGTCCGCCTTGCGATGCACGCGCCAGACCCTTCTGCCGCAGCGCCCCTGCGCCCGTTGTCTGGAAGATCCAAACCGCCTTGCTGCCATCCTGGTTCGTGACCTCGAGGTGCAGCATGGCATGAGGATTGATCCATTCCATCTGTTTGAGGGTTCCCGTAAATTCGACGGGTTTGTCGAAGTCATATTCTGCGGCGACCGAGTGATGTGCAATCGCCGGTATCGCGGCCAACAGCAATCCGCAGAAAAACGTTATTAGAGCCCAATGTTTGCTGCTCACCTTTTACCTCCTGATGGAATTCGGGGACAGACTCCGAATTCTTGTACTTCAGAATTCGGAGTCTGTCCCCGAATTCCACCTAAGTCAACTGCAAAATCAGCGCGCGATGCTGTCCTGTAAAGGCTGTATGTAGCGGCCCAAAACGATGACAGCAAACCAGAGGACCAACGATGTGCCGGCGATTAACTTCGCGCGAAGCGGCGCATCCTTTCCGGCACCCAAAGCCTCGCAATCGCGGAAAGCGCCGCTCAAGTAAAACACTACCATGGCTGCCGCAGCGAGTAATATGGCGGCGATCTTGAGAACGAACGCAATGTCGTGAGTGTAAAAGGTTGGCATTCCAATAAATGCCAAAAGGCCGGTTGTCACATTCATCGCGAAGCCGGCTAGTCCCCAAGGCACGAGCTTGTTCAACGCGGCAATCGGCACCTGCTTCGCAAAACCCAGCACACGCAGGTTTAGCATTCCGATGGTGCCGATCAACAGAACCAGGCCGAAAAAATGCATATCCATCATGAATGCCCACCACCACTTATTAACGATCATCAGTCGAGTGAACTTCGCAGGCGATGGTTCGAAATATGCCAGCGCCGCATACGGCGCTGTGTTTTCCTCCGCGGAGCGAATCTCTGAATGACGGATTTCACCTCCCGTGTTGCCGGTTCTGGCCATGAGCACTACCGTCAAGAGCGAAAAAACCAGGATGGCTAATGTATTCCAGGGGGCCGGTGGCACTCTTCGAGCGCATTGCCAGAGCGCAATGACCGCAAGCGCTCCGGTGACTTCCATGAACCATATCGCCAGCTCGGCCGCTCCTTCGTGTCTTTGGATGAGATCGTTGGAGATGCCGGGATCGGCCACAATCTTTTCCTGCGCTCCGACGCCGGTTATAAACGTTGGGATCGCCAGCAGGGCCACGGCAATAAAAACGATAAGGCTGCTCAGCCTCACATCTTCAGTCCTAACAACCAGGGAGGTTAGGAACAGGCCGGCTCCAACCATCGTGCCGATGATCGGAAAGTGATTCAACAAAAGGTGTAGATGAGGAAAATCCATTCTTTAACAGGGAACCCCGTATACAAGATAGCTGCAGGTGTACGCCAACAAGCGGCCGGCTGTAATCACGCCTGCCCAAAGCAGGAGTGACCACACGGCCAGCATCCTGCCTTTGGCCAACATGGCGTCCTCACCCTGAGTTAAGTCGAATACCTGCCGCTTGATCCGTTGCAGATTCCAGATCGCAAATCCAATCAGCGTCAGCTTGAGATAAAAATCTGGATTTGTGAACGCCTTCGACGGGTACGCCAGCACGAGAAATACGCCAGAGACAGCGTTGATCGCCAAACCCAGCCACATCAAGTTGAACCAATTTTTCAGCGGAGGCAGCGGAATTTCCGGCGCCAGGCCTAGAAGACGTAAATCGATGGCCGCGTTCGGACCGACTACCAAAGCCAGTCCGATAGTGTGCACAACAAGGATAAAGTAAAACCCAAAAACGGACTCCGATTCCCGAAGCCACGTACTGAACCCGGTCTGCTCGAGCGCATTCAAAAATAGGGGCACAGCCACACGCGCCTCCTTACCCTACAGCGTGGGGAAGGTTATACGCGTGTTCCGGGATTTACAAGACTGGTTTGTATATGGAAGGCTCCCGGTGGGAACTATTCAGCGCCCAGTCCGCCCGCACTGCTTGATCAGTCCGATATCATCTTTAGAAGTGGTTATCGATGTTGTTGCCGCCGTCATTCGACGCGATGGCAAAATTCTCATCACACAACGGCTCGATGATGTCGATTTGGCGCGGCTATGGGAATTTCCGGGCGGCAAAGTGGAGGCAGGAGAGTCCTTCGAAGTCGCGCTTCAGCGCGAAATCCTCGAAGAACTTGGAGTAGAAATTCGCATCCACGAGGAGTTCTTCACCACCGAGCACGATTACATCACGAAATCGGTTCGACTCCACTTCTATGTTTGCACCATCCTGAGAGGTGAACCTGCGCCTCTTGCTGTTGCAGATCTCCGGTGGATTCGGCCGGACGAGTTGTGGAATTTCGAGTTTCCGCCCGCCGATGCGGATCTCATCGCCCGTTTGGCCCGCGACGTACACTAATGCATGTAGGGGGTGCCCGGACCGATGTTCTCTTGCAAGGCCTGTTCCGGGAATTCAGGTGTGGGACAAAATGTGGCCTGACCATTGGCGCGTTAGCGTACCGGCGTTACGGTATCATCCTTGATACGTTCATCGAGAGCGATCTTTCCATCACGAATGCTGATGATACGGTGGGCGTACGCCGCAATGTCGCGTTCGTGCGTCACAAGGATGATCGTATTTCCTTCCGCCTGCAGCTTGTCGAACAGTTTCATGATTTCCACGCCCGTTTGGGAATCGAGATTACCCGTTGGCTCATCGGCAAGAATGATCGACGGGTGATTGACCAGTGCTCGCGCAATGGCCACACGCTGCCGCTGCCCGCCGGAAAGCTCACTCGGCTTGTGATGCATGCGATCCGACAGTTCTACCATCGCGAGTGCCATCTTTGCGCGCTCGGAGCGTTCTTTGGAGCCGATACCGCTGTAAATCAACGGCAGCTCAACGTTGTGTAAGGCTGTAGCGCGCGCCAGCAGGTTGAAGGTCTGGAAGACAAATCCGATTTCCTGGTTCCGGATGCGAGCCAACTCGTCGTCATCCATTTCGCTGACGAGCTTGCCGTTCAACCAATACCTGCCCTTGGTCGGTGTATCCAGGCAGCCGATCAGATTCATCAGTGTTGATTTGCCCGATCCCGACGGGCCCATGATGGCAACGTATTCGTTACGCTGAATCGAGAAAGATATACCCTGCAATGCATGCACCTCGGTGCTGCCCATCTCGTAGGTCTTCCAGAGATCTTCGGTTTGGATTAATGCCTGATTGTGGTTCGTCACGGGACCTTCTGTATCTTCACCCGCGCGTTGTCAGCCAATGTGCGAAGCACCTGATAAGGACCCGTCACGATCTGATCGTTCTGCGTCAAACCTTCGAGAATCTCAATATCCGTGGTGCCGGTGATGCCGGTCTTGACAGGCCGAAAGAAGGCCACACCATTGTTTATGACGAATACACCTTCTTTCTCGACCTTTTTCTTATTGGCGCGGGCGGCGGGAGCGGTCACCGCAACTGCACCTGACGCACCTGCGGGTTGCGCGATCGGATCCGCAGGGTCGAATTCTCGAATCGTCAGCGCTTGAATCGGCGCCGTCACGATCTGTTGACGAGTGGCGGTCTCAATAGTCGCGGTGCAAGAAAGACCGGGCCGCAACTCGGGCGGGGGATCATCTAACGTGATCACGACTTTGAAATCTTTGGCTTCTTGTCCCGTTCCGCTTGTACCAATAGTGCTCGACGTCGTCCGCGCCAGCGCGCTGTTTCCAATTTCCGTAACCTGACCCAACAACATTCGATCACCGAGAGCATCCACTTTGATCCGCGCTTCCTGGCCGAGCCTGACGTTTACGATGTCGGTCTCATCGACTTTGACTTCGGCGGTAATGATGGACAAATCCGCGATGGTCATCAAGGTGGTCCCCGGCTGATTCTGAATTCCGACAATCGCGATTTCACCTTCGTTAACGGGGAGGTTGGTGATAATTCCATCCAGTGTCGAACGGATCGTCGTTTTTGAAAATTGATCGCGCGCACGGGTAAGCGCCGCGCGTTGCTGCGCGATCCGGAGAGCCGTGCTGGCGCGCTGTGTGAGTGCTTGCGCCTCTTGCGCTTCGGCTTGAGCCAGGCGTGCCTTCGCGGCGTTGAGCTGCGCCGAGCTGATGTCAAAGTCGGCTTTGGCCCGATCATACTGTTCTTTGGCGATCAAGCCTTCGCGCGTCATCTGCTCGGCCCGGCTGAAATTTTGCTTGGCTCGAGCGAGATCGGCTTCGGATCGGGTGATTTCCGCCTTTGCGGATGCGACGGTGGCCTCAGCGGAACGTATAGACGCAGACATTCCCTCCAACTCTGTCTGCGCGGCATCGAAACTGGCTTCAGCCGATCGAACGTCGGCTTCACTCTGAATCGATTCGAGCTGAACGAGAAGACTGCCCTCGCGCACGCGGTCGCCTTCCTTCACCGGCAGGCGCACAATGCGTCCCATCATGTTCGAGCTGACGTTCACGTACTTCTTCGGCTTGATCTCGCCATTTGCCGAAACGGTCTGAGTCAGATCCTGGCGAATGGCCCGTCCCGTCTGGACTGTGACCACTCCGCGGTTGCGCACGAACATGCCGTAGCCCACGGCTGACAAGATCGCCACAGCAATGAGAACAGCCGTCAGGAACTTTTTCTTTGTCGTCATTTCTCGTTACTACGGAGTAGAAGGCGGGTTCGTTTCACAAAAACATCCTGATAGTGTCGATCAAGCGACGAGAAAAAACGAAACGAAATGTGATTTTTGCTTTGAATTTTCATGTGACATGTCTTAAAAATATTTTAAGTAAAGACAGCTTACCCGTAAGAAGGTGAGCAATAGTAGTAAAGAGAAGAAGAATCGGAGGTGACTTAAAAATGAAGAAGGCTCCAACAAAGAAAAAGGCGACGAAAAAGAAGAAGTAAGAGCCTACGCCTTATGTGAAAGCCCCGCGCATCGCGGGGCTTTTTTATTTTAGTGAAAATCAGTGAATGGTCTCGACCTTCTTGCGAAGATAGTCCATCAGAATGTACTGGCCGAGATTGACGGTTGTTGTGAAGTACGCTTTCCCACGACAGATCTCAGTGACCTTCTTTACGAAATCCACCAGATAATAGTCGCTCGCCAGCATGAACGTGTTGATGAGGATACCCGCCTTCCGGCATGTTGCGACTTCCTTGAACGTCTCTTCCAAAATCATCGGATCGAGTCCGAAAGCATTTTTGTAAATGCGTCCATTCGGCAAGGTGATGGCGGAAGGCTTTCCGTCCGTGATCATGACGATTTGACGCATGTCTTTCTTGTCCGCCATCAACAGCCGCCGCGCCAGCCTCAGGCCTTCACATGTATTGGTGTGATACGGGCCCACGACCACACGCGCCAATTCTTTAAGCGGAACTTCTTCGGCGGAATCGTGAAACAGCACCAGGCGCAGCGAATCGCCCGGATATTGGGTACGAATCAGATGGGATAGGGCCAACGCGACACGTTTTGCCGGGGTGAACCGGTCTTCGCCGTAAAGAATCATGCTGTGGCTGGTATCCAGCAGCAATACCGTGGAACATGAGCTTTCATATTCTGCTTGGCGAACCATCAAATCCGGATACTCGAGATTGAGGGGAACACGCAAACCCTCGCGCGCAATGGCATGAAGAAGTGTTGAGCTGATATCCAAATTCAAGGTGTCACCGAACTCGTACTCCTTCGTCGCCTGATAGGCTTCCACACCAGTAGCGAAATGCGCGGTCTCGTGACGGCCGAAGCTGCTCCGGCCGAGCGAGCCAAGCAGATGCCGCAACAACCGAAATCCCAAAAAGTCGATTGATTTGTCGGTAAGTTCGAATTTCGCGGAACCGGATTGAATGTCTTCCATGCCCTCAGAATTCTCATCGAATGCGGAAGGCGCCTCCTGATCTGTTCGCATCCAACCTTCCTCGATCATCCTTCGAATCAACTGATCGATGAGTTCATCGAGTTCTTTGGCGTCGCCTTCACTTCGGTCCTCGAGCCACTGATCGAGTAAACTCTGTGGAATGCGCCCCATCTCGACAAGCTTTTCGAGGATCGCCTGACGCAAGGCGTCCAGCGTGTGCGGATTGCTTACGTCGCGAAAGCTGTACTGGAAACCACTTTGAAGGAAGAACTCCGATAGTTCGTCCATCAGTTCCTCGAGGCTGAGGCCGTCGAGGGGAGAAGGGACCCGTTTTGTGTATCTGGTGATGGGCATATTCTTGAGTACAGCGGCTGCAGTTCAATTCAAGGGTTTCTTGTACCGATTCCTTTCCATCGTGTAATCGCGATATAGCTCTTGGGTTGCCTTTCGGTCGACAGCTGCGTAGCCGCGTTCCTCGGAGCGGCTGATCTTCTCGATCGAATATAAGCCTTCCAGAATTAGTTCACCCGCGGCAACACGTATGGCCGGCGGCGTGCCAGGCCCGGCATCGAGACCATCCAACTTCTCGAGCAAACCCTGGACCTTATCGAGGCGCGCAAGAATTATAGAAGCGGAATCAACGTCGGAAAATTTGAGATGCCCACCCGTTTCAAACCATTCAACGACAGGTTTGAAATCAGCCGCCGGAAAATACTGACGAAATACCATCTGCACCGCCTGGCGAATGAGGTCACGTGCGATGGAATCGGCGCCCTTCAGTTCGCCTTCGTACTCCAATTCCAGTTTTCCAGTTATCGCCGGCAGAGCGGCATAGATATCTGCAACGCGCGGGACGACCACGTCCTCACCCGTGATGAGCGAGCGGCGTTCGGCGTTGCTGAGGACGTTTTCCAAACACGAAATGGGCAGGCGCTGGCTGACGCCCGATCGTTTGTCGATTCGCTGGTCGGCTCGTGCCTTGAAAGCAATCGCTTCCACAATCTGTTTAATGAAATGCGGCACAAGAATCTTCCGTTCCGAATTTCGGCGAATCCAGGCTTCCTGTTCAGTGATCGCAAGGCCATGCTCGAGCGTCCCGGGATAATGCGTCTTGATTTCCGATCCGATCCGGTCCTTCAAAGGGGTGACGATCTTGCCGCGGGCCGTGTAGTCCTCCGGATTGGCGGAGAACACCAAGACGACGTCGAGCGGCAGCCGGACAGGGTATCCCTTAATCTGAACGTCGCCTTCCTGCATGATATTAAACAAGCCCACCTGGATCTTGCCTGCAAGATCCGGCAGTTCGTTAATGGCGAAAATTCCACGATTGGCGCGAGGAAGCAGCCCATAGTGCACGCTCAATTCGCTGCCGACGGCGTGTCCTCCCTTTGCAGCTTTGATGGGATCGATATCGCCGATGATATCGGCGATGGTAACGTCGGGCGTGGCGAGCTTTTCGACATAGCGGTCCTCTTTCGTCCGGTAATCGACCCGAGTGTTGTCTCCCATTTCTTCCATCAGATCCCGGCACCGCCGGCAGATCGGACAGAAAGGATTGTCGTTGATCTCGCACCCTTCGATCACCGGTACAACATCGTCGAGAAATTCGATCAATCCGCGAAGAATGCGGCTTTTTGCCTGGCCACGCAGGCCCAGCAGGATCATGTTATGACGCGAGAGGATCGCGTTGACAACTTGAGGAACAACGGTCTCTTCATATCCGACAATGCCGGGAAATATCGAAGCCTTTGCTTCGAGCTTCCGAATAAGATTGATCCGCATCTCATCCTTGATCGTTCTCTTCCGATATGATTCTTGACCGAATGAACTGGACTGCAGTTCACGTAACGTGCGAGGTAACATGGGCAAAAAACTCCGTTCCGGGCGCCGGAATTAGAATAAATACGACGCGCTGAAAAAGAAAAAGTTCGCGCAGAAATGCGCGGCAATTGCGCTTTCGATCCCGCTCTGAATGTAGATCAGACCCAAAAGCATTCCTCCAAAGAATGCTGCCGTAAAACCGTAAACATTGTGCACCATTGCGAAGAGCAGTGACGACAGAACAATGGACATCGCCTTCGGCAGAATAGCAACGACTCCCGGCCACAATGGCGCTATTCGCGAATACAAGTGTCTAAACGAAAAAAGAAAACAGGAGAGTATGAACAGCCGATATACAATTTCCTCGGCCATTCCGCTGTCGAGCGAAATGATAAATGAATCGTAGATGCTTTTCATGCCGCGTATTCGCGCAGCAACCAAAGGACTATACCGGTATGTGAAAAAGAAAAAATAATTGATGAGACCCAGCACGAAACCCGGAAGCACACCATAATTGACGATATCTCGGACGGTGAGACTCCACTCCTCGACGTTGATAAATAAGGAGCCCTGCAACTGGCTCTCGCGCGCGACGGCCAATCCAAAGCTGCCAAAAACAAGAACCACAATGAAGCGTGATATCATGGTCCACGCCGGAGAGACCATAGAGTTCCGGGCATTCAAGACGGAGAGGCCCGCGGCCACAGCGGTCAATACCGCCAAGACCACGGCGATGGCCATGATCTTTTCGAGTCGCATGCTTAATCATCATACACCATGCGTTATTTCATCCTCAGCGACATCCATTCCAATGTAGAAGCTCTCGAAGCCTGTATCCAACGTGCAAAAGAGGCCGGCTACGAGGGCGTGCTCTGCTGCGGGGATCTTGTCGGTTATGGACCGAATCCGGTCGAAGCTATCGATATTATGCGCACTCTGAACGCTGTGACGATTCGCGGCAATCACGATCGTGTTGCAGCCGGTCTGGACGAAGCCGCGCAATTCAATTCGCACGCGCGGAGGGCTGTCTATTGGACCCGTGCCGTTTTACCGCAACCTTATCGAGAATATCTGGGCAGTCTTCCGGTAGGCCCGCTCGACATCGATCAAGACGCGCAGCTCGTTCACGGAGCCATTACCGATGAAGACGACTACATTTTCACGGAAGCCGACGCCAACGAGAATTTTCCGCTGGCAAAAAAGCATCTTACCTTTTTCGGCCATAGCCATTTCCCCGTCGTGTTTTCCGCGGATAGTGCGGTCAATTCCATTCTTGCAACAAGCTACGAATTCGACGAGTTCGTCGCCGTGAAATGTGAAAGCGGCAAGAAATTGTTCGTGAATCCCGGAAGTGTTGGACAACCGCGTGACGGCGATCCGCGCGCCAGTTTTGCGATTTGGGATCAGGATCGGGCGAGGATCGAGTTCTACCGGGTCGAATACGATGTGACACGGACTCAGCAAAAGATGCGCGAAGCCCAGTTACCTGCTTATCTCATCGAACGGCTGGCCCACGGCCGGTGAAAAATGTTCTCTTGCAACGCTGTGCAGGCTTCATGCCCTCGCCGTGAGGTCTAATCGTCTACTGAACAGGCGTGCATTGCAGATCACTGCCGACCGTTAACGCTCCAGTGTAGGCTTTCTTCACATCGGCGATTGCGGGATCGAGATCGAACTGACCGATATGGCCCAGGATCAGCCGCTTTGCACCGGCCTCTTGGCCTAGACGGCCAACGAGAGCAGGCGAGGCATGTAGCGGGTTCGGCGGAGCGTTGGCGGCTATGGCGAGATGCATAATCAGGACATTGGCGTTTTTTGCAAAATCCACGAATTTCCTGTCGGTACCGTTCTGATCCGAACTGAACACAACCGAGACACCCCGCGTCTCGACGCGGTAAGCAAGTGTGGGCAGGTTGGCGTGCGGGATGCGCAATGCAGTCACGCTGATTCCGTCGCGATCAAACACCTTCGTTGGCTCGGTCTTGGTCACATCAACGATACGGACATCCAAGCGCGGGCGCTCGGTGCCTGGTTGCTCGGCGCCAAGCGTCGAGCCAAGCACCTGGTATGCTCCACTCTTGGCATCGAACATCCGGCTGAGGAATGTCGTGAAATCGGGCGCGACATCGTTCCCGGACGGGCCGACGATGGGCAACGGCTCAACGCGCAAGCGATTGCTTCCCCACATCAGAGCAGCCAGGTCCGAGGTGTGGTCGGGATGCAAATAGCTGATGCCGACCATTGCGAGATCGGCAAGCTTCGCCCGAGTTTGACCGAAGCGGATGTAGCTGCCGCCGCCGATGTCGAACAGTAGCCTGGCCTGTGCACCCACCCACAGCAGATAACCTGCGGACGCCCGCTCCGGATTGATGGCCGGGCCGCCAGAGCCGAGAATCTGCACTGCGACCGGATTACCAACGCAGGTCTGCCCCGATGCGTTCGATACAATCGAGAAGAAGCCGAGCAGCGAGATGATGGTAGAGCGAAACATGGACGCACTCCTCAGAAAAGATGTCTGCCGAGCGATGATATCGGATCAGAGGTGCCCTTGCAAAAGCCGCCGAGATTCCACTAGTTTGAGGACCAGTGACTGACGCGATTCGACGTATCCTGCGACTGCTCATCTTTGCGGCCAGCCTCTCCCCCGCAGCATTCATGGTGTGGGAGGCGGCGACAAACCTCAATGCCAACCCCTTTCGTGGGATCGTCAGAAGCACAGGGTTCTGGTCCTTGCGCTTTCTCTGTCTGACACTGGCGATCACACCCGTCCGCTGGCATCGATGTAGTCGTCCGGAGCGGCGAAGCCGCCGACTGTGTCGACAGTGCTCTCGTTCAAACCAATCCCGCTTTATACAACGCGAGCAGTTTGCCCCAGGCACGTTCGGCGTCGGACTTGTTGTAGATCGGCTCGCCGTTGGCCTGTTTCGGCATGTCGGACACACACCAGCCATGCTGCGACGTCGAGTACACCTCGATTTCGGCCGGCACTTTAGCAGCCGCGAACGCTTCCTTGAGTTTGGTCTTCGCATCCGGCTGCTGCATGTCGTCATTTGCAGCGATGCCGAAATACATCCGCGCTTTGATTTTCTGCGCGAGCAAGTGCGGACTGTCCGGATTGTTCGTGACCAAACCGCCGCCGTGGAACGACGCTCCGGCGCCGACGCGATTCGGCACTGCCGCGCATGTCTTTACCACGAGCGGTCCGCCCATGCAGTAACCCTGCGTCCCGATCTTTTTGTTCTTGTCGACCTGCGGCTGCATATCGAGCCACGCGATGAAAGCCTGCGCGTCTTTTTCCGCTGCGCCCGGGGCGTTGATGGAGCCCATCAGCGGCGTGAGTTTATTGCGCTGAGCCGGATCACCGAAGTTGAAATTCGATGCGTTGTCGAACACCGGCGATTTCGCGACCCGATAAAACGGATTCGGCACCAGCACCGAATATCCACCTTCCTGTGCGAGCCGCTTTGCCATATCGCGCATGGAGGGTCTGAGGCCAAAGGCATCCGGCCAGATCAGGACCGCGGGATGCGCTCCAGCAGCCGGATGAATGAAGGCCGCATCGCACGTCCCGTCGGGCGTCTTGATTTCCACGTTCGTCTCCACAATCCGCTGCTGCGCCATCGCCTCTGTCGCACCCGCCGCGGCGGCAATGCTCGCCCCGACGGTCATCGATACGAAGTCTCGTCGTGTGATCTCATCGTCTTGCATAAGATAGCCTCCTCATCGCGAGATCATACCGCGTTCGGGGCAATTACGCCTGGTTTCGGGCTTGACATGGTGCCACGGCTCGTTGAGGATGGGTAGCCAATTCCAAAAAGGAGTTGGGAGAACCAGGTATGCGAGTTGTTTTATGGATGCTGTTACTTTTGCTGGCTCTACTCTCTACAGCCGTGCACGCGCAGTGGGTAAATTATCCTCCTCCCGGAACGCCTCTGACGCGTGACGGCAAACCCAACCTCGCCGCTCCGGCTCCCCGCACCTCAGATGGCAAGCCCGATCTGTCCGGCGTCTGGTTTCATGAGCGCACTTCCGTGGCGGAGATGAAGCGACTCTACGGCGCCATCATCGACGAGCAGATTAAAGTGGGTGTGCCGGGAATGGAAATAGGTACCCAACACAAATATGCCTTCAATATCCTCATCGACTACAAGCCGGAAGAGGTACCGATGCGGGCCTCCGCCGCGGATCTTTTCCGGCAGCGGGCGGCCGCAGTCGATCCTTCGAACGTTTGCACGTTCCCGGGTTCCCCTTCGCGGGTCTTCTGTCGGAGGCTCGCGCTTCGCGGCGCCGCCCGCTCCCCAGGGGGAGAGGGACTCAATAGCCGATCTTCGATATTTTCCTGAGATGTACACGAAGCCCTTTACGATTAAAGTTCCCCACGATCTCGTTCCCGATAACGACATCTTCGAAATGTTCTGTAATGAGAACGAAAAGGACCGCCAGCACCTTAAACAGAAATAGAGAGCAGTAACTATGTAATTATCGGTCCGGCATCACTTCCCGTTAGCGTCCGGTGATGAGCCGCTCACTGAACTTTCCAATACTGCTGCACCATACCGGTTCGCGCGTTTGTGACACTAAACGAGCCGTCGGCGTTGGCGGAGAGCTTGATCCAGTGGCTCGTGGCTTCATCCAGGTTTGCTATCCGCTCGTCTGCGAAATTTTCTGCGCCTGCATTTTGCGAGCGATGCAGTTGCCATACATCCAAGCCTGTAAGGCGGTGGAGCAGTGTGAACATGTCTGCGGCTCCGCCTTTTGTGCTTCCGTTGTTGACAACGGCAATTCGAGGTTTAAATGCAGCAAACGTGGCCGG
>WNGN01003426.1_pt1 | contig 17457 bp, 13 predicted proteins | sample 5400561 | NCBI WGS metagenome assembly WNGN01 (sample SAMN13153379, study PRJNA577476) | soil metagenome | isolation source: 115 cm soil or saprolite under Garry oak tree replicate 2 | place: USA:California | collected 2016-06-15
CCGAACACTTGTCCGCGGACGAAATGGTCGAGGACCTCTTCCTTCTTGAGTCTCGTGTAGAGAGGGAACAAGGCTCCAAAGATCGCGTGCCGACCGGGCTCCGTCCAGGAGAGGAACGCCGCGAGGCCGCCGAGGATCCCGAGGGACACGATCCCCGCTTGGGCGTAAATCGGTGGCGGCGGCAGTCGCACGACGCGAACCGTGAAGGCGTCGATTCCCTGGGCGGCGCCATCCAGGCCCGTCTGTGCGGTGATCCGCACCAGCGTGTCCTCGTTGACATCCGCGAAGAAGGCAAACGATGCATGGCCCCGGGAGTCCGTGACGACGCGATCCGGTGAAACCGTTCCCACGGACGCGGTCAGGAACACCGGGACGTTCGCCTGAGGAAGCCCGTGGACCTCAGTCACGAGGACTTCCATCGGGATCGGGTGGCCGCTCTCCGCGAGGTCGAAGGAGGATCGCACGATCACGTACACCTGGAACTGCCCGTTCCCGCCCTCGAGTCCGCTCCCATCGGAGGCGGCGGGCGGGGCAGACAGGATCAGGGCGAGTCCCAGGACCCCGAGCGCGACGAGCAGAATCCACGCGGGACGGTCGATCTCCGTTTCCTCCCGCGGGACATACGGCGATCTGGGGACTTGACCGTTGCGGTGCTCCATGACCCAGGTCATCGGATTCGGCTAAGGCAAGCGTGTCACGCAGGGCCGCGTATGACATCCTGCCCGCCCATGAGAGGCCGGAGGACTTTCGGCACGACCACGGAGCCGTCCGCCTGCTGATAGTTCTCGAGGACCGCGACGAGGCCGCGGGATGTCGCCATCGCGGTCGAGTTCAGCGTGTGCGGGAAGAACTTCTCGCCGCCGACTTTCCCTGCGCGGGTGTTCAGCCGCCGGGCCTGGTAGTCCGTGCAGTTGCTGCAGCTGATCACCTCGCGGTACGCATTCTGCCGAGGAAACCAGCCTTCGATATCATACTTCTTCGCGGCGACCGTGCCGATGTCCCCCGTACACACGTTCACGACCCGGTACGGAATCTCGAGGGCGCGATAGATCCCTTCGCCGTTCGCGCGGAGTTTCTCGTGCCACGTCCAGCTGTCCTCCGGGCGACAGAAGACGAACTGCTCGACTTTGTTGAACTGATGCATCCGGAAGAAGCCCTTCGTGTCGACGCCGTGGCCGCCGATCTCCCGCCGGAACTGCGTGGCGAGACCCGTGAGCGCGATCGGCAGGTCGGCCTCGTCGATGATCTCGTCCATGTGCATCGCGCCCATCGGATGCTCCGACGTCGCGATGAGGAACAGGTCTTCTCCGTCGATCTTGTACATGACCGACTCGAAGTCCCCGAGGTCCACGACGCCTTCGTACGCCGCGCGGCGCATCATGAACGGAGGGAAGACCGGCGTGAAGCCCTGTTTCAGCATGTAATCGAGTGCGAAGGTCAAGAGGGCCTGGTCCAAGCGCACGAGGTCTCCGAGGAGGTAGACGAACCCGGCGCCGGCGATCTTCCGCGCGCGTTCGAAGTCCGCGAGCCGCAGCGCCTCGAGCAAATCGCCGTGGGACTTGAGTTCGAAATCGAATTTCCCAGGTGTACCCCATCGAGCGATCTCGACGTTCTCCGTGTCGTCCTTGCCGATTGGGACGCTCTCATGGAGAAGGTTCGGCAGCCGCAGGAGACCCTCGCGGACCTTCGCCGCGAGTTCGTCGATCGTCTGGTCGAGCGCGTCGATTTTCTTCGGTAGGCCGGCGGCTTCCTTGCGCAGCTTGTCCGTCGACTTGCCCGCCTTCTTCGCTTCCGCGACCTCGCGGGTGATTTCATTCCGCCGGCGTTTGAGCCGGTCCGCCTCGGCGAGCGCCTTCCGCCACTCTTGATCCCACTGGATCACGTCGGCGAGGAGCTTCGCTTTGTCGGGCGCGTTGCGCTTCGCGAGGTCTTTCCGGATGAGCTCCGGGTTCTCCCGGACGAGCCGGATGTCCAGCACGTCGGCGCCATGCGGCGGAGGCTATTTGTAGGTTGTTTGGACCCCCGTCCGAGGCACCAAATCTATCGCCTGCGAGAATCCGGGGTTGGGCCTTTAATAGCCCCAGGCGAACGGACGAAACATCGGAGGGACGACCTTGCCATCCCGTCCAATTCTCGTTCATTCGGCCTTTGCGGCCGTCTTCGCGTTCATCGCGCTTTTCGCCTGGGCCACCGCGGAAGGGACGACCGCATCGTGGTTTTCCCCGGACCTCTCATCCCAGGCGTACGCGGCTTCGTTGATCGGAGCGGTCGTCGTCGCGATTGCGCTCGCCACCGCGACCGTGAGTCACCTGGGACGACTCGAAGACGCGCGTCGCGGCATCGCCCTCCGCATCGCCGAGATGCCGGAGGCGGACCTCCTGCCGACCGGGGAGGCGACCCTCGTCACATCCGAGGCGATCAAGATGATGCCGCCGAGTGATGAAGAGGTCGACGACCTGCTCACGACCCTCGTCACGCCGGTGCCGGGCGCGCCGCCGGGAATGGAGATCGAGATCACCGGAACCCTCGTCGAGGTGTCCGCTGCACTGACGGCCGCGCGGACCCGGAAGGAGCTCATGAAAGCGCTGCTCATCGAGCGGGCTCGGGTGGAAAAGGCCCGCGAGGCCGCGGCTCCGAGCATCGCCGGGCCGATCATCGTTGCGCTCCTGTTCGCCTCCGCGGCCGGCGCAATGCTGCCCGGGTCCGATGCCTTCGCCACTTCGCACTTCCAACTGAATACCGGCCTGATCCTGTTCCTCGGATACGGATGGATGTTCCTCGTCCTCTGGGCGGTGCTGGCCCTCGCGATGCTGACGGCCCGAAGTTCGCCGGACGGACAGAATCCGGTTCGATCCGGAAAATGACTTTCTAGATGAGTGGTCCGGGAGAGAACGCGGCGCGTGCCGCCGGTGTGGCACGAGTTGGGTGGGACGATTCGGACAATTCCATCCGCCGAAAATTCTCAATGCAACGACGACTCGGTCGAATCGAGCTTCAGGGTTCATGAGACTCGTCGCGGTGCGCGAAGGGCCTCATCTTCGACTGAGCCCCTAACGGCTCCCCGGAGGAAATCGGACCGAGTCCTCCCAGTGATCCGGTAGATATCTCAGGAAATTCGGAGGGAGCGATGTTTCGAGACGCCAGCTTGCGTTCCCACGTGGCCTCGATCAACCGCTCGTAGTTCTCGAGGTACTTCGCGGGTGTGTGATAGGTCTCATACGCCATGCGGGCCGCCCTCCGCTGTCCATGGGCCAGGTCTCCCGCCTCGAATTGCTCGATCCCCGCGAGGATTCCTTCCGCGGTGGGCCGGATCGTCCGGCCGCACATGTCCCCGTGGAGGATCTCCGGAAGCGCGCCGGTCTCGGAGGCCAAGATGGGCGTGCCCCAGGCGAGCGCCTCGAACGCGACGAGCGGGGCATTCTCATACCAGATCGACGGAAGCAGCAGGGCGCGCGCCCGTGCATAGGTCGCATCGCGCTCCGCAGCCGGCAACCACCCGTGCATCACGAGCGGGGCCGAACGTCCGCGCGCCGCCTCCAGGACGGCGGCCTGTTTGCCTTTTCCGACGACGACGAATCGGTGCGGTCCGCGGTACTGGCTCGCCGCGCTCGCGAGCTCTGGGATTCCCTTGTAGAACTCGAGGCGGCCGACGTACAGGTAGTAGTCGCTCGGAGAACTCGCTTGGCCCGACGGGTTCGGATCGGGCGCGAAGTTCGGGATGTGGACGACGGGAGCCCGGAGGTACGGAGCGATCATGCCTCGCAGGAAATCGCTCGGGGCGATCGCCACGTCGAGGGCGTCGAAGGGCTTGAGCCCATCGGGTCGGTAGCGCCACAACTGCGGCGGCTTCCCGGAAATCGTCAGGCAGGTGAGACACGTCGGCTTCTCGCAGAGGCGCCGATTGAATTTGAACAGGTCATTCCGCGGACAGCGGACCCAATAATCGTGCGCCGTGTACATCTTGAGCGCGGAACTGGGGACGTCGATCAGGTCCAGTCCCAGCAAGGAGAGGTTGTGGTAGTGGATCACATCCGGGCGCACGCCCTCGACGAGTTCATGGTGATGCCTCCGGACGCTCGCCGGGGCGCCGAAGATCCATGCGCCGAGGGGCTGGAACCGTCCCGTGAGGGCCGGGATCGGATGACGGATGACACCGCCGTCTCCGCCGTCGTGGGTGTCGGGTCGGCCTCGTTTCAGGGCCAAGGCCGCGGGAGAGTATTCCACGTGAACCTCGTGGCCTTGCGCCACCAATGCTTCGGCCAGGTAGCGTACGTGGTTCGCGTCCCCTCCGAGATGGTACGGCGGATAGAAGGCCGCGGTCATGACGAACTTGAGGGTCTCCATTCAATCCGTCCCTTTGGTCAGGGCGCCGTGAGGGCGTGCGTGACGATCGGCGTGGTGGCCCTCGAACGACCGCATTCGCTTCGAGGTCTGAAGCTCCACCGCAAAACACTCACCCCGTCCAGCTTGGAGCAAAAAGAGCGGACCTGGACGTATAACCTTTACGTTTCGGCGCGCCACCCTTCCGATGACGGGAGGACCTAGAAACGCCCGCGCGGCGTTTTCCGCGAGTCGTTGGCGTCTCGCCGATCGTCGAATCGATATCCGGCACGGTTTTGAAGGACCTCTCAAATCCCTGTGGAAGTCTTGCCATGAAATCGAACCGCGCTCGGGGCGAGCGGAAAGGGTCGAACGATTACGGGGACACAGCAGAGTCGCGTCACGCCTGGGCCGCCAATGTGTACGCGATCGTGGGCCCGGACGGCGCGGGCAAGACGACCATCGCCCGGGCCATCATGGATCGTCTCGCTCGGCGCGGGGTCAAGACCTGGATCGCATGGATGCGCTCACCCCGGATTGTGACCCTCGGGGTCCTTGGCATCACTCGACTCTCGAAGCTCAGCCGCACCGTGCGGATGGGCGACCATGACGACGTCATCACGGATCTGAGTCATCACCCGTTCCTGCTGCACCTCTATTCGTGGGCCGTCACGTTCGATTATTTCCTCGGGTATCTTGGGAAAGTCACGCTGCCGAAACGGCTCCTGCGGCGCACGGTCTTTTGCGATCGCTTCGCCTGGGACACCCTCGTAGATTTGGGGCTGATCTCGGGGGTCGATGAAGCGTTCCTCCATTTCCCGCAAGGCCAAATCTTGTTGAACCTGGCGAGGAAGCACCGGAGCGTCCTCGTCACCGCGTCCCGCGAGGAACTCATTCGACGAAAGCCCATTCTCTCGTTGGACCCGAGGCTCGCACGCCGGCTTCGCCTCTATACGTGGCTTGCGGACCGGTTCGGACTCGGACAAGTCGACAGCGGGACCACGTCCGAGTCGGAGAGTGCTTCTCAGGTGGCGGAATACCTCGGCATCGGGCCCGAGTGAGCCCCGTCGATAACCTCCCCGGTCTGTGTTCCTAACCCTCAAATACGGGCCCGATAAATATCTAGCCACGCGGGAGGGCGACGCGTCTTTCCCGGGGCACGGGGCTCGTGAGGTTCGGGTTCCTTTGCGTCGGAGACGCGAGTGGCCGCGCGTCGAAGACTGATCGATCATCCGGGCACGGGAGGGACCAACCAACGAAGATCGCGGTGGCGGCTCCAGAATTCGGGCGGATCTGGGGCGGGATCGGGACGTACCTGGGGCAGTTGCTCCCGGGAATCGCGCCCCGTCACGAGGTGACGATCCTGTGCGGTCAGACCCCGTCGTACGAGACTGGCTACCAGACGGTGCCCCTCGCCAACGGCGGCGGCGTCATGGCGAACTACTTCAAATTCCAACGAGCGCTCCAACGCCGCTGGCCGGATCTCGTCCGTGAATATCGCCCCGACCTGTTGGTCGTCCACCACGCGCAGATGCCCGACCTCTGGACGGATGCCATGCCGTGCCCCACGGTCGTCACGACCCACACGACGATCCTCGGACAGGCCCGTGGGATCCAGGGCGCGCTGCGACACGGCGGACCGCTGGACGACACGGAGCGGACGACCTTGGCCGTTCTGCCTGCGCTCCTCCCGATCGAGCTGTACTACTGGAACCGGGTTCGTCACGTGCTCTTCGTCTCGGATGCCGTTCGGCAGGAGGTCCTCGGGACCTACGGCCCCCGAGTCCGGACGTCGGCGCTCATTCCGAATGGACTCGCCCTCGATGAACTGCGAGCGGCTGGAGGAAAGCCGGACTCACCGGAAGAACCGGGGTTCATTCTATTCACCGGTCGACTCCTGGGCTGGAAGGGCTTGGCCGTCCTCCTCCGCGCGATGGTTCATCTTCGGCGTCCGGAACGACACGTCGTGACGGGGAGCGGTCGGGTCGATGCCTGGCGTCGGTACGCCCGGTCGCTCGGGCTCGGACCCGATCGCGTCGAATTCCTCGGAGCGATTCCTCGATCGGACCTGCTCGCTCGCGTGAGGCGGGCCACCCTCGTCGCGCTGCCGAGTTACATGGAGAGCTGTCCGTACTCGCTCATCGAAGCGATGGCGTTCGAGAAACCGGTCGTGGCCACGGCGATTCCGGGCACGATGAGCATGGTCGAGGACGGCGTCTCGGCGCTCCTCGTGCCGCCGGGGGATGCGATGGCCCTGGCCGAAGGGATCGATCGATTGCTCGGAGACGAAGCGTTGCGACGGCGGCTCGGACGAACGGCGGCGAAGGTCGCCCGAGATCGATTTTCCTCGGAGCGGATGTGCACCGAGACGCTCCAGTATTTCGAGCAAGTACTCGCGGCATCGTAACACAGGGAGAATCTGGATGATATGGGGAGAGGGGCCGTCGGAGCCGAGACGGCGTAGCCCTTGCGGCGAGTGCGATCGGCAGGAGGGCTCCTAGTGCGCGTCCTCTTCATTGGAGCCCACGTCGGCAAGGGAGGAGGCCTCGCCCTCCAGACGTTCCAGGTGTTCATGGGCCTCCGTCGTCACATCGATGTCGACCTGCTCTGCCTTGATGCGCTGGGAGTCCACCGGTCGATGGCGGAGATCCCCGGCGTCCGTTTCGCGGGGCCGTTGGTGTTCCCGAAGGGCATCGCGTACCTGGAGCGGGCGGTCCGCGCGGTCCGGGATGAGTATGACCTGTTCCAAGTCCTTGATCCGTACTTCGCCTTGCCTGCCGCATTCTGGGCCCGGGTGTTCCCCCGAGCGGTCTTCTTCGGGACCGATCCTCGGGCCGAGGTCGGATGGCGGTACGGTCCTCACATGAACGCGTTCATGCGCCTCGCCATGGCGCCCCTCATCTCCGGAACCCCGCTGATCGTGAACTCGCAGGCCCTCGCCCAGCGGTTCGGGCGGTACCACCCCCGCGTCATCCTCGGCGGCGTGGACACACGCCGGTTCGACCAGCTGCCGTCGAAAGCCGAGGCCCGTCGTTCGATTGGGATTCGGGAGGGCCGAACCCTCCTCGTCACCGTGGGGAAGGTGATCCCGGTGAAGCGGTTGGAATGGCTGATGGAGGTGGTGCGGCGCGTGCCGGGGGTCGACGCGATGGTCGTCGGCGGATATACGGAAGAACACTACAGTGACGAGTACTATCGAACGTTGCTCGCAACGTATTCGGACATCCGGGATCGAGTCACCTTCACGGGCGAGGTGACGTGGGGTCAGGTGCCCACGTACCTGGCCGCCGGCGACATCTTCGTCTTCCCGTCAAAATTCGAAGGAATGCCGAACGCACTACTCGAGGCGATGGCGGCGGCGCTGCCGGTCGTCGTCTCGGACATCCCGCCGCACCGGGAGCTGATCCAACATGGACGAACCGGATTCCTGGCGCGGGATCCGATGGAGATGGCCCATCAGGTTACGACCCTCGTGAACCACGAGGACCTGCGTCGCTCCGTGGGCGACGCGGCGCGAGCATATGTCCAGGAGCACCTGGACTCGGAGGCGTGCACCGCGGCCTTCCTTGAACTCTACAAAGGTCTCGTCGCTGGCGAGCCGGGTCACGTCGCCCCAGCCGACGAACCGGTCGAGCTCTCGAGTACTCATCGCGACTGAGCAACCAGCGTGGACCACATATCGACATACTCGTCCATCGCTCGCTCCACAGAGAATCGCTCCACCGCAATCCGTCGGGCTCCGTCCCGAAGTCGTCGCTGCAACGTCGAGTCCGCTTCGATTTCTAGGAGGCGTCCTCGGGCCTCCTCGGACGAACGGACCGCAAAGCCACTCTCTCCGTCGACGACCGCTTCGTCGGTCCCCGGGATGTCCGTGGTCAGGATCGGGATGCCCATCGCGAGGAGCTCGGGCCAGACAAGCGGCGGAGCGGCGATCGACCGAGGATCCTGAATCGGGCAGAGGAACACGTCCGCGGCGGTGCACGCCGATCGAAATACCTCGGGGGCGTTCACCACGCGGATACCCGGCCGCTCGAAATTCCGGAACTGCGGTTTGAAGTGTTCCGGCTTGAAACAGAAGATGAACTCGAGGGGACGGCGCTCGAGCGTGAGGGTCGCAATTCGAATCGACTCCTGCAGGTCAGTCTCGTTCGTCTGCTGGGTGAAGCCGGTCCAGAGGACGACGAACTTTCCGGGTTCAAGTCCGAGGCTCGCCCGGGCGGCGGCCCGTTCGTCGTCGGTCGGCGGCTTGAACCGAGAGACGTCGATCCCCCAGCGGATGCGGCGAATGCGTCCCGGAGGGAAGCCGAGCTCGAGGAGGCGCCGGCGGTACGCCTCCGAAAACGGTACGACGACGGCGAAGCTCGAAAAGCTCGTCAACAACATGACATCGTACAGGGGTCGATTGCGATGATACGTGGGCGCGGACAGCGTCATTGGGACCTTTCGGCTGATTGCCCGGAGTAAAACCGTCGCGGGCCCGAAGTTGTCCGCGAAGTGAATCACATCCGCGCGGAATGCCCGTTGACGGCGTCGGACCTCCCGGAGAATGATCGGCACGTTCGTCGTCTTGCTCACGTAGTTGTTCACGCCTCCGAACTGCGAATGCTCCGCATTGAACCGGGCGTCGGGGCGGAAGTAGACCGGGATCTGGGGAACGTGGCGAATCGGGAGGCCGTTCCCCGGCGTCGCTTCGATGTCCACAGACAACGCCTCGACCTCGTGTCCGGCGACGAGGAGTCTCCGAATCATGTCAAGCCAGAAGTTTTTGTCTCCGGCGTGACGGAACGGCAAAATCCGTTCGCCCACGATCATGATTCTCAGGGTGAAGTCACCGATTCGCTTCACAACGCCCCCGTGTATTTGAAATCCATGCAAGCGAAGGAGCCTCTGCCTCCACGATCGAGGACCCTCGGGCGGACGCCAGCGCGTTTTCCAAGGCAACCGGCTCGGTCCACGTCGAAACCGTAATCCCGTGACCGACCCATCAGTAACGGCCGGACGTAATCCATCGCGAGGTGGGGACCAGGCGGAGGAGATCGTGAACGGGAGCCCGGAGACGATCCGGTTGGACGATGTCTCGCATCTGACCGACGTCTCGGACGAGTGGGTGCGGCTCATGGCCCGGATTCCTGAGACATCCTATTTCCAAACCCCGGACTGGGTCCTGGGATGGTGGCAGACGATCGGTGGAAAGCCGCCCACCGAACTCGTGCTCTGGCGCAGCCCGTCCGGCGAGTTAGAAGGAATCCAGTTCCTCAGTCGTCTCACGCGGCGCGTTCACCCGCGTCTGCCGCCGGCGTGGCCGATCTGGACGATCACCGGCAGCGGCATCGGGGATGCGGACCACATCGGATGGCCGGTCCTCCCCGAGCACCAAGAGCGTGCGCGGCAGCATGAGGTGCGACGCACCCGGGGTTCTACATTGCTCTTGCAGGACCTCGATCCAGGAACGGGCGTGCCGTTCGTGCCTCGAGGAGCTCGAATGCTGTTCCGGAATCCATGCCCGCGAATCGCTCTGTATCCGCCGGATGCGATCCCCGCGAGCATGCGACGCACGCAGCATCATCTTCGTCGGTACGAGAAGAGAGCCGACGCCGCAGGGATCACGTTTCGATGGATCCCGAGCGGTCAGATGGACGACTCATTCCTGGAACGTTTCCTTGAACTTCACAAATCGCGGATGGCGGAAAAGGGCGTGTCGAGTACGTTCGTCTCGGCCGAGGCGCTTTTCCGTCGGCTCATTGCGCGCGGTTCCACCGAACGGGGGCCCATCGCGATGGTCGCCGAGCGGGACCGTCACATGATCGGTCTCCTTTGCTTCTTGCGCTGGGGAGATACCCTCGCGTACTACCAGACTGGATGGAGACCCGAGTGGCGATCCGTCGAACTCGGGAGGCTGTTGTTCAACGAATCGATCAAAGGCGCGGGAGCGAACGGACTACGGACGATGGACTTGCTTCGCGGGAATGAGGAGTACAAGTATCGACTCGGCGCCGTCGACCGGTGGGACGAAACGTGGATCCGGCCCGGAGGGCTGTCCGGTTCAATCCTGAAGGTCCTCGTGCCCGCCTATCGGCTCGCGGCGCGGAGAATGTGGACGGGGCAGCCTTCGAAAGCGTCGTGACAGGCCTTGACGGAGGACGGCCCGGAACCGCCCGGCGCGGATGGTCGCGAGGGCTTCCAGATTCCGACGCGATCGTCGAAACCTACCCGCGCTCGATGCGGTGGGACATCGTGCGATCCCTCCCGGGAACCGGTCGATTGCGGAGGACGTATGGGATCGCACTGGGAACGAAGCGGTGTCGCTTGCTGTCGATCAGCGTGATGTCCCCGACTCCGGAAAGCGTGTGAATCCCATCGGGGAACGGGCTCTCCGAGAAGGGCTCGACGGTCGCCGCGGGCTCCTCCGCGAACTCCGTCGGGGTTAGGCGGACGATCCGGTTCCGCCTCCGTACATTCGCGAGCAATCTTGGGCCGGTCGGTATAGGATGGCCCCGTGGACGAACGGCGTTCCCGCGGGCCGTGAGGATCGGATGTCCGCCTTCACGGGGTTCAACGCGTGCGGTTCCCACGGCCCCTCGAGGTTCCGTGCATGCCACACGAACAGCGGCATGTTTTCGCCGACGTCGCGGTCCGTGCAGGTGAGCCACCACCGGCCCTCGTGACGGAAGACCGTGGGATCCAGGGCCGCGACACCCGATACGAGCGTGCCTACCTTCTCCCATCGTGTCGGGAAATCGACCGCTCGGTGCAGGCCAATCTCCCTCGATTCGTTCGTCTCCGGAATACAATAGATTTCCCCGCGGTCGACGACAAGATACGGATACGACGCGTGGACCGGCAATTCGATCGCGATCCGGGGGATCCGGGGCGGCCCGCTCGCGGCGGCCTCGATCGTTCCAATCACGCCCTTCGAGGTCGCGTACCGGAAATCTTCGTACAGGATGTGCGTAACCCCGTCGATCTGGGCGCCGAACGGATCCGCGATGAACCGCCCGCGCTCCGGAGGATCGAGCCAACGGACGCGCTTCTCCCCGCGGGCCTCGAGGAATCTGTTGATGGGCACGTCTGCGACTCCGATGCACCATTCTTCGTGACGGAAAGCAGCGCGCGCCGCCCTGCGGATCGCGTGTCGGGTTTGTCGGACGAGGAACCGCATCATCTGACGGTTCGAAAGAATCCGTGACACGACGACCGGCGTCCCGGCCGCCGGGCCCTCGAGGTACGCGGTCTGGCCGAGGCGGAGGTCTTGACACATGTTGGCCGGCCATCCGACGACCCCAAAGTGCATCTCGTCAACGTTTTGTCGGAGAGAGTGAAGCGCCGTCCGAAAGTACCCGTTTCGCAGTGCGATGCCGTTGTCGACGGCACCGGCGGAGCGCCGCAGGACCCCTACGGTGACCGCGTCCCCGTCGTATATCGGCCAGAGACTCGCCAGAATCCCTCCATACCGAGGTTCATCCTCGTGCTGAAAGGACCACACGCCGTAACGCGCCCCACGCAAGATCTCGCCATCGGGGACGCCCGACCCGCATTGGAGGAGAAAATCCAGGTCAAACGCCCGGATTCGGCGAACGTCGGATTCATCGTATCGTCGCGCCAACCCGTCTCGGGTCGTCGTATTGCACTGCAAGGACGGCACGCCTTGGAACGCGAGAGCCATGTCCACCGGCCGGAGCGAGCGGGGCGGGCGCGATGCGACATACGCCCGGAACAGGAGACTGGTGGGACGTGAGCCGTCGGGCAATTTGTCCGCAGAGAAGACGACCAGGGCGAGACTGGTTCCCGGAACCCGCCGCAGTTCCTCGATGGATCGAGCCTGCCACGTTGGGATCTTTGGGCCGTCGCACAGGACGCCAAACCGGACTGGGCGGAGCGAAGCGATGCTTGGGAAGGCCCCCTGCGACATTCGAACTGCGGGACCGTTCCGAGATTATTTAGCCTATTCAGGCGAATCCCAGCCCTGCCGGGTTCCGATGCCGGCCGATGCAGAGGCGCGGGCTGATTCTTGGAAACCCTTCGGATTGCGATCATCACCGAAACGCTCCCGCCGGCCGAGCTGAACCTACAGCCGTGGAGATACCTGGGCGATCTTGCCCAGGCGCTCCGGGTTGTGGGCCACGAGACCGCGGTTTTGACTAGCGAAGTGGGTCCCCGGACCTGGAACGGGGTGCCCGTCAAATGGCATCGAAACCGGAGCGATTTTCGCTCCGCCTCCGCACTTCGTCAGGTCCTCCAAACCGAGGGATTCGACGTCGGTGTGTGCCGCCTGACGGCAGGCCTATTTTTCTCCATGCGCGACACCCGGCGCAAGGGTTCGTTTCGAGGACGGCTAGTCGGAATCTTTCTTCGGCCTCTCTACGACGCGGAGGAGCTGGCGAGACGATTTCTCGATCCGACCTTGGCCGCCGAAATCCCGCACGATCGGCACCACGTCGCGATGTATGGGTCGCGGCTCCTCGGTATATGGTCACATGCGCCGGCGTTTGTGGACCACTTTGGGTTCCTCTGGGAGAGCGATCGGGACCGGGCGACGGCCGCCGGCCTTCCTCCCACATCGTGCACGGTCGTCCGCCATCCGTTCGATCCGTTCTTCCTGGAGCGGGCACCGCCGAGCTTAGGGCCGCGGCTCTCGGGAATCTTCGGCCCCGTAGGCCGACGCGTGGTGTTCACGGGGCCGCCGGAGGGCTCTCGGGGCGTCGACGACATGCTCCGCCTGGCCCATTCGCTTCCGAGCGATCCGCCGACCGAGGTGGTCCTGTTGCTCCGCGATCGGAGGTATTCCGATCCAACCGTCACGCGGACCCGAATCGGCGCCCACGAACTCCTCGTCCTGCGCGGCCTTCTCTCACGGCAGGAACTGCGGGCCGCCTATCGGGTCTCCCATGTCGCGGTTTTCCCGTACCGTTTCGTCCGCACGGGTCTTCCGCTGGTCGCGCTTGAGGCGGTCGCGACCGGGTTGCCGGTCGTGACGACGCGCGTCCATCCGATTCGCGAGCTGGAGGGACGCACCGGCTTGGTGTTCACGGAACCTCGAGATCCACACGGGCTGGCGAGAGCGATTCAAGGGATCTTCGAGGATATCACCCTTAAGGGGATCCTGGAGAGAAATCAAGAGTGGATCCGAACGACGCCGGACTGGACGTCCGTCGCCCGGACCTTTGTTTCCCTCTCGGGGGTCTAGATCCTCCTTCAGGGTCGCGAAAGTTTCTTGAGTCCACGGACTTTCCCATCCAGGAGCAGGCGCTGATGATTCCGATTTCTGCACTACGTGCGAGGGCGCCGTTCCCCTATGTGGGCCTCGCGACCGCCGTCCTCCTCCTTCATGCCATCCTCGTGGCGATCGTCCCTCCGAACCCGTATCGGGCCGTCTTCGCGCTCGCCGCGTTGTTTTCGGTGGGGTATTGCGCTCTTGCTCTGATTGTTGGCCCGACGATTCGACTTTCGGCGCCGGAAATTCTCGCGTTTTCGACCGGACTCACGATCTTCATCACATCGTTGTCCGCGTTGGGTGTGTCGATCCTCGGCATCCCGATCACGGTGTTCGCGGTGGTCATCGTTGGGTTACCGATTGCCTTGTTCGCGTTGTTCGTACAACGGCCTCGCGGCAAGCCCGTGGCGGCGTTCACCGATTTCACGCGTGGCTTTCTCGACTTCTCCGAGTACTCGGCGATCGAGAAAGGAGCCGCCGCCGTCCTGTTCGCGGGAATCGCGGCGGCCCTCGTCATCTTCGTCTCCCTTGCGACGGTGCATTATCCCGGCGAACTCTCGCCGGGTCTGGCCATCATGGCTCCGGACGGGACCAACGGGACCGCGAACCTTCCGACCTCCTTCGTCCAAGGTCAACCGCAGGATATCGTGGTCTCTGCCTTGGGCGGTTCGACCGCGGGCGCCTTTACGGTTCGGATCCGGCTCGTCCCTTCGAACGCCACCGGGAACGAGACATTCCACACCGTAGTTCAGGCTTCCCCCCTGCGGATGGACGCTTTGGCCGAATATCGCGTCTCCATCGTACTCGCATCCAGCGAGATGTGGAGCCAGCAGTTCGCGATTTCGATTGAACAGACCGGCGACTTCCAGCTGAGCTTCGCGTTGATCGATGCGACGTCGACGGTCGTCGCGGAAAGCCTCCTCTCGGTCGTCGTGACCTAGATTGTACGTCACGGACAGGAGTGAAACAACATCATTCGATAGACCGAAAACGTAGCATCTTGGTACACGAGGGCAAAGTGCGGATCCGTCGCGAACTTCCCGACCTGCACCGCCGACAACGGCGTGGGCAGCAGACCTTCATGGAGAAAATTCGGCCGCAAGACCGTCATCAGGTAGTCCACCGCCACGTAGTCGCCGACCTTCACCTGGCACCACACAGACTCATTAAGCGTGGTACTGACGAAAACGCGGGTCGCTCCGAAATCGACCGGCATGAATCCGAAGCCCGCGAAGACGTCGTTGGCCAACTGATCGCCCCACATCCGACCGTCGCCGAAGTGGGCCGTGGCCCAGACCGAAACCCGGACCGAGTCCGGCCCGAGGTACAGCGGTGAATCGGTGGCCCGGCTCGAGAACGACTCGAAGTACGCCCGCAAGGTAATCGGAGCGAGATTGCCGCCCATGACGATCCCCCCGGCAATCGCCAGGACGGCCAGCCTCGGGATCCACGGCCTCTCACGGAAGGCCCGGGGTGCGCGCCGAGCCGATTTCCAGAAATCGGACCGCGCCCAACGAATCAGGGTCGCAGCCGCGAACGGCATGACGACGAAACCCGCATATTCGTTGATTCGCAGGGGGACGTAGTTGAGTGGAGTGACAATCAGCGGGAGCGTGACGAACACGAGGAACGACGCCACGATGCCATTCGCCAGGTCGAACGGATTGTGGCGGGTCGCACGATGGCGCGCGGCCGTGAAGAAAGCGAGCAAGAAGAGGCCGATGAGGGTGGCGATGAGCCATCCGATTTCGATTTGGGTGAATGTCCGACCCAAGTTCGAGCCCGAACCCCCTCCCGCTGTCACTTCTGGCGCGACGAGGTTCGTCAGCGCGGTCTCCAAGGTCTGCTGGTGAATGAGGAAAATCGCCTTCGTAAGCACGTCGATGTACATCAGCAGGATCACAACGAAGTACGTGAACAATACGACCAAACGGAAGACGGGCAACGTCTGCCGGGCTCGGCGACGCACCATGAGGATCGCGAGGGCCGTCAGCCAGAACGCAAGCACGTACGAGGAAAGATGATGGGTCATCACGACCGCGGCGCTCACGACGGCAAAGAGGAGCATCGCGCGGCGTTGAGCAGGGGGGTCGACGGCTTGGACGAGCATGAACAGGGCGAGCAGCGAAAGTGCGAAGAAGATTGTGCCGAACCCCTGCTGCACCGCGTCGTTGAAGAGGATCGAGGGGGTCCCCAGGTAGAGCAGCAGACCAATCGCGGCGGTCCGCGGCCCGAAGAGCCTTCGGCCAAATGAGTACACGGAGGCGGGAATGGCGAGCAGTCGGAGGACGGGCTCGATCCAGAGGTACCCGATATCCGGAGGAAGGGGAGCATTCAAGATGACGTATCCGACGAACACGTTTCCGATCGGATAGAAGGAGTACGTCTTGGCGAAGGCGTTACCGCCCCCCGGGTCCCAAAATCCGGTTCTCAAAAGGTCCTGGGTGAAGGAGAAATTGAAGATCGGATCGGTCGAATAGACGATGCCGTGCGGGGCTGCGATCGGATACAAAAGAAAAATCGCAATCACGGGAGGGAAGAGGAACGGGATTTTCGGAGGCCGAACGAATGCGACGTAGAAGGGGGCGCAGGTCATTCCGATGAAGAGGAGGTACAAGGCCCTCGGCGTTCCGAAGACCCCGGTCTTCATCCTCCAGACGACGAAGATGAGGCCGATGAATCCTAGCATACAAGTGGCCAGGGAGACGATGTCGAGGAATGCGCGGCTCCGGACGCGGGGCTCCAACGTATCGACGGAGCGCGGTCCAAGCCTTAAGGATTCGGCAGCGTCCGGTGTCCCACAAGCGAACACGATTCGAAACGATTTCATCGCGGTCTGCGAAACGTCATCGCCGGATCGGCGTCTTGGGCTCCCCGCATAAGCCGTCGAACGCCGACCTCAATCCGTGAGCGATTGGATGAGAACCGAGACCCGCGTCAGTGCCGCCCGCTTACGACGCGATATTGAGCGCCATGCCGTCGGACCCGCCCGGCCTTCTCGAGGCAGCGGAGATGGTACGACACGAGCTGTCGGCTGATCCCCAAGACCTTCGCGATCGCGGCCGGTTGCGCGTGGTCCATTTGTCTCAAGGTGAGCAGGACGCGAAGGCGGACGTCGCGGTACTCCCAGTGACGCGCGTAGAGCCGGTTCATCTCGGCTTCTCCGCCGGAGACGTAGTAGCGACTGCGGCCGTTGATCTCTTGTTTGTAAAGGAGACCGTCTTGGACCAGCGAGTTCAGGTGGTACCGCGCCGTGCCCACGGCCAGGCGAAGCGACCTGGCGACGGATCGGAAGTGGTCGCCGGGCAGGAGGCGCAGATGGTCGTAGATCTGTCGACGGACCGGGTGCTTGAGCCCGACCAAGAGGCCCAGGCCGATCAAGAGCGAGCTTCCTCCAAAGGGCAGGTCGCGAGCGCTGGTCCGGGACGCCGTCCAGACCAGCATGCTGATCGCACCGACCGTGCTCGCAAACGCGTAGTCCGTCCGCTTCGACCCATCCATGAGAAGCCCCTCGCCCCGTCATTCATTTAGTCTTACGTATTTCAAACCTGCGGTTACAAAAGATTTCCGGACCCGCGGTCGCGCACGCCGGCTCAAGGTTTCGCTTCGACCTTGGAGGATCGAGGTTGAACCCGCAGAAGAGTCATCGCCGATGCGGCGGTCAGCCGCCCGACGAGTTCGCGGACCGCTTTTCGAACGTAGCGCGGGCTGACGGACCTCGGGGCGACGACGAAAAGGAACGCCTGCGAGCCGAGTTTCGTTGCCACAATCTGACGGTCGCCGCTCGTGACGGAAATGGACCGGGAGCTCGGCCCGCCGAGCGCCTCGACGATCGTGTCCACGGACGCCAGCAGGGTCGCGGCCATCACGCTGACGACATCCAACCGGATTCCATCTCGAGTCCACGAGGCCAGGACCGATCCCGT
>WNGN01005932.1_pt1 | contig 17445 bp, 16 predicted proteins | sample 5400561 | NCBI WGS metagenome assembly WNGN01 (sample SAMN13153379, study PRJNA577476) | soil metagenome | isolation source: 115 cm soil or saprolite under Garry oak tree replicate 2 | place: USA:California | collected 2016-06-15
AACCCGCGCAGGTCGGTCACGTTCGCCCGGGAAGGTTGTCGAGCGGGGACCCCTAACTAACTGGCCAATTGGAGGTGGCACAGGGCACACATGCCTGGGCGCGGATCACGGATCACGGCCATGCTGGGGGCCTGGTCCGTCCCGCCGAATGGACCGTTGCCACGGCCTGGCCTCGTGCACAGGGCACCCCGGCTTGCCCCGCACCGGGTGGTCGCTGACCAACTCGCCGTCCACAAACTCGCCATCGCTGGCAACGATCTTGCCAGCCTGGATGAGCCGGAGCGGGGAGAAGACGACCTTGACGTCACGGGGCCAGATCGTCTGCGTGCGCGAGCCCCTGTTGTCAATCCAGGTGCAGCCGACCTTGGGATCACCACGGAGCCGCCCCACGTCGCCATAGAGGCTTGGAATGTGCGCGTGGAGCACGGTCGTCGGCGGCGGAGCCGAAGGTGATGAGGTGGCGCAGCCCGCCACGGTGATAAGGAGTAGCACGGGGAGTGCTCTGAGCAACGTCGGTCGCATCCGTTCCCCCCGCCAACCGCAATACGTCATCGGTCACCAACAGCCTTAGACAACGCGGACAGCACCGTGGTTCCCGTGCTGCGCAACGTGCAGACAGGCCAGTCGCCACGCAAGGAGGACATTGGCCAGGCCTGGCCGGTCTCTGAAATGCCTCGTGACAGGGATGTCGTCGCCGTGGCCTCCGCCACCTCAACTGGTCTACTTGAACGGGCCGGGCCTATCTCACAAGCGGTTTCGGGTGCCACGGTCACCCGGCCGAGTCCCTCCTCGTTGTACCGCAAGGGTTCCGACAACTCCGCGCGGCTGGAGCACCTGATACTGTTCGACCGACGTCGTGAGGCGGAGCACCGCGATAGCATGCCACCGCGGTCGCCGGGCGCAAGACCCCTCGCAGGTCAGGGGACGAAACCGCAGGCGGGGGGCAGGTGGGGGCATCACCATCAACTCCCGCCCGACGGTATCTCAACTCAATTACCGCACCGAGAACCGAGGTCAGGTGGGGCGGACGGTGGCGGCGGTGCCGTAGGCGACGATCTCGGCGAGGCCGTTGCCGAGGTCGGAGGAGTCGAAGCGCACGCCGAGGACGGCGTTGCCGCCGAGCTGCTGGGCGTGGGCGATCAGCCGCTCGAGGGCCGTATGCCGTGCCTGGTCGACGACGTCGGTGAATTCCCGGACCTCACCGGCGCGCAGCGACTTGAGGCTGCCGGTAAAGCCCCTGGTAATGCCGACGCTGCGCACGATCAGCCCCCAGGAGAGGCCGAGGGTCCGCTCGACCGTATGGCCGGGCAGGTCGAAGGTGGTCGAGGTCGCCACCGCCGTCGTCAGATCGCCGCTCATGGAGGGCTCCTCCTCTGCTCGGGCTGGCATCTCCCCGGTACTCGGCCGCGCGGCCGCTCGGACTGAAGAACGCGCGACCTGCGGCGGCCGGTAAGATTCTGACTCGGCTGCGGATCAGCCCTATCCTCCCGTGGGCCGGGTGGCCCCGAAGTAGTCCGAGCGGTTGATGGAGGCGGTGCGGACGTCCTCGCCGGTGAACGGCGCCTCGATCATCAGGCCGTCGCCGATGTAGAGGCCGACGTGGTGGATCGTGGACGGGTCGGTGCCGTAGGCGTAGAAGACCAGGTCGCCTGGCACCAGGTTGGCCATGCTGTCGACGTGCGTGCCGAAGTTGTACTGCTCGCGCGAGGTGCGGGGGATGCTCACGCCCGCGCTGGCATAGGACGCCATCGTCAGGCCGGAGCAGTCGTAGGAGTCCGGACCGGTGGCGCCCCACTGGTAGGGCTTGCCGATCTGCGCTCGCGCGAAGGCGATCGCCTGCTCGGCCGCGCTCGTGGGTCCCGTCGGCGTCGATGCCGCCTGCTGCTGCTGGGCCTTCTGCTGTGCCGCCGCCTCCTGCGCAGCCTTCAGCTGGGCCGCGCGCTCGGCGGCGAGCTTGCGCTCGAGCGCCTGCCGGCGCAGCTCCTCCTGGCGGCGCTGCTCGGCCTGGACCGCCTGCTTGACCTCGCCGCTGAGGCGGTCGAGGTAGTCGCGCTGCTGGGCGAGCCGGTGCTCGATGTCGCGACGCTGCGAGCTGAGCATGGCCTGGATGTCCTCCTGCTGCCGCTGCTGCGAGGCCAGCGTGTCCGAGATCGAGGTCAGCTTGCGCTTGCTCTGCTCGACGTTGGCGATCGACTCGACGTCCGCGTCCGTCACCGACTGCTGGTAGTGCGCCATGGTCACCGCGTCGCTCACGGTCCGCACCTCGAGGAGCTGCCCGAGCCGGGTCACGGGCCCGTCGATGTAGATCGCGCGGATGCGCTCGCCCATCACCTGCTCCGAACCGGCGAGCTGCTTGCGGGCGGCCTCCAGCCGTCGAGCGGTCCTGCGCTGGCGGTCCTTCGTCTCCTGGAGCGCCTCCTGGTTGGCGTTGAACTGCTCGACCACGGTCTCGACCTGGGCGTTCATACGGTCGATCTTGTGTTGCACCTTGGCGGCCTCTGCCCGCAGACGGGCGATCTTCTGGGCTGGCGTCTCGGCCTGCGCCGCGTTCGCGCCGACGCCGGCCAGCGCGAGGCTGGCCGCCAGCAGCAGGCCGATGGTGGAGCGGGCGCCGGGAAGCCCTCGGCGGTGGGGGGTCCGTCGAGCAGCTTGCAACTCCGGCCTCCTTTCCGGGCTGGGGGATCGAACCGGGGAGGCACGTGGTACGTGCTGAACCTGTTGTTTCTGGGGGATTGGGGGGGTGGCAACCCTATCGGAGGGCCAAGGTAATGACAACTCGGGCGACCCCGCCCGCCTTCTGACCCGCCAACCTGTCGCCCCGGTGCTCACCGACGAGTGAGCCGGCGCCTGGACTTGGACGCGAGCAGGTCCGGCCGCTAACCGGCGGAGGGGACATTTAGCCTTGAACGGTTGGGTCCAGCTCCATGGCGAGAAACAAGTCAAGATCCTTGTTCAGGCGTTCGAAGACTATCCGGTGAGTCCAGTCGGATGGCGCTACGCCGCTCGCGCCCCTCGATAGCAGGAGGTGGAGCGCATGGCGCCCGTGCCGGCATGGGCCCGGACCGTCCAGCAGCGCCTGTTCCGCGAAGGTCGTCGAGATTCCAGACCTTCCCCGAGAGTCGCAGTCGCGTTCCTGGTCGGCCTCCTGCTCCTGCTCACGGGCTCCTGCTCGGTCAGTCACGCCTCCGGGGCGCCGGCGGACGGCACGGCGCACGCCACCCCGGCGACCCCGGCTTCGGCGGCGCCGACCGCACCCGGCTTCACGATGGTCGCGTCCGGCGACGTGTTGCCGCACAGCCCCCTGGTCGCGCGGGCCAGGGCCTACGGCGCCCGCAGCGGCCGCGCCTACGACTTCCGGCCGATGTTCAGCGCGATCAAGCCGATCGTCGCCGCCGCCGACCTGGCCGTCTGCCACGTCGAGACACCGCTGTCGCCGACCGGCAAGCACCTGTCGGGCTATCCGGTGTTCAACGGCCCGCCGCAGGTCGCGGCCGCGCTGCGGGCGACCGGCTACGACGCCTGCTCCACCGCGTCCAACCACTCCCTCGACCAGGGCCCCCAGGGCGTGTCCGGGACGCTGCAGGTCCTGGACAGCGCGGGGCTGCGCCACGCCGGCATCGCCCGCAACCGGCAGGAGGCGCAGCCCACCCTTCTCACTGTCAAGGGCGTGCGCGTGGCGATGCTGAGCTATGCGTACGGCTTCAACGGGCGCAAGGTGCCGGCCAGCCAGCCGTGGCGCGCCAATCGGATCAACCCCGCCCGAATCCTCGCCGACGCTCGCGCGGCCAGGAGGGCCGGGTCCCAGTTCACCGTGGTCTTCCTGCACTGGGGGCAGGAGTACCGGACGGCGCCGACGCCGCAGCAGCTCCAGATCGCCAAGCAGCTCCTCGCCGACCCGAGCATCGACCTGATCCTCGGGCACCACGCGCACGTGGTGCAGCCGGCGCGGCGGATCAACGGCAAATGGGTCGCGTTCGGCATGGGCAACCTGCTGTCGGGCCAGTCGTCCGCGTGCTGCCCCGCCAACACCCAGGACGGGGTCATCGTCTCCGTGCACGTCGTGCGCCAGGACGGCCGGTACGTGGTCGCCGACCTTCGCTACGTCCCGACGTGGGTGCGGCACCCCGGCTACACGGTCCTCCCGGTGATCCCGTCGCTCGCCCACGGTCGCCTGGACCCCGCCACCAGAGCCGCCCTGACCATCTCCCTGCGCCGCACCAGAGCCGCCATGGGCCCCCAGGTCCGCCCAGTCAGCGGCTGAGAGCCCTACCTGGGTCAACCGGGCAGGTAGCCGGTTCCCACGATCCGTTCGGCCATCTTTGCGTATGCGGCTGGGTCGTCGGGGGCGATCGTCGCCAGACCGTCGACGTAGCGGTTGTACATGGAGAAGGCCGCGGCGATGAGCACGGTGTCGTGGATCTCCAGGTCGGAGGCGCCGGCCGCCCGCGCGGCCTCCACGTCCGCCTGCATGACTGCTCGACCGTCGCGGCGGACCGCGTCGGCGAGGTGCAGCAGGGCTCTGAGCTTGGCCGAGACCGGGGCGCTGTCCACGTCGGCGTGGACCTGTTCGACCAGCGGCATGCCGTCGGGCAACTGCGCGGCGGCGGAGGCACCGTGGGACAGCGCGCAGAACCGGCAGTGGTTGCGGGTGGAGACATGGGCGGCGATCAGCTCCCGCTCCCCTCGGGTCAGCGTGTTGGGCCCGCGAAGCAGCACCTCGGACAGCTCCCGGAGCGGCCGCGCGGTCTCGGGCCGGTACTGGAACAGCCCGGTGATCCCCGGCGCGTCGTTGTGCAGAGCAATGTGGGGCATTGGCGGCACCTCCCTGCGGGAACCGTCCGGGTCGGGCGGCACCCACGGATCGCTTGACGCCATCGTCCCAGCAGGACCCGGCGCCGGCCTAGGCGGTCTCCCCGTAAGGTGTCTCCAGGGGACGTCGACGCCCCTGAGCCTCCGGGCGGGTTCCCGGACCCTTGAGGGCGGACCGGATCAGGCGGAGATGGCGGACGGCGGGGGCGGGATGTGGAAAACCTCCACGAACCGCTCCAGCAGGTTGGGGTCGCCGGTGAGCCGGACGCTGCCGCCGGCGACCGCCTCGCTCGGGCCGATCTCGCGGGCCAGCAGGGCCCGCAGCTCCGGACCGGTCTCGATGACCAGGTCGGGGTCGACGGCCGGTCCCGGCGCGACCTCCAGGGCGCCGTCATCGATGCGGGCGTGGACGACGACGTCGCCGACTCGGAGGTCGTAACGGAGGCGGAGCCCGCGGGCCGCGTCCGACCGGTAGGTGGTACGGAGCGCGATGATCAGCGAGTCGGTGGTGACGATGTCGTCCGGCCGGGGCTGGCCGAGCGTTCTGGCCCCCCAGAGGCCGAGGCGGAGGACGACGTCCTCCAGCTCCCTGCCGTAGTCGGTGAGCTCGTAGACCACCGAGCCCTGCGGCCGGGGCAGCAGCCGGCGCTGGATGACGCCGGAGCCCTCCAGCTCCTTGAGCCGCGCGGAGAGGATGTTGGTCGGGATCCGCGGCAGGCCGTTGCGCAGGTCGGTGAAGCGCTTCGGGCCGGAGAGCAGGTCGCGGACGACCAGCAGCGCCCAGCGCTCGCCGACCAGCTCCATGGCGTGGGCGAGCCCGCAGAACTGCCCGTAGGTCCGACTGGTCATGGCCTCCGTCCTGACGCGGCCTTGGCTCCACAGATCGGACTTGAGCTTACAGAGCGAGGTTGTTAAAGACAATCGCCGATGGCCTCTTGCGCGCGGATCGGACGCTTCCTGCCGCTCGCGCCGCGGATCGCGCTCCGGGAGACCTCCCGCAACCGCGCGGCCGCGGCGCCGGCGATCTCGGCCGTGATGGGCTGCCGTCGCCGGCAGTCTCGCGGTCGGGGTGGTGCTCAGCTCGCGGGCGCAGCGGGCCAGGGACGACTACCGGAGCTGGAACCGGCCCGGGGAGGTCGTCCTCGACGGCAGCGACGGCAAGCTGGGCGGCCAGCGAGCGGTCTCGCCGCCGTCCGGTCGGTCGCGCTGGCGACCACCAGGCGCATGCCAACGGTCGCCGAGCAGGACCGCTTCCAGGGCGCGCTCGGCACCGACTACGAGGTGTACGTGGAGCGTGGCCCGGGATCGCAACCGGCGACCTCTGCCCTGCTGGTGCTCGCGATCGTCGCCGGCCTGATCACGCTCGGCGCCGCCGCGATCGCCACCGGGCTGGCCGCCGCCGACGGACGCGCCGACCTCGGCACGCTGGCCGCCGTCGGCGCCTCCCCACGGGTCCGCCGCGGGCTGTCGCTCAGCCAGTCCGGCGTGATCGCCGGGCTCGGGTCGCTGCTCGGCACGGCCGCGGGGCTGGGCGGCTCGGTCGCCGTGCTGGTCGCGCTCAACCGCGGCTACGCCGACCTCTGGCCGGCACCCACGCCCTACCCGATCGCCGTGCCGTGGCTCAACGTCGGCATCGCGGTGCTGGTCGTGCCCCTGGTCGCGATGCTCGGCGCGGGCCTGCTCACCCGCTCCAGGCTGCCGATCGAGCGACGGCTCTAGCCGACGCCATTACAATCAGCCGCGGCGCCGGGCGAAGGCGGCGCGGCGCCGGGCGAAGGCGAGAGGCGATCGGCGCCGGGCCGAGGCGAGCGGCGCCGGGCGGATGCGAGACGAGGGCGGTGCGGTCCTGAGCGATCGAGTGCGGGTCAGCCACCCTGACAAGGTGATGTTTCCTGACGACGGCATCACCAAGGGCGAGCTGGTGAGCTACTACGAGACGGTCGCCTCGATGATGCTGCCGGCGATCAGTGGACGCCCGGTCACCATGCAGCGGTTCCCGAACGGGATCGGCCGGAGCGGATTCCTCCAGAAGCAGATCGGCGACTACTTCCCGGACTGGATCGAGCGGGTCACCGCGCCCAACCGCCGCACCCGCAGCGGCACCACCCGGGAAGAGGTCACCTACGCGGTCTGCCGGGCCCCGGACGACCTCGCCTACCTCGCCAACCAGGGCTGCGTCACCCCGCACGTCTGGCTCAGCCGCGTGCCGGACCTGTACCACCCCGACCAGATGATCTTCGACCTCGACCCGGCCTCACCCGACCCGACGGTGCTGCGCTCGGCGGCGGCCGGTCTGCACCGGTTGCTGGACGAGCTGGAGCTGCCCGCGTTCCTGAAGTCGAGCGGCTCCCGCGGCCTGCACGTCGTCGTGCCGCTGGTCCCCGACACCGAGACCGACGACGTGAAGATCTTCAGCATGGCCGTTGCCGAGGTGCTGGCCGCCCGCGACCCCGACAACCTCACCACCGAGGGGCGCATCGCCGATCGGGGCGACCGCCTGTTCCTGGACATCGGGCGCAACGGCTACGCCCAGACCGTCGCCGCGCCCTACGCGGTCCGCCCGCTGCCCGGCGCGCCCGTCTCGGTCCCGCTCGACTGGTCCGAGCTGGACGACTTCGACCCGCGGCGGCACACGATGCGGACGATCCGGGACCGGCTCGCCGGGCCCGACCCGTGGGCCGGCCTCGAGGAGGCCGCGACCCACCTCGGACCGGCTCGGGCCCGGCTCGCCGCGCTGATGTGAGCATCGGTGGGCACGCCCTACGGGTAGGAGGCGGCGACGCGCTTGGGCACGACCATGCGCCAGGCCTCGACGACCAGCTCCCGCATCTCCGCCTCGTCGATGGCGTCCAGCCAGACCCGCACCCAGTTGTAGCGCTCATCCGAGCGGGAGGGCATGTGGAACTTCTCCGGCTCGCTGGCGACCAGCGCCGCCCGCTCCTCTTTGGGGAACCCGAAGCCCATCGACGCCTCGTCCGGCGAGATCGAGACGAACACGATCCTGCCCACCCGGAACTTGACGTGATCGCGGATCAGATGCTCCTCGCTGCGCGGCAGTGAGCCGGCCACCCGCCGCACGTCCTCAGCCGTCACCATTGCCAGGAAACCTCCTCGGGAACTTGGATCAGCGGTCGGATCGCCCTGGTGGCAGACGTGGTCCTCGAGCAGGGCGCCGTCCCATCCGGCCGCCTCGACACGCTCCGCCAGCTCGGCGAGGAAGCGCGGGTCGCCGCACGCGCCGCCGTCGGCAGGCACATTCCGTACCGCAGGGGATTCACCTCCTCGATGCCGGGGACAAGAGCCTACGAGCCTACGACCCACCCCCGACATGGAACGGCCACGTGCGGCGCGCGAGAATCGCATCGCACGCCGTCAAAGCGCAGGAGTGCCGATGACCGAGATCAACCACCGTCTGGTCGACTCCAGCAGCGGGCTGCGCATGCACGTCGCCGAGGCGGGCTCGGGCCCGCCGGTGCTGTTGCTGCACGGCTTCCCCGAGAGCTGGTACTCCTGGCGCCACCAGCTGGCCGCGCTTGCCGAGGCGGGCTTCCACGCGATCGCTCCGGACCAGCGCGGCTATTGCCGCACGGGCGGGCCGGAGCCGGTCGAGGCCTACTCGATCCTGCACCTGGTCGGCGACGCCGTCGGGCTGATCGAGGCGCTGGGCGAGCGGCAGGCCGTGGTCGTCGGGCACGACTGGGGCGCCCCGGTCGCCTGGCACACCGCCCAGCTCCGCCCCGACCTGGTTCGCGGGGTCGCCGCCCTGTCGGTGCCGCACCGCCCGCGCGGGTCGCGGCCGCCGCTCGGGGTGCTGCGCGAGCTGCTCGGCGACGGCTTCTACATGGTCTATTTCTAGCAGCCCGAGGTGCCCGCTGACCGAGGCCGACATCGACACCTACGCCGCCGAATACGAGACCACTGGCTTCACCGGCCCGCTCAACTGGTACCGCAACATCGACCGCAACTGGGAGCTCACCGCCGCATGGCACCGGGCCCCGGTGCGGCCTCCGGCCCTGTACATCGCCGGCGACCGCGACCCCGTTGTGGCCGGTCCCGGTGCGCGGCAGGCGATCGCCAGCATGGCCGACTTCGTGCCGGACCTGCGCGGCACGCTCTGGCTGCTCGGCTGCGGTCACTGGACCCAGCAGGAGCGCCCCCGCGAGGTCAACGACGCGCTGCTCGGTTTCCTCAGCTCGCTCTGATTCTCGAGCGGCTGGTCGAGTAGAGTCTCCACCGATGGATCCAGGGCTGCTCACCAACCGCTATCAGGTCACGCGGTCAATTGGCACCGGTGCCATCACCGCGGTGCTGGAGGCGCGCGACCGCCTGACTGATACCCGCGTGGCCATCAAAGTCCCGATCGGGCGATTCGCGAACGACAAGGCATTTCTGGTCCGGCTGGAGCGCGAGGTCGCCACGCTGGCCGGATTCAGCCACCCCAACGTCGCCGCGGTGCACGGGGTCGAGCGCCACGGCGGCTCCGGCTTCGTCGTCACAGAGCTGGTCGACGCCCCCAGCCTTCGCGAGGTGCTGGCCGTCCGCGGCCCGCTGCGCCCCGCCAGGGCGGCAAGGGCCGCCGCCGGAATGTGCGCCGCGCTGGCCAGCGCGCATGACCGCGGCATCGTCCACGGCCACCTCACCCCCGACAACGTCCTGATGGCCGGCGACGGCCACGTGAAGCTGACGGATTTCCGCATCGCTGAAGCCGCCCGGCCCTTCGCCACGGCGCCCAACCCCGCCGCGGACCTGCGGGCGCTCAGCCACTGCCTGGCCGCCATGCTGACCGGCCGGGAGCCGGTCGACGGCGAGCCGCTGTTCCTGAGCCCCGATGTGCCGCCCGAGCTGGCCGAGATCGTGTACCGGGCGGCCGACGATCCGGTCGACTCCTACGCCATGGCGGCCGACCTCGGCCGCGACCTGAACCGCTTCCTCGTGGCCATCCATCAGGCCTCCGTCCCGGTCGACGGGCTTGGCGGGGGGCCGGCGACCGACCCGTTCGGCGCGCCGGTCACGATCGCTCCTCGCAGCACCGCGCTGGTCCGGTCCTCGGTCAGCTCGTCGCAAGCTCCGGCCGCTCGGGCGGCGCGGGCCGCGCGGCCACGACGACGGCGGCGCCTGGCCGTGGCCGCGGCGCTGGCGGTGGCCGCCGTGGCCATCGCCGGCTCGCTCGCCGCTGTGCAGCGGCATGGCGGCGAGTCCGGCACGGCCGGTATCGGCCTGGCCGCCCCGGCGCTGCCGCCGCTGGTGGCGCTGACGACCACGACCGGCGGGGCGCCCGGCACGATCGGGCTTCCGACGACGACAACCCAGCCGACCACCACGGCGCCGGTGACCGCCGCCCCGAGCACGACCTCGCCGCAGGCCCCGACGACGGCGGTCGTTTTCGGTCCGCGCACCGTCCCCAACGTGGTCGGGCTCCACCGGCAGCAGGCGTCCGGGATACTGGCCCAGGCCGGGCTGGTGACACAGATCACGCTGGCCCCCGTCCCCGACGCGGGCCAGTCCCAGCGGGTCATCTCGCAGTCGCCGGGCGCGGGCTCGGTCGTCCCGGCCGGATCCGTCGTGACCCTGGTCGTCGGCAGCAAGAAGCCAACCGGGTAGCGCCCCGGGACCGGACGCGGCCGCCGCCGCTAGGCCTGCCAGCGGTCCAGATCGGCGGGGGCTGGACGAGGGGTCGTTGCAGCGTCCGCAAGTCCACGGTGCGCCCTCCTCGCTGATCGGCTGCACCGACGCTACTCCCGCCCGACGCGAACCGTCGGGCTCTCAGACCACCCACTGCTGTTATACTGTCCTGGTGACATCTAACTAGGGGATGATCCAATGACAACTGAGCCTGTAGAAAACATCCTCGGCGTCGCCGAGGCGAAGGCGCGCTTCTCCGAGCTGATCGAACGGGTACGTCATGGTGAGCGCTTCCTGGTGGCGCGCAGAGGCCACCCAGTGCTTGCCTTGGTGCCGCCCGATCAGGCGGCACCGCCGAGAGCCCGACCGACCGGGCTCGCCGCCATCGCCGGCGCCCTCGCGGAGTGGACCGAGCTTCCAGACGTCGTCGACGAGATCTACGCCTCCAGGCGGCGCGCCCGCGACCGCGCCGCTCCTGACCTGGACTGATCATGTACTGCTTCGACACCGATACCCTCAGCGCGGTGATACGGCGCGATCCACCGCTCTCGCTCATCCGCCGTCTCGCGCGCACGCCGCCCGAGGAGCAATTCACCACCGCGGTCACCCTCGGAGAGCTGCTCTATGGAGCCGCCAAGCGAGGCAGTGCCACCCTGACCCAGAAGGTCCGCGAACTCGTTATCGGCGCCTTGCCGGTCCTTCCCTTCGACGAGCGGGCCGCTGAGGTCTATGGACCGCTTCGAGCCCGCCTGGAGTCGGATGGCCGACGATTGGACGAGCCCGACCTGCGCATCGCCTCGATCGCACTCTCCAGAGGATTGGTCGTCGTGACCGGCAACGTCCGTCACTTCGGCCGGGTCCCAGATCTCAAAGTGGAGAACTGGCTGGCTGATTGACGAGGCTCCGTGCGGACGTGGCCTTGGAGGCACGCGGTCTTGCGGTGCTCGACGGGGCCGTGGGTCGAGGGCAGCACGAAGCGCTCCAGGATCTCGGCGGGCGCGGTGCACCCGGGCTCCGGGCAGGCCACGACCTCCGGATAGGTGACCCCTATCGGGCGGCGCGGGACTCGAGGTAGCGAGCAGGTGGGCGCGGACGGCATCGACCCGGTGGTGCCCGGCCAGCGCGGGGTCGGCCTCCGCGGCCGCGAGCTGCTCCAGTCCGGCGTGGGGGCCCTCGACCATGGCGACGGCGACGATCCGGTTGAGGGTGACCATCGGCCCGGGCGCGATGCTGTCCAGCAGGTCGTACAGTCCCAGGATCTGTGGCCAGTCGGTGTCCTCGGCCCGGGGCGCCTCGTCGTGGACGGCGGCGATCGCGGCCTGGAGCTGGTAAGGGCCGATCGGCGCGCTGGCCAGGGCCTGGCTGATCAGCGCGACCCCTTCGGCGATGGCCCGGGCGTCCCAGCGGCCGCGGTCCTGTTCCGCCAGCGGGACCAGGGCGCCGTCCGGGCGGGTCCGTGCGGGGCGGCGGGCGTCGGTGAGCAGCATCAGTGCCAGCAGTCCGGCGACCTCGCCGTCGTCGGGCAGGCGATCGTGGAGCTGCCGGGTCAGGCGGACCGCCTCGCTGGTGAGCTCGACGCGGTGCAGGGCTGGTCCGGAGCTGGCGGTGTAGCCCTCGTTGAAGATCAGGTACAGCACCTGGAGGACCGCCGCCATCCGCTGGGAGCGTTCGGCTTGCGGGGGCATCCGGAACTCGGCGCCGCTGGCCTTGATCCGCTGCTTGGCCCGGCTGATGCGCTGGCCGATGGTGGCCTCCGGGACCAGGAAGGCGCGGGCGATCTCGGCGGTGGACAGCCCGCCCACGGCGCGCAGGGTCAGCGCCACCTGGGAGGCTTGGGTGAGCGAGGGGTGGCAGCACAGCAGCAGCAGGGTGAGCGTGTCGTCGACTGCCGGCGGTTCGGGGCCCGGCGGCGCCAGCGCGGCGGCGGACTCCTCCCGGCGGCGGCGGGCCACCTCCCCGCGCAGCAGCTCGATCCGCCGGCGGGAGGCCACCGTGATCAGCCAGCCCGTCGGGTTGGCCGGCACCCCTTCGGCCGGCCACTGGGCCGACGCCGCCAGCAGCGCCTCCTGGACCGCGTCCTCGCAGGTGTCGAAGCCGCCATGGCGCCGGACCAGCACGCCGAGCACCCGCGGCGCCAGCTCTCGCAGCAGGTCCTCGACCTCCGTGGTGGTAGTCACAGTTCCAGGCCCCCGCCCCTCCAGGCTTCTCGCGGGTCTCGGTCGCCCGCCACGATACGACCACCTTCGCGAAGGTGGCCCCGGCTCCCCGAGCCGGGGCCACCGCCCGGCCGCCCGGTGCCGGTACCGTGAGGGGGCAATCTGCCGGTTCCCGACACGGAAGGGTCTCCATGGCAATTCCCACCCGCATCCTGGGCGCCGAGGGCCCGGAGGTCGGCGCCGTCGGTCTCGGATGCATGAGCTTCAGCCCGACCTACGGTGGCTTCGAGGGCGTCGACGCGACCGAGACGATCCGGCGCGCCGTCGACCTCGGCACCACGCTGCTCGACACCGCCGACGCGTACGGCCCGAGCGAGGAGGTCGTCGGCGGCGCCATCGTGGGGCGCCGCGACGAGGTCGTGATCGCCACCAAGTTCGGCATCGTCTCACCACCACGGGCAGGGCGGCCGTCCGTCGTCAGGGGCACGCCCGACTACGTGCGGTCGGCGGCCGAGCGGTCGCTGCGCCGGCTCGGCATCGACCACATCGATCTCTACTACCAGCACCGGGCCGACCCGGACGTGCCGATCGAGGAGACCGTCGGCGCCATGGCGGAGCTGGTCGCCCAGGGCAAGGTGCGACACCTCGGCCTGTCCGAGGCGTCGGTCGACACCATCCGCCGCGCCGCCGCCGTCCATCCGATCGCGGCGCTCCAGAGCGAGTGGTCGCTGTGGAGCCGCGACATCGAGGACCAGATCGTGCCGACGTGCCGGCAGCTGGGCATCGGCATCGTGCCGTTCAGCCCGCTCGGCCGCGGCGTCCTCACCGGCCGGATCACCTCGGTCGACGACCTGCCAGAGGGGGACGTGCGCCGGACCTACCCGCGGTTCGCCCGCGACGCCTTCGACGCGAACCTGACCTCGGTCGGCGTGGTGCGCGACATCGCGGCCGCCCACGGCGCCACCTCCGGCCAGATCGCGCTGGCCTGGCTGCTGGCGAAGGGCCCCGACGTGGTGCCGATCCCGGGCACCAAGCGGATCGCCTACATCGAGGAGAACCTCGGCGCCGTCGACGTCGACCTGTCGGCCGACGACATCGCCCGGCTCGATGCCCTCGACGTGGTCGGGGAGCGGACCATGGATCCGACCTGGGTCAACCGCAGCACTCCGCCGCCGCTCCCGGCCTGAGCCGAGTCAGACGTTGGAGTCGGGGAAGGACGCCTTCCGCCGGTCGATCCACTCGCGCAGCTCCTCGTCGACGGCCTCGTCGATCGGCGGAGGCTGGTACTCCGCGAGCATCCGTTTCCAGGCGGCGTTCGCCCGCGCCGCAGCGTCGAGGGAGCCCTCCAGCTCCCACTGCTCGAAGGAGTTGTTGTCGGCCACCGCCGACCGGTAGAAGGCCGTCTCGAAGTTCGCCAGCGTGTGCGCCGAGCCCAGGAAGTGCTTTCCCGGGCCGTTCTCCCGGATCGCCTCCAGCGCCTGCCCGTTGGGTGACAGGTCGACGCCCGCGGCGAAGGAGTGCCACGCCCCGGCCTGGTCGGCGTCCAGCACGAACTTCTCGTAGCCCATCGCCAGGCCGCCCTCCAGCCAGCCGGCCACGTGCAGCACGAAGTGGGCGCCGGCCAGCAGCGTCGGCTGCATGGTGTTGGCCGATTCGTAGGCGGCCTGGGCGTCGGGGACCTTCGAGGCGGTCAGCGCGCCGCCGCTGCGGAACGGCACGCCGAGCCGCCGCGCGCAGGCCGCCAGGGTGTAGAGCACCAGCGCGGGCTCTGGCGTGCCGAAGGTCGGGGCGCCCGACCGCATCGACATCGAGGAGGCGAACGAGCCGAACACCACCGGAGCTCCCGGCCGGACGAGCTGGATGTAGGCCATCCCCGCCAGCGCCTCGGCGAGCGTCTGGGTGGCGGTGCCCGCCACCGTCGCCGGGCTCATGGCGCCGGCGAGGATGAACGGCGTCATCAGCACGGCCTGGTTGGCCTGCGCGTAGACCTTGGCGGCGCCGAGCATGGTGGCGTCCCACACCAGCGGGGAGTTCGCGTTGATCAGGCTGAGCAGCACGCAGTCGCGCTCCAGCCGATCGGCGCCGAACAGGATGCGCGCCATCTCGACGGTGTCGCGCGCGCGATCGGGGTGGGTGACCGAGCCCATGAACGGCTTGTCGGACCAGCGCACGTGGGCATACACCATGTCGTAGTGCCGCTTGTTCACCGGCAGGTCGACCGGCTCGCAGACCGTCCCGCCGCTGTGGTGCAGGTAGGGCGACAGGTAGGTCAACTTGACGAAGTTCCGGAAGTCCTCGATGGTGCCGTAGCGCCGGCCGCCGTCGAGGTCGCGGACGAACGGCGAGCCGTACGCGGGCGCGAACACGGTCGCGTCGCCCCCCAGCCGCACGTCGTTGGCCGGGTTGCGTGCGTGCTGGACGAATTCGCGGGGAGCCGTCGCCCGCACCAGCGAGCGCGCCATCCCGCCGGGGAAGCGCACCAGCTCCCCAGCGACGTCGGCGCCGGCCGCCTTGAGGGTCTCCAGCGCCTCCGGGTCGCGGAATTCGATGCCGACCTGCTCGAGGATGGTGTCCGCGTTGTGTTCGATGAGCTCGAGGCCCTCGGTGGAGAGGATCTCCAGCGGGGTCATCGTCCGGGTGATGAAGGGGACCCTGTCGGCGACCGCGTGCAGCCGGGCGGCCCGGCGGGCCTCGCGGCCGCCGCTCCGCCGGCCCCTCGGTCCGCTGTCGGTGGTCATGTCGCGCTCCTGTGGTTGCCGCTCGCTGACCGGCGGCGACGTCGCGGCCGCTGGCCGCCGGTGGTCCTGGGAACCCGCTCCAGGAGCGGGACCACACGCTCCAGCCGCGGGTAGGGATCGCGTGCGTGCGGGATCGCCATGGCGTCGACGAAGTGCTCCTGGAACCTCGGCTCGACGGCGGTCTCGACCTTCTCCACGCGGCGCACCAGTGCCTCGATCTCGCCGCGCGCCCGGCGGTTCAGCAACGCGATCCGCGCGCCGGTCCCGGCGGCGTTCCCGGCTGCGGTGACCGCCGCCGGGTCGCAGTCGGGGACCATCCCGAGCACCAGCGCGTGGACGGGGTCGATGTGGGCTCCGAACGCGCCGGCGAGGCGGACGCGGTCGACCGCGTCCACGCCGAGGCGGTCCATCAGCAGCCGGCAGCCGGCGTGCAGCGCCGCCTTGGCGAGCTGGACCTGGCGGATGTCGTTCTGCGTGATCGCGATCCTGGGGCCGCCGTCCGTCCCGTCGTGCAGCACGTACGCGAAGGTCCGCCCGTCGACGACCACCCGCGGCGATCGTGCCGCGGCCGCGCCGTCGAGCACGCCGTCGGCGGTGAGGATCCCCGCCAGGTACAGCTCGGCGACCGCCTCGATGATCCCGGACCCGCAGATCCCGGTGACCGTGGTACCGGCGTACCCGGGCTCGTCCGACCAGGCCGGCGTGCCGATCACGCGGACCCGGGGCTCCAGGGTCGCGTGGTCGATCCGGACGCGCTCGATCGCGCCGGGCGCCGCCCGCTGCCCACCCGAGATCTGCGCCCCCTCGAACGCCGGCCCGGTCGGGCTGGAGGCCGCCAGCAGCCGATCGCGGTTGCCGAGCACGATCTCGGCGTTGGTGCCGACGTCGACGATCAGCGAGCGGTCGTCCCGCTCCTGCGGCGCCTCGGCCAGCAGCACCCCGGCGGCGTCGGCGCCCACGTGGCCGGCGATGCACGGCAGCGGTAGGCGCGCGCGCCGGGGTGCACGCCGAGCGCCAGATCCTCCGCCGCCCGGAGCCGCAGCGCCAGGTCGGTGGCGAGCGCGAACGGGGCGCCGCCGAGCTCGGTGGGGTCGATGCCGAGCGCGAGGTGGTGCATCACCGGGTTGCCGACCAGCGTCACCTCCAGCACGTCGGTCGGCTCGAACCCGGCCTCGGCGGTCAGCTCGGCGACCAGGCCGTTCAGGCAGCCCCGCACGGCGCGGGCCAGCGCGTCGACCGAGCCCGGGTGCAGCATCACGTAGCTGACCCGGCTCATCAGGTCCTCGCCGAAGCGGATCTGGGGGTTCATCGCGCCCGCGCTGGCGAGCACCTCCCCCCGTCGCCAGGTCGCAGAGATGCCCGGCGACCGTCGTCGAGCCGACGTCGAAGGCGATGCCGAGGGCGATGTCACGGAAACCTGGCTAGACGGCGGTGATCGTGGAGCCGTCGTGCACGGCCACGGTCACCGCCCACTTGCCGGCTCTGAGGGTTGCCTGGAGCGTCCGCAGCACGTGAGGATCGGCCTCCCCAGGCCGGTCAGCCCCCACTCCCGCTCCAGCGCCTCCAGCGGCCGCGCGAGGTCGCTGCGCTGCGCGCCGAGCGAGGGCTCCTCGACCTCGAGGTGATGCAGCCGCAGGACGGGATCGAGGTCGATGGCCCGCGCATCCGCGTCCTTGCGGACGACCTGGCGGTGGAGCTGGCTCTCCGGGGGCACGTCGACGACCACGTCGCCGAGCAGCCGCGCGTGGCAGCCCAGCCGCCGGCCGGGCGCGAGCTCGCGCCTGGCCCGGTACAGCTCCTCTGGCTCGCTGAACGGCGTCAGGTGCTCGGCGCGCGACTCGATGGCGAGCTTGGCGTGCGTGCCCTCGCTCACGACGATCTGGCAGCGCCCGCAGATCCCGCGCCCGCCGCAGACCGAGTCGAGGTCGACGCCCAGCGCCCGCGCCGCCTCGAGCACGCTGGTGCCGGCGGCGAACGTGCCTCGCCTGCCCGAAGGGGTGAAGACGGCACGCACCTCGCCCCGCCCCTCGGCACCCGCCCCGGACGGCTGGGTCACGGCTCCTGCGCCGTCGCTCGGCGGCGGCCCTCCCGGCCACCACGCCGGCGGCCGCCGGCCCCGT
>WNGN01001120.1_pt1 | contig 17439 bp, 11 predicted proteins | sample 5400561 | NCBI WGS metagenome assembly WNGN01 (sample SAMN13153379, study PRJNA577476) | soil metagenome | isolation source: 115 cm soil or saprolite under Garry oak tree replicate 2 | place: USA:California | collected 2016-06-15
AAACGAATTGGCAAAGCCTTTGAAGCGCTCGTGGCTTTGCAGGCCCGGCTGCGCGCGCCCAACGGCTGTCCCTGGGACCGCGAGCAGACGCACGATTCGCTGCGCACTTATCTGGTCGAAGAGACTTATGAGGTGCTGGACGCGCTCGCTAGCGGCGACGCGGGGAAGTTTGCCGATGAGCTCGGTGATCTGCTGCTGCAGATCGTCTTTCACGCGCAACTGGCTGCCGAAGGCGGGAAATTCGACATCGCCGACGTCATCGAGCAGATTTATACGAAAATGGTGCGCCGCCATCCGCACGTATTCGGCAAGGTCCGCGCGGAGACTTCGGCGCAGGTCTTAAAAAATTGGGAGCAGCTGAAAACCGAGGAGCGCGCGAAAAATAAGGATGCCCAGGCGGCCGCGGCGGCGGGCGCGTCGATTCTTGATCCCGTTCCGCGCAACCTCCCAGCCCTGCTCGAGGCGCATCAGCTTACGCGACGCGCCGCGAACGTCGGGTTCGACTGGCACGACGTAAACGGCATTTTCGACAAATTGGCCGAAGAGACAGCGGAGCTGAAGGAGTTGCTCGCGTCTCCCGACCGGGGTCTCGAAGAAGCGGAAGAAGAAGTCGGCGATCTGCTCTTCGTGGGCGTGAATTTGGCGCGATTCCTCGGCTTGGACGCGGAAATCGCGCTGAAGAGGGCCAATCGCAAATTCGCGGGGCGATTCCGGGAGATGGAACGCATCGCCGCGGCTCGCGGGCGAGCGCTGAGCGGTCTTTCTGCCGCAGAGTTCGATGCGCTGTGGAATGAGATCAAAAGTGCCGGGAGCGAAAATGCTGCCGGGAAGCGGCGGGCGGCCTCGGGCGAGCGGTCTTAGATTTAGCTGCGTGTCCTAGTGCCGTTCCAACTATTTGCACCAAATTCTCTACTAGGCCACCCCACAGCCAATCGCAGGCTCTTTGGGCCGAACCTCTCGCCGGATCCAGTTGGAACGGCACTAGACGTGGAGACTCTATGACAACGGTTGCGAAGCACGCCAAATCGGCTGAGGGAAACCCGCTGGAGGTCGCGGTCCGCGCGTGCTCCGGCCTCTCGGAATTCGCCTCCTGTATCGAAATCGAGCGCGCGGTCTGGGGCTCGGCCGATGTGGACATCGTTCCGCTGCCGCTCTTCGTCTTGGCCGCGGAAACGGGCGGGCAAGTGCTGGGCGCATTCGCGGGCGATCGCATGATCGGGTTCACGCTAGCCATCGCCGGCCTGCGCGGCCGCAAGCCCTTTCTGCATTCCCACATGACGGCGGTTCTGCGGCCTTACCGGAACCGCGGCGCGGGGCGCAAGCTGAAGCTCTTCCAGTGCCAGGAGGCGCTGGGGCGAGGCATCGATCTGATCGAATGGACCTTCGACCCGCTGGAGATCAGGAACGCCTACTTCAACTTTCGCCTTGGCGGGATCGTGCGGCGGTTTATTCCCAATATGTACGGCGTAACCACCAGCCCGCTGCACGGTGGCTTGCCGACCGACCGGCTGGTCGTGGAATGGCGTCTGCGCTCGACGCGAGTGCGCCGCGCGCTTGCGGATAAGCGCCCGGCCTCCTCGAAGTCGCGCAGCAAGGAGTTCGCGCGTATTCGCGTGCCCACGGATTTCGCCAGGATCCGCGGCACCAAGCCGGAGGACGCCGCGCGCCTGCAAGCGGAAGTCCGGCTGGAATTCGAGCATTGGCTGGCTTCGGGTTACGCGGCTACCGGCATCCACAAGACCGATGATGCCGCCGAATACCTGCTCCAGCCCTGGGCGGATAAGTGAGCATCCGACCAGGATGCTCATCCCGAGCGACAAACTGGAGCGAGGGATCTGCTTTTTCGAGCACCCGAACCAAAAGCAGATTCCTCGTCGTCCCGCCCTATGGCGCAAACAGCGCGCTTTGGCGGGACTCCTCGGAATGACAGGATAAATTAGGCAGCAATTCTCCCAATGCGCCTGTGCCAGGCCACACTCCGCGAGATTCAAATGCCGCTGGTGCGGCCTTTCGAGACGAGCTTCGGGCGCACCGCCGACCGGCGCATTCTCCTGATCGAAGTTGAGGCCGATGGCGTGGCCGGGTGGGGCGAATGCGTCGCCGGCGAACGGCCTTCCTATTCCCCTGAAACGATCGAGACCGCCTGGCACGTCCTGCGCGATTTCCTCTGGCCCGCGCTGGCACGCAAGGAATTTTCCGCTGCCGGCGACGTGTGGGAAATGCTGGCCTCGATACGCGGACACAATATGGCTAAAGCGGCCATCGAGGCGGCCGTTTGGGATGCGGAGGCGCGGCAGAAAAATCTGCCTTTGTGGAAGCTGATCGGCGGCACGCTCGAGGAGATCGCTTGCGGCGTCTCCATCGGCATTCAGGAAAGCGATGACGAACTCGAGTGCGTCGTGGAGAAGGAATTGGCCGCCGGCTATCAGCGCATCAAGATCAAGATCAAGCCTGGTTACGATGGGGAGCCGGTCGCGCGCCTGCGGCGGCGTTTTCCCAAGGTTCGCCTGATGGTGGACGCGAATTCCGCGTATAGACTCGAGGACGCGGCGCGGCTGCGCGAGCTCGAACCCTACTACCTGATGATGATCGAGCAGCCGCTCGGCTGGGACGATATCTGGAGCCACGCGGAATTGCAGCGCCAGCTAAAGACGCCGATCTGCCTCGATGAATGCATCCATACCGAAGAGCACGCGCAAGCGGCCATTGCGCTGGGCGCCTGCCGCATTATCAATATGAAGCTCGGCCGCGTGGGCGGATTCACCCCGGCGCGGCGCATCCACGATCTCTGCCGCGATCACGGCATTCCGGTGTGGTGCGGCGGCATGCTCGAATCCGGCATCGGCCGCGCGCACAATATCGCGCTCTCCACCCTGGCGAACTTCACGCTGCCCGGTGACGTTACGGCCAGCAAGCGCTATTGGACCGAAGACGTCATCGATCCCGAAGTGACTGTCACGCCGCAGGGAACCATTCGCGTGCCATCGCGTCCCGGCATAGGTTACGAGCCTCGGCGCGAACGCATTGACCGGCTCACGGTGCGGCGCGAGGTCTTGCGCTAGTCCGTGGGTGCTGGCTCCGGTTTCGGGAGTCCGGCGGATTCCGCATTCCCGGGATCCCGAAAGCAACTGCGGGACCGAAAACCGGACCGCACCCTTCGAGCCTCAGGGCAGGCGGGCTCTGGAAGTGCTAGCCGCACGGGCTCTGGAAGAAACTCCGCGGAACGGCGTTCGTCGTCTTACCTGTGGATTTTCCTGGCCATGGCCTTCCTGATCTTCGTGTGGTCCCTGAACTATATTGTCGCCAAAATCGGGCTCCGCGAACTTCCGGCGCTGGCGCTCGGATCATTTCGGCTGCTAACGGCGGGAATTGTGTCGCTGCCGGTGCTGTTTTTGCCGAGATCGGGGAAGCAGCAGGGAATTAAAGCAACACTTGAAGTATCGCGCAAGGGACCGACACGACGCAACGAGCTTTGGACCGTCACCTACCTCGGATTCTTCGGCGTCTTTCTCAATCAAGGCTGCTTCACGGTGGGCTTGAACTACACCTCCGTCAGCCACTCTTCTTTGATCATCGGCTGCGCGCCGATCCTTACATTGCTCTTCTCCTGGGCTCTACGACTCGAAGCGCTCACAAGGCGCAAAGCGATGGGTATGGCGTTCGCCTTCCTGGGTGCCGCGGCGGTGGGCGCGGAACAGGCCGGGAGCGCCGGCGCGGGCAGGCTTAGCGGCGATCTGCTCACGTTACTTGCCGGCGTCGGGCTGGCGCTTTACACCGTGCTGGGGAAGCGAGTGGTTGCGGAATATAGCGCCGTGCGCCTGAGCCTGCTGAGTAATATTGCGGCGGCGGTGATGGCTTTGCCGGTCGCGGTTTGGCAGATTCGCGCACTCGCTCGCGCCGGCCGGTTGGGCGCGGTCGGCCTGGAGGGCTGGGGCGCGGTCATCTACATGGGGGTGCTGGCCTCGGCGGTTTCCTACATTTTATATTTCTGGGCGCTGCGCTATATGACTCCGGCGCGGCTGGGCTCGGTGAGTTATCTTCAGCCCATCGGCGCGACGCTGCTGGGCCTGGTGCTGCTCGGCGAACCGATCACCCGCCGCGTGGCCATCGGAGGGCTTCTGGTAATCGCCGGCGTCTACGCCATCGAAACTCACCCGGGAGATCCCCAATCCGAAGAAGGATTAGCGTAGATTCGAGTCTCACCTCATGCCAAACACGTTCCAGCGAGGGCCAACAGCCAAACGCATTGCGGTCATTCCGGGCGACGGCATCGGCGGGGAAGTCGTACCGGAAGCCGTAAGAATTCTCACTGCGGCTGTCGCCAAAACCAAGCGCCAGACTGAATTCGTGGAGTTCGACTGGGGCGCGGAGCGCTTCCTGCGCGACGGCACCACGCTTCCCGCCGGCGCGGTGGAAATGTTCCGGCGCGATTTCGACGCTATTCTCTTCGGCGCCGTGGGTGATCCGCGCGTGCCGTCGAATCGCCATGCCGCAGATATTCTTCTCGGCCTGCGTGCCCAGCTCGATCTTTACGTGAACGCTCGACCCGTCGAGCTGCTCGATCGTTCGCTCACGCCTTTGCGCGACCGCAGCGAGGATGACATTCGCTTCATCATTTTTCGCGAGAATACCGAAGGGCTCTACGCCGGCGCGGGCGGGCAATTCCGGTGCGGCGATCCCGAAGAGATCGCCATCCAGGAAGACATCAACACGCGCCGCGGCGTCGAGCGCATCATTCGTTACGCCTTTGAATACGCGCACGCGCGCAAGCTGGGCAAGGTGCTGATGAGCGATAAATCGAACGCGCTCACCTTCGGCCACGAGCTCTGGCAGCGCGTTTTTGCGGAAGTGCGCCGCGAATTTCCGGAGATCGAGGCGCGCCATCTTTATATCGATACTTTGGCCGCGGAACTGGTGCGCGATCCGAGCCAGTTTCGCGTGATCGTCACGTGCAATCTTTTTGGCGATATCGCCAGCGATCTCGCGGCGCAATTGGCGGGAGGATTGGGGCTCGCGCCTTCGGGGAATATTCATCCGGGGCAGGTTTCCTTATTCGAGCCGGTGCACGGTTCAGCGCCAAACATCGCGGGGAAGGGCATCGCCAATCCCATGGGCGCTGTGCTCGCTTCAGCGATGCTGTGCGACCACATTGGCTGGAGCGATTTGGGAGACTTGCTTCGCGCGGCGGTGCGCGCGGCCGTGCGCGCGGGGCAGACGACGCGCGACCTCGGCGGAACGAGCTCGACCCGTGAAGTCGGCGACTGGCTGCTCGAATACGTCGCGCGCGCGCGGCCCGCGGGGGCTTAGCCGCTGGCGCTCCAGTAGTCGTACTGGCGGCGCTGCTGGCGCAGTCCCCACACCAGAAACATCCCCAAAATAAAGCCGCCGATATGCGCCCACCAGGCCACGCCGCCTTGATTGATCTGTCCCAGCGTGCTCAGGCCGCTCAGGAACTGAATGACGAACCAGTAGCCCAGCATGAGCAGCGCCGGAATTCGGATGGTGAAGAAAAAGAAGAGCAGCGGAACCAGCGTCAGCACGCGCGCACCCGGAAACAGCACGATGTAAGCTCCCATCACGCCCGATATGGCGCCGCTCGCCCCGATGGACGGGAGCCGCGAACCCCAGTTCACCACGATTTGCGCCAGGCCCGCGCCGATGCCACAAATAAAGTAAAACCCCAGATATCGCAGATGGCCCAGCCGGTCTTCCACATTTCCGCCAAAGACCCACAGGAAGAGCATATTCCCCAGAATATGCAGAAAGCCGCCATGCAGAAACATGCTGGTCACCAGCGGCACGATGGCCGGACCCAACTGCGCGCCGGGATGCGTCAGAGCTCGTTCCGCGCGCAGGGGAACCAAGCCAAACTGTTGCACGAGCAAGTCTCCGGCGCGGGGAGGGAGGGAAAGTTGATAAACGAACACGAGAAGATTCGCCACGATCAGCAGGATATTCACGATCGGGAACGTACGGCGCGGCGTTTCGCTCCGAAGAGGTATCATTTAATCTTCACTTTTTACTTGAACTATCTTTCGGCGACGCTGTGCCCGCACGAGCCGCGGCTCGGCTCAACTCCTCATCCGCGTACAGGCGCTCGTGACGAATCCCGCCGCGCCGCAATTGCTCGATTTCGTCTACCGGGCGAATGCCGCCGCGAGCGCCGAGCGCCGTACAGTTCAGCCCCGCCGCGGCGCAACTAAATTCAAGTATCACTGGAAGTACATCGCCGCGCAGCAGGGCATAAGCGAATCCGGCATGAAAGACGTCGCCCGCTCCGGTGGTGTCCACGGTGTCCACGCGGAAGGCCGGGCAGTAGTGGAATTTCGTTCCGTCCCACGCCAGGACGCCATCGCGTCCGAGCGTCGCGCCGGACACGCGGCAGCCAAAGCGGCGCGTGATCTCCGGCAGCGATTCCAGCAGGTCCGGCATGCCGAGGAGGCGTTCGGGAAAATCGCGCGAGCTGAGCATGAAATCGGCATGTTCAAGTAATTCTTCAACTCCGGGATAGATGTTGTCCAGGTCGGCGGTGACCACCGCGCCCGCTTCGCGAGCCCACCGCGCCGCCGCGGCCGCCGGTGCGCAGGGATGTCCGTCCACGTGGACCAGGCGCGCGCCGCGAATCCATTCCCTCGGCAATTCCTCCGGGCGCAGATCGAGCCGATCGTCCCGTTGCCACAAAATCGTGCGTTCGCCAGTCGATTGATCGACAATGATGAAGGCCAATTGGCTCGCGCAATTGGGCACCTCGATCAGATCCGCCTCGACTCCTTCGCGTGCGAACTCTTCCCGTTGCAGCCGGCCCGCGGCATCGTCGCCGATCTTGCCCACGTAGCGGCTGCGCAATCCCCAGCGCCGGCAGGCCACCGCGGCCGTGGCGGCTTGTCCTCCGGGAAGCAAAGAGACGAGAGGATCTTCGTCTTAGAGTCGAAGGCGGGGAAGCGGGGCACACGAATCAGCGTGTCGGTGGCGTTGAGCCCGATGGAGACGATATCGGCGCGGTTTGAGTCGATGGGCTTTGCAGCGGTGCGGGAACCGTGCGCATCGCCTCGGCGTGTGCTGTTTCGCTGCGGAGGCATGAGCCAAGACTTTATGCAATTGGCGATGATTTGCAAGCACTGCGTCAGCTACGTTGCGCGACGCGCCGCGCTATGATAATTACTTTCAGTTGTGTTTTTGCGGCGCGAGTCTGCTGGCTGCTGGCGGTCGGCGCGCCGACACGCCGATGCCGGTTCGCGAATCCGAAGCGCTGATTCTCCGCAGCTTTCCTCTCGGCGAGGCCGACAAGCTGGTGAGTTTTCTCAGTCGCAGCGAAGGACGCCTGCGCGGCGTCGCCAGCGGTGCGCGCCGGCCCAAGAGCCGCTTCGGCTCGACGCTCGAGCTGTTTTCCTACGTGCGCATGTGGTTCTACGAGCGCGAGACGCGGGAACTGGTGCGCATCAACCAGTGCGAGCTGATCGAATCGTTCTTCGAGGCGCAGCGCGATTACGCCGTGAGCCTGGCTCTGGCCCTGGTGAGCGAAGTGACCGAAGCCGTGCTCGGCGAACATGAAGTCGCCGAGCCTAATTTTCGCCTGCTGCTGGTGATCGCGCGGGCCATCAAGGGGGGCGCGAAGCTGTCCGCGGCACTTGCTTATTTCGCGTTTTGGACTGTGCGCTTGGGCGGCTGGATGCCCGCGCTCGATCGCTGCTCGCGTTGCGGCGCGGCTTTGACGGACCGCGCGTCTATGGCCAGAAGCGGGCTGTATTGCCCAAATTGCGCCCTGCCGGGGCAGCGCTCTATATCTCAAGATGCACTTCAAGTCGCGCGCCGCATGAGCAGCGAGAAACTGGAGCAATTGGTGAAGGCCGAAATAACCCCTGCGGCGATGGATGAACTAAAGGACCACATGCTGAACCTGATCGAGCAGCACATCGAGAAAAAGTTGCAGACCAGAAAAATGCTGGCGGATGAGCCGGAGCAACTCAAGTGAAAGAGGTCGTGAGACAGGGCGTGAAACCGGAACGCGTGAAATCGCAAGTAAAACTTGAGAAAGCAAAAGCGGGGAAGCTGGCAGGGCCGAGCTTCCAGGATCTTATCCTGGAACTTCAGAAATTCTGGGCCGACCGCGATTGCGTTCTTCAGCAGCCCTATGACGTCGAGGTCGGCGCCGGCACCATGCACCCGGAGACGTTTCTTCGGGTTCTCGGTCCCGAGCCGTATCGCGTCGCCTACGTGCAGCCAAGCCGCCGCCCCGCGGACGGACGTTACGGCGAGAATCCCAACCGGCTCTACAAACACCTCCAGCTTCAAGTAATACTTAAACCTCCGCCGGCCGATATACAGAATCTCTATCTCGAGAGCATTCGGGCCATCGGCATCCAACTTTCCGAGCACGACATTCGCTTCGAGGAAGACAATTGGGAATCTCCCACACTGGGCGCCTGGGGCATCGGATGGCAAGTGTTACTTGATGGCTTGGAGATTACCCAGTTCACTTATTTCCAGCAGTGCGGAGGCATTGACCTGGACCCGGTTTCGGTCGAACTGACCTACGGGCTCGATCGCATCGCCGCTTACTTACAGAACGTGGATAACGTTTTCGATTTGCGATGGTCGCGCGGCCGCCGCTACGGGGAAGTGCGGCTGGCCGAGGAGCAGCAGTTCTCGGCCTACAGTTTCGATTACGCCAATGCGGAAATCACGCGCAAGCTCTTCGATCTGCACGAGCGCGAAGCTAATGCGTTACTTGAAGCTTTCGGCCAGGCGAGCGAAGAGGAGAAGCGGCGCTTTCCGGTACTCGCCGCTTATGACCAGTGCTTGAAGTGCTCGCACCTATTTAATGTGCTCGATTCGCGCGGCGTAATTTCGGTGACGGAGCGAGCCACGCTGATCGGGCGCGTGCGGCAGATCGCCTGCCGCATCGCCAAGGCTTACCTCGCGCAGCACGAGCTTGCTTCCGCGCCGCCGCACGCGAAACAAGCCGAGGTGAGCGCATGAAATCCGAAGCGCAGGCTCATCTAAAGGCGCCGGCAAAAACCGAATTCGCGGAACTCTTCCTGGAAGTGGGATGCGAAGAGATCCCGGCCGGCATGATCGCGGCTGCGGCCAAGGAACTTCAAGTAATTCTTAACAAATATCTGGCGCTCGAAAAACTGGCGGATGGCGGGGAGGCCCTTGCGTTCGGCGCTCCGCGGCGGCTCGTGGCCACGTGCCCGCGCGTTCGGCTCAAGCAGGAGGACGTCCAGCGTCAAATTAATGGGCCGCCCAAGTCCGCGGCGTTCGATGGACAGAATGCGCCGACGCGCGTGGCCGAGGGCTTTGCCGCCAAATACGGCGTCGGGGTCGAGAGGCTTTTCATCGTGAGCACGCCGCGCGGCGAATACGTCGCCGTCGAACAACTCGTGCCGGGGCGGGCGGCTGCCGAACGCCTGGCCGAAATCATTCCGCGGGCGATTGCGGAGATCCCCTGGCCTAAGACGATGTACTGGACGGGCGCTTCGGGCCTGCGCTTCATCCGGCCGATCCGCTGGCTGGTGGCTCTGCTCGGAGGGCGCGCGCTACGCCTGGAAATCGCTGGAGTGGCTGCCGGTGCGTCCACGGTGGGTCACCGCTTCCTCGGCAAATCTTCGATTGCCGTCAGCGGATATAACGATTATCTCGCCAAGCTCGCGAAGAATTACGTGTTGGCGCTGCCAGAAAAGCGCCGCGAAAAAGTGGAGCGCGAACTTACCAAGCTCGCGGCGGGGAAGGGGCTTCGCGTGAACGCGGATGCCGCGCTTTCCGAGCTCGTCGTCTACCTGAACGAATACCCCTCGGCGATTTTAGGGAGCTTCGATCCCGCTTATCTGGAACTGCCGGAAGAGATTCTGATCACCGTCATGCGCGATCACCAGAAATATTTCGCCGTGCGCCGTCGCGACGGCAAACTGGCGCCGCATTTTCTGGCGGTGATCAATTTGAATCGGGACGCGAAGGGTCTGGTACGCGCCGGACACGAGCGCGTGCTGCGCGCGCGCTTTGCCGACGCCAAATTCTTCTGGGAAGTGGACCAGAAATGTCGGCTCGCCGACTATCTCCCCAAACTCGCGAGCGTCACCTTCCAGGCCAGGCTCGGTTCATACGGCGACAAAGTCGAAAGACTTCGCGCGCTCTCGCGCTGGCTCGCCGAACAGTGGTTCGCGCGCGGAATTCACGAAGCCCGCGTGGCCCATGCCGACCGCGCCGCCGAATTAGCGAAATGCGATCTCATCACGGACATGGTCCGCGAGTTTACCGAATTGCAGGGAATCGTCGGCGGCCTGTACGCAAGAGTTCAAGGAGAACCTGAAGAAGTCTCCTGGGCCGTTTACGATCACTATCGCCCCACCGGACTCGATGAACCCGCGCCCAGAAATTTGACGGGCGCCACCGTTTCCATCGCCGACAAGCTCGATACGCTGGTCGGCTGTTTCGCTGTCGGTCTCGCGCCCACGGGTTCAAGTGATCCTTTCGGTTTGCGGCGGGCCGGTCTCGGAATCGTCAAGATCATCCTCGAACGCAAGCTGCCGTTTTCTCTCTCTGAAGCGATCGGTGCCGCGGCGCGCGGTCTTTTCGGATATGCGCCAAAACTTAAAGTAACACCTGAAGTCGAGAAATCCGTGTTCGATTTTCTCATTGACCGCGCCCGGTATATTTTTCTCGAACGCGAGGGCTTCGCCTATGACGAAATCAACGCCGTGGTCGCCGCGGGCGCCGACGATCTGGTGGATGCGCGGGACCGCCTCGCGGCCGTGCGCGAAATTCGCAAGACGCGGAACTTCGAGCCGCTGGCTGTCTCCTTCAAGCGCGTTCGCAAGATTCTGGAGAAGGCGGGCAGCGAGAAGGCCTGGCGCTTTCCCGCCGTGCGTCCGGAATTATTTCAAGAAGAAGCGGAACGCCGGCTGCATGCCGCCGCTCATCGTGTGGCCCAGGAAGCCGAGGGGCACAAAAAAGTTCGAGGATATCGTGAAGCCCTGCAGGGAATCGCCAAGCTGCGGCCCGAAGTGGATGAATTCTTTGACCGCGTGCTGGTGATGGCCGAACAGGAAGAGATCCGCCGCAATCGGCTGACGCTGCTGGCGGAGCTTCTGCGCGAATTTTCGACGATTGCCGATTTCTCCGAAATCGTCGCCGCCGAGAAGTGACCATGCGATCAGCATGGTCATCACGAGCGACAAACTGGAGCGAGGGATCTGTTTTTGGTTTAGGGTTGAGTTTTGTGTAGCCCACCCTTTACGCCTGCTTTAGCGTGTGAGCGCTGCTTGCGTTGGAGGGCGGAAAGGGTGGGGTTTTCGCCGGGCTGGCTCGCGCGATTAAAAGGCGCATGGTTGAGTCCGAGAAAAGCCCCAGCCTTTGCGGAATGGCGCAAAGGCTGGGCTACACGCTTTTCGTGCACGTTTAAGTCGACGACTTGATCTAAAGTAATCCTCGATACGTCGTCGACGCGCCGACGACTTATCAACTGCAACTTGAAGATGCATCCAGCGTATGGAAAACCCGCAGCCTCACGTGGGCATCTTCAGGAAGAAATAAAGTCCGCAGAAGAGAAAGATAAAATCGGGAGACCAGGCGCTCAGAATCGGTGGAAGCTGTCCCACCCCGCCCAGCGCCTCGAAGAGCGCCGCCGTGGCCCAATAGACCACCGCCAGGCCCACACCCAGCGCCAGCCCGCCCACGGCCCCGCGGCTTCCCACCAGAATCGAAAACGGAATCGCCAGCATGATGACGATGGGCGCGATGAGCGGAAACGCCAGCTTCTTGTGCAACTGCACCGAGAAGCGCGCTACGTCAAAGCCCGAATGCCGCAGCCTGGCGATATAATTTCGCAACTCGAACCAATCCATCTCCGAGCTTTGCCGGGTTTCGCGCGTGAAGTAAGAGGGCGGCTCATCGAGTTCGGGCAGCTCCATCACCTGAAACTCTGCGTAGCGCGAGATGGCGCCGCCCTGAAAATCGCGAATCCAGCCGGACTCCAGAATCCAGGCGTGCTGTTGCGGCTCCCAGTAGGCGCGGCCGGCGTAGACGCGGCGGCGAAGCGAGAAACGTTGCGGATCCAGCTCAAAGACGCTCAGTCCGCCAAACAGAACGCGATCCGGATCGAAGAGCTGATAGTTGTAGATCTTCGAGTTGTTGCCGAAGATCCATTGCCGCTGCGGCTGGAAATAGGTCTGCGGCGGGAGCCCTTTGATGATGCTGTGCAGTTCCTCAGCGCGCTGATTGGCGTAAGGCAGATAGCTTTGATCGAAGGCGATGAGCCCGGCGGTCATGATCCCGCCCGCCAATAGCAAGGGAAGCGCGACGCGATAGAGGCTGATGCCGGCAGCCTTGAACGCGACCAGTTCGTTATTCTTGGTCATGATTCCGAGCGTGATCAGGATGGAAACCAGGCAGGCCAGCGGCGCAAGCTGATACAGCAAGTAATAGCCGAGGTATCGGAAATAATTCGCCACTTGAAGGAACGAGGCGCGGTGGCGCGCAATGTCGTCCAGCAGATCGAAGAAAGTAAAGATCTCGAACAGAAGAATGAAGCCCGCGAGCAGCAGCACAAAATAGAAGAGGAAATTGCGCAGCAGATAATAGTCCAGGACTTGCGGGAATCTGCCGACATAGCGCCTGCGTGAGCCCTCGAGCGGCGCGGCGAAATCCGACCGCGACACCGCGGCTTCAAGTCTTTCTTTAGCTTTTAAGTGAGCTTTTAACTGGCGCCACCAATGCCTCAGCCCGGTCAGCGCTTCGCCCAGCCAGGTTTCGCCACCCAGTCTTTCCACCGAAGGCAGCAGGGCAATGGCGGCGGCGGTCATCAAGATATTCGCGGTCCAAATGCCCAGCCAGATAGGCATGGAGCCGTCGCGGGCCAGTTCGGCGCAAAAGACAAAGATGATGTAGTAAGCACAGACCAGCGATACGGCCAGAACGAAGCCGGCCGCGCGCCCTCCGCGGCGCGGCCGCGAGCCCACCGGGAGCGCGACCAAGGCAAAAACCAGGCACGCCGCAGGGAAGGCGAAGCGCCGATGAAACTCCACGCGCGACTCCCTCGCGCTTGGCCCGTGGTCGGCTAAAAGCTGGCGGAGAGGGCGCTCGGAATTGACCAGCGCGGTGGCCTGGGTTGCGCCGTTGCCGGCCACAGCCACGCCCAGGTCGCGCTCGCTATAAACCGAAAGCCCGTAATGTTCCGGGCCCTGCGTTTGCGATTCGTGCACACTGCCGTTGCGTAAATAGAGCTGCAGCTTGCCCTGATTGCGGTCGGCTACTACAATGGCGTCCTCCGCCAGCGTCAGGCGCGAAACGTCGCCCCCATCGGATTCCGCCAAAAAGACGCCATGCCAATTCATGGCGGCGGCCGGGATGTCCTGCACGTAGAGCACCAGGTGAGGAAATTGCTCGTTGAAAATGCGCGGCTGGACTTCGAAAGAGGCCTGCGTGCTGCGCAAGCGTTCTTCGAGCGAGCGCAGAGTGCGAATGGATATCGGACCGAGCCACACGGTCATGCATAGCGTGATGCCGGCGGCCAGCAGCGCCAGCACGCTCACCGGAACGAGGATGCGCTTCAGCCCCATTCCCGCCGCGTTCATGGCGATCAGTTCGCTATCGGCGGACATGCGGCCCAGGCCGATCAGCACGCCCACCAGCACGCCGATGGGCACGCTGAAGGTGAGCACGCGCGGAAATGCGCTGAGGAAGAGAAGCGCAATCTGGCGCGCGTCGCCGGAATGCCGCGCCACCACGTTCATGATCTGCACGAGCTGTGGAACGAAAATGACGAAGGTGAAAATGCCCAGCCCCAGCAGTGCGTGGGAGAGAACCTCGCGGAAGATGTAGCGATCGATGATGCGCATCGCGCCGATACCGAGAAACGAAGACCGCCATTCTAGCACGCTCGCCTCGCGCGGGTTGGGAGCGTCGCGCGCATGACGCGTATCCATCTCGTGCTGCTTTGGCACATGCACCAGCCGCAATACCGCGACCCCGCCACGCGCCGCTACATCCTTCCCTGGACGCGCCTGCATGCGCTCAAGGATTACTGGGGCATGGTCCGCGTGCTCGAGGAATTTCCCGCCGTGCACGCCACCTTCAACGTGGTGCCTTCGCTCGCCGCGCAACTGGAAGAGTACGCGGGCGGCAAATTCGACGAGCCCTGGTTCACGCTGGCCTTTTCGCCCGCCGACCAATTGAGCGACGAGGATAAAGCCGAATTGCTCCGGCGCGGTTTTCAGGCCAATGCCGACCACCTGATCGGCCGCTGGCCGCGCTACAAGGAGCTTTTCGACCGCGCGCATTCCGCCGATGCGGCTCTGGCGATTCGCACGTTTGCACTGCGGGACTGGCGCGATCTGCAATTGCTTTCGCAGCTCGCCTGGATGGATGAGGAATATCTGGCCAAGGATGCGGACGTGAGCGGGTTATCGAAGAAGGGCAGCGACTACACGGAGAACGACAAGCAGTCGCTGCGCGCGAAGCAACTCGAGCTTCTCGCGCGCGTCTTGCCCGAATATCGCCGCGCGCGCGACTCCGGCCAAATCGAAATCTCCACCACGCCGTTTTATCATCCGATCCTGCCGCTGCTCTGCGACACGGACATCGCGCGGCAGGCCAATCCCGAAACGCCGCTGCCGAGCCCCGCCTTCCGCCATCCCGAAGATGCCCGCGAGCAGCTGGTCCGCGCGCGCGCCTATCACGAGCGCCTCTTCGGAGCGCCGCCCGCCGGCCTGTGGCCGTCGGAGGGATCGGTTTCCAACGACGCGCTCTCCATCGCCGCCGAACTCGGCTTCCGCTGGTTCGCCAGCGATGAAGGCGTTCTCGGCCGCACCTTGAATATCGGTTTCGGCCGCGACGCCGAAGGCCTTCCCTCGAATGCCGAGCGTCTCTACGCGCCGCTGCGCGTGAATCTCGGCGAACGCGAAATCGCCGGCCTCTTTCGCGATCATTATCTTTCGGACCTGGTCGGCTTCGTCTATAGCCGCATGGACGCGGGCTCCGCGGCCGAGGACCTCTACCGCCGCATGCGCATCGTCGCCGAACGCGTGCAGTCGCGCGCCCCGCTCACCTTGCCGCTGATTCTCGACGGCGAAAATGCCTGGGAGTATTACCCCGGCAACGGCCGCGAATTTCTGCGTCATTTTTACGGGCGAATTTCGCGTGATCCGGATATTCGCGCCTTGACCGTCAGCGAAGCCTTGCACGAGGCCAGCGAAATCGCCACGGTTAAGGGAATTGCGCCGGGTTCCTGGATCAACGCCAACTTCGACGTCTGGATCGGGCACAAAGAGGACGTCACGGCCTGGGAATTATTGGCGCGCGCGCGGGAATTTTATGCCCAGCAACTCGCGCGTCACGAGCGCGGCGAAGCGAATGCTCCTAATGCCGATCAGCTTTCCGCCGCGTTCGAAGCGCTGCTCATGGCCGAAGGCAGCGACTGGTGCTGGTGGTTCGGTCCCGAACACAGCTCCGCGAACGACGAAGAATTCGACGCCTTTTTCCGCCAACTGCTGAGCGAGGCCTATCAAAGCCTGGGCCGCGAGGCGCCCGACGAATTGGCCGAGCCCATCAAGCGCAAAGCCGAGCCGGCGCATGTGGTCGCGCCCGCGGCGTTTCTGGATGTATGCGTGGACGGGCGCGAATCCACTTATTTTGAATGGCTGGGCGCGGCGCTCTATTCGCCCGATCGTCAGGATAGTTCCATGCACGGCCGGGTTCATTGGCTGCATCAGTTTCGCTACGGCTTCAGCCGCGAACGTTTTTATATTCGCGTGGATCTGGCCGAAGGAGGCCTGGCGGCGCTGCAAGACGCGGAATTTCGCATCACGCTGCGCGGCGATGAGGAACTGCGCATCGTTCTGCACGTGCGCGAAGGAAAGATTGACAACCAGCACGTCGAGACGAAGGATACCTGCCTCTGGGGGCCGCAGGAGATGGTTATCGCGGCCTGCGATCGCATCCTGGAAGTTTCCGTGGCCCGCAAGCTCTTGCGGCTGGGCAAGCGCAATTCGTTTTCTCTGGTGATTGCGCTGTGGGAAGGCGGCCTGCCCGTGGATTTGCTTCCCGCCGAAGGGTCGCTCGAGGTGCCCCTCGGCGAAGACCACTTCGCCTGGGCTCTCTAGGAAGACACGAAAAGACTAGAGCAAGCCCTACCTTTGAGGCTGTGAAGGGTGGGCACCAGCAAAACCTTAGCCGACTCCCAGATCGCCGCGCTGGTACGCTTAGGTTTGTCTTTGCGGGTGCCCCACCCCTTGATTTGCAGGGGTGGGCGCTTTAAGTTCCCTTCCGATGACGAAAGGGCTTAAGCGTTATTACGGCCAGAATCATCTTCACTTCGTAACCTTCAGCTGCTATCAGCGCTTACCGCTGCTGAGTTCGGCGTGTTCCAGAAATCTCTTTGTGGAGACTCTTGGGAAAATTCGCGATCGCTATGAATTTGCTTTAGTGGGCTTTGTCGTTATGCCTGAGCACGTCCACTTATTAATCGGCGAACCGAAGCGAGGCACTCCGTCCGCTCTTTTGCAAGTTCTCAAGGAACGCGTCTCGCGGAGCATAAGTGATCACTCGCTTCCTCATTTTTGGCAGAGTCGCTTTTATGATTTCAATGTCTGGAGCCGCAAGAAGAGGGTGGAGAAACTTCAGTACATGCACCTGAATCCGGTCAAGAGGGGATTGGTCGCTCACCCGGCAGATTGGCCGTGGAGCAGCTTCCGATTCTACAAAGATGGTTCGGCGGGCTTGGTTAGCATCGATCCGGTGCACTGAAAATCAAAAAGAATAACCCACCCTTCAAACTGCGAAGGGTGGGGCACCCGCAAAACCTTCTCGCCGTCTCAAGGATCGTTCACCGCAGGCACCATATTCCTCCTAAAATAGCAGCGAGACGATCTCCGTTGGGTGCGAGCCGACCGGCACCATCGTTAGCAAACTCGAAGTGCGCAGGCGGATCACCGCCAGATCGTTCGACTCCTGATTCGCCACGAGCAGAAGCTCGCCGCTGGGGTCCATCGTGCACGTCACCGGCTCGCGCCCAACCGTGATGGGCAGGGCCAGATGCCGCGCGCCGATGGCAATCGGGAGCACGCGTCCGGCCGCGGAATCGGAAAGATAGAGCGCATCGGCATTCGCGCTAAGCACGCCGGTTTCCGGCGCGAGTCCCACCAGCATGGATTCGGAGATTTCCGTCGTCCAGGTATTGATGATCTCGATGGCGTGCAAATCCGGCACGGTGACGTAGAGCTCGCCGCCATCCGGCTTGAGGATCATGGCGTGCGGCGCGCCGCCCAGCTGCAGGTTGCTGAGCAAGACGTTTCTCTTTAGATCGACCACGGAAATTTCCTTCGCATCGGCCGCCGATACGAAAGCCACCGAGCTATCCGGCAGGACTACCACTTCTTCCGGATGTTCAGCCACCGTAACAGTGGCAAGCGAGACGAGCGTCTGCGCGTCAAAAATCTGCAGCGA
>WNGN01002885.1_pt1 | contig 17416 bp, 18 predicted proteins | sample 5400561 | NCBI WGS metagenome assembly WNGN01 (sample SAMN13153379, study PRJNA577476) | soil metagenome | isolation source: 115 cm soil or saprolite under Garry oak tree replicate 2 | place: USA:California | collected 2016-06-15
GCCGTTTCCGACTAGCCTTCGCGAATTTCGAACACATCGGATTCCGGGATCGCGTAATAGAACAACGACTGTTCGATCTCTCTTTCCTTCGACATCTCCCGGTCGATCCGCTCCCTCCATCCGGGCTTCAGTGCGACCCGCAGGCGTCGTCCCTCTTTCTCGAACGTGACCGCCGGGTCCGTCGCGGACTCGAGGCCGATGTTCCCCTTCCCCATCGTGCAGCCGCTTGAGAATTGGATCCCGTCGAGGACGCAGCGCATCGGTGGCTCGGGCTCGCTCTCCACGCGCGCATGGAGGCCCTTGTAGTGTCCGAACCGCCGTTTCCCGATTTCCCCCATGCGGAGCCCCAGGGTAACATACACACCCAAGTGGCCATGGAAGCGCTGGAGGTCGGCGAGTTCCTCGGGAAGATCCATCGCGCGACGATAGCTTACGCGCCCGCAAGAACCTTCGCGCACCTCCAGACCCGTGGCACTTTCGGCCACCCCTCCCCTTCCGCCTTTTAGCGCGGATCGCGTCTCCTGACCCACAGGGCGAAGCCGTGCGCGTCTCTTCGGTCGACCGCGAAGCCACATCCGTCGAAATCGATAGCGGCCTCTGTATCGGGTGTCCTGAATGCGGGGCGAGCCTCCAGCACGCGGGCGGCTGCACTCGATGCGCCGAGTGCGGGTACTCGCAATGCGAATGAGTCCGCGGGGCACGCGCGCGTTCCAGTGGAAATGGTCTGACCTATACCCACGGCTGAGAGATGGACCAGTGGAAGGAGGACTCAAAGAGATATGAGCATTCCCGATGCTGCGCTGCCTCCGAGCCGGGGGAAGGAAGTGCTCGTCGAGTTTCCGCAAGATGAGCTGATCGCGAAGTGGGAGGAGTTCTTCGAGGAGATGGGTTACCTCTCGCGGATCATCGCGGTGGCCGACCGCTACCCGGAGTCCCGGAGCCTCGAGGCATCGTTCCTCGACCTGAATCGCTTCGACACGGACATGGCGATCTATCTGTTGCGCCATCCGCTGAACGTCCTGATGGCGGGCGAGGAGGCGATCCGTCGCCTCGTCCCGCCCGGCGAAGAGGCTCCACAGATTCATCTCCGGATCAACGGCCTACCTCGGGACCGCCGGGTCCAGATTCGAGATCTGCGGGCGAAGCACCTCGGCCAATACATCTCGGTGGAAGGGCTCGTTCGGAAGAGCACGGAAGTTCGCCCGAAGGTGGTGGGGGCGCTCTTCCAATGCCTCCGCTGCGGGACGATCATCAAAGAGGAGCAGGACGGCCAGACGTTCCGGGAGCCGCTCGAGTGCTACGAGGAGCAAGGCGGATGCAAGCGGTCGGCGAGCGCGACGAAGTTCAAGCTGCTCACGGAGACATCTCTCTACCTGGACACGCAGAAGATCGAGGTCCAAGAATCGCCGGAAGGACTGCGGGGTGGAGAAGAGCCGCAGCGGTTGAGCGCCTACGTGGAAGACGACCTGACGGGCCGCATCACGCCGGGGCAGCGCGTCATCCTGAACGGTGTCCTCCGGAGCGTCCAGCGCGGACGACCGGGTCAGCGGTCGACTCTCTTCGACATCTTCGTGGACGTCAACTCCGTCGAGATGGAACGGGTCGAGTTCGAAGAAATCGAGGTGACGGAGGAGGATGCCCACCGAATCCGGGAGATTGGTTCGAGCGCCGATATCTTCCGGTTGATCACCGCATCGATCGCGCCCTCGATCTATGGGATGCACGTGGAGAAGGAAGCCCTCGCGCTCCAGCTGTTTGGCGGCGTGGCGAAGGTCATGCCCGACGGGCGGCGGATTCGCGGAGACATCCACCTGATCCTGGTCGGAGATCCGGGAACGGGCAAGAGCGAGCTCTTGTCGTACATGATTCGGCTCTCCCCCCGCGGAATCTACGCGACGGGGAAGGCCGCCTCGGCGGCCGGGCTGACCGCGGCCGCGGTCCGAGACGAATTCGGCGAGGGACGGTGGACCCTCGAAGCGGGAGCCTTGGTCCTTGCCGATCTCGGGCTGGCCGCCATCGACGAAATCGAGAAAATGAATCCGCAAGATCGTTCGGCGATTCACGAAGCGATGGAACAGCAGCGAATCAGCGTGGCGAAGGCGGGCATCACCGCGGTCCTCCAATCCCGGTGCGCGATCCTCGCCGCCGCGAACCCCAAATTCGGCCGGTTCGACGAGCACAAGTACATCTCCGAGCAGATCGACCTGCCGCCTGCGCTCCTCAGCCGCTTCGACATCATTTTCTCGATCATCGATCGGCCTCAGACGGACCGCGATCGCGAGCTCGCGGAACACATCCTCAAAGGCCACAAGGTCGGCGAGATTCGTCGGCGGCGCGAGGCGGGCTTCGCCGTCGAAGAGGCGACGGTCCTCGAGGAACCGTTCACGCCCCATTTCGATCCGGACTTCTTCCGCAAGTACGTGGCCTATGCGAAGCGGATCTATCCCGTGATGACGGATGAGGCCATGGAGATCATCGAGAAGAAATATCTGGAGATCCGGAAGACCGGCGAGGCCGCGGGTTCCAGCGTCCCGATCACCCCGCGGCAGCTCGAGGCGATCATCCGGCTTTCCGAGGCGGGTGCTCGGCTCCGGCTGAGCGAGACCGTCGGCGCGGAGGACGCGGAGCGCGCCGTGCGAATCGTCGAGTACTGGATGGGCAAGGTGGCCGGCGAGGAAGGTCGCTTCGACATCGACATCATCCAGACCGGCATCAGTCAGTCGCAGCGTGAGCAGATCATCTCGATCCGCGACATCATCAATGAGCTCGCGGGTCCCGAGGGCGTCGCGGACTACGAAGACATCGTGCGGATCGCGCAGGAGCGTGGCATCCCGCCCGCGAAAGTGGACGCCTGGTTGAAACGCTGGGCCCAAGAAGGCGAGATTTATAGCCCCGCGAAAAACAAGTATAAGCTCGTCGAACGGTTGTAGCCGCGACCCGCCGATGCCCATCCGGATGAAGGTGTACCACCAAGGGAAAGAGACCCTCGTCGCCGCGGCAGACGCGGACCTGATCGGCAGGACGTTCCGCGAAGGCAAGTTCAAGATCGAGGTGGGCCAGTTTTACGAAGGCGACGTCGTCACCGAGGAACGGTTCGTATCCCAGCTCCGCCTCGCGACGATCGGGAACTTCGTCGGCAACGAGACGATCGACGCGGCGAAAGAGGCCGGCTTCGTGGCGGATGAGGGAATCCTCTGGATCAACGGCGTGCCCCACGCGCAGTTCGTCCTGATGATGTAGACGGGCGCTCACGAGGCGTTTCATCGGCTTCCGGCTGCCCCTTTCGCCACCGCCGCCATACACGCTTGGCGTGTTTCTTCAGCAAGATCGCGTACTGAGCCATCAGGGTATGGCTCACGAACCCGCACAGGATCCCCAGTCCGGTCAGCGAAGTCGTGTAAGGCACGATGGCGGCCAAGGGAGTGCCGGTGACCAAGACCGCCTGGGCGAGTCGGCTCAGGAGGCCGATGAGGCTGACCCCGATTCCGAGGCCGACCAAGAAACGCCCTCGGCCCACCCGGCCCCACGAGAAGTGGAGGCCGCCGAGGAGGACGAAGACTCCGCCGAAATACGTCGTGAAACCGAGGATGACCAGGGCGACGATGAGGACCAGAAAGCCGGGATTGTTCAGGGCGCCCGACGGCACGATGTATTTGTGGTACACGCTCTGGATATCCTGATTCGCTAGTTCTCCGGCGAGAAGGAGCGAGGCGGACAGGACGGCGAGTGCGACGGCGTCGCGATGACGAATCTGCCGCATCCGCCACCACGAGCGGGGCTTCGCCTTCGCTTTCGCCATGGACGGTGGCCGACGCGCCGACGGATACTTATGCCCTCCCCTTCCCGTATCGGGCCCGATGTCGGCCACGCCAGTTCTTAAGTAGCGCGGTGCCGTTTGAAAACGGCCAAGAATGTTTTGCGTCGAGTGCGGCGCGGAAGGGCCGACGTACCAGGGCCTCTGCGCCCTGGACTTCCTGAGGAAGCATCCGGTCGTCGCACCGCCCGAGGTCCTCGACATCGAACGATGCTCTTCTTGCGGCTCCTTCCGCTCGAAATCAGGCTGGTCGAAGATCGACCGCGAACTCGCGCTCACGGGACTCCTTCGCGAGGCCATCCCGAAGCTCTCCCCGTGGGAGCGTGTGACCTTCACACACGTCGCCCGCGAGGAGGACGCGAACAACCTCTCCCTGACGATCAAGGCGCTCGGGCGGTTCGAGGATCTCCAGTCCGTCCAGGACTTCCGAGTCCGGGTGCGAATCAAGCCCTCTCTCTGCGACTCGTGCCAGAAGCAGCGAAGCCGCTATTTCGAAGGGGTGTTGCAGGTCCGCGGAGACGGCCGCGAACTGACGTCGCAGGAGATGCGTGCCGTGCGAACGCTCGTGAGCGCCCGCGTGGACCGAGCCGGGGATCTGGCGGCCTTCATCTCGCGCATCGAGGAAGTCCATGGAGGCCTCGACTTCTACCTGAGCACGAACGCCCTCGGCAAAGCGCTCGCCCGTGAGCTCTCGGAGTCGTTCGGCGGGAGCGTGTCCTCGTCCCCGAAGTTGTTCGGCCAGAAGCAGGGCCGCGAGGTGTACCGGGTCACGTCCCTGGTCCGCCTCGGCGCGTTCCACATCGGCGACGTCGTGCGTTACAAGGAAGCCCTCGCCGAGGTGACGTCGGTCCGACCGTTCGTCGTCCTGAGGGACTTGGCGACCGGGGAGTCGCGGCGCTTCAAGCCGAAAGATGTGCGAAGCGCGAAGCGCGTCGACGCAGAGCGGTTCGAGGCGAAGATCGAACACCTGGAGTCCGGCGAAGTCGTCGCGGTCCATCCGGAGTCCGAGGAAGCGAGGCCGGTCCGCCCACCGCCGAAGGACCGGACCTCCCGGGCGGTCGTCGTGTGGACCCAAGACGGCGCGTTCCTGTCCTTCCTTCCGCCGGAGGCTTCAAAGGCTTAAAGGGAGCGGCCACTTTGTCCAAGCAATGAAGGTGGCCCTGGGCTGCCGGGCCCTGGACGACCTCCTGGGCGGAGGAGTCGAGGAAGGTTGCATCACGCTCCTGCACGGGGAAGCGGGGAGCGGCAAAACGAACTTCTGCTTGCAGCTCGCCCGAAACGTGGTCCGCGGCGGTCACAAGGTCATCTACATCGATACGGAAGGGGTGTCCCTCGAACGGCTCCAGCAAATTTGCGGCGACGATTTCGACGTCGTGGCGAAGAACATCCTGTTTTCGGAGCCGTACAGTTTCGAGGAGCAAGAGAAACTGATTGAGAAGGCCGTGAAGCTGGCCGACGGCAATCCCGAAGTCGGGCTCATCGTGATCGACAGCATCACGATGCACTATCGCCTCACGATGCGGGACGAGACCCGGCGGGATGAGCGGTACGGCCTCACGCGACAGATTGCGAAGCTCCTGCGCGTGTCCCGAGTCCGGGGCATCCCCGTCGTCGTGACGTCGCAGGTGTACACGGACATCGAGACGGGCGCGTACATGCCGCTCGGCGGCCACATGCTCAGCCACAACGCCAAGACGATCCTGCGGTTCGAGCGAACCGGGGCGAGCACTCGCACCGCGGTGCTCGACAAGCATCGCCACCGCGAAGAGGGCGCGCGGGCCACGTTCCGGATCACGGCTCACGGCCTCGAGGACTAGCGCACGCGACTCCGTTGCGCGTCGAGGAGCGCTTCCAGCACCTTGCGGGCCTCCGGGTCTTTCGGCGAGAGGCGGTCGAGCGCTCGCCGCGCCTCGACGAGGTGTTCCGCGATGCGCGACTCGATCGTCGGGAGGACGTGTTCCCGGAGGAGGTCCCGCACGCTTCGCACGTCTTTCTTCGTCGTGCCGGGACCGCGCCCGTACGCGCGGAGGAAGGCCGCCCGATCCTTGGCCGCGAATCGTTGCAGGCCGACGACGAAGAGCCTCGTTCGCTTCCCTTGCCGAATGTCCCCTTCCGCGGAGCCGCCGATGCGGGACTCGACGACGCCGGCTCCGAGGAGGTCATCCCGATCCTGGAATGCGATCGCGAAATGTTGCGCGAACGCTTCGAGCGCCGCACGGTCCTCGGACGACGCCCGGGCCGCGATCGCCGCGGTCGCCGCCGCGCCGAGGTATAGGCGAGCCGTCTTCGCCCCGCTCATCCGCACGTAGTCCGCCTCGGGGATTCGGGTGGTGCGTTCAAAATCGATATCGAGTCCTTGGCCGTCGCTGAGGATCAGATCGACCTGGGTGAGCTCCGAGAGAAGCTCCAGCCGGATCGACGGATGCAGGTCTGTGGCGCCCTCGATCGCCCGCTCCGCGAGCGATCGGATTCGCAAAGCGTCGAGGATCGCCTGGGACACCCCGTACCGATGGCGCTGGGTCCGGAAGACCACGGCGGGCCGGTCCGCGTCCGGGCCGCGGTACAACTTCGCGTCGGTCGCCCATGCGCTGGCGATCGTTCGCCTGCGCACATCCTCGTCCATGATGTCGTCGAGGAACAACGTGTACAGGTGATACCATTCGAGCCACGTCGCGGCCCGCTCGAGGCCGTCGGACGGCGGCTCTCCCGTCAGGAGTTGGTATCCGGCGAGCGCGAGGGCGTACCGGTACCGCTTCCCGGCGGTGAAGAGTCGCGAGTTGTCCCGCATCGTCCGGCTCGACGGGAACGCACCGGCCGGATGCTCCGCCGCGAACTCCTCCCAAATCGCCTGGATGTGGGCGTTCGATCGGTCGCGGTATGGTTTCAGGAGGGATTCGAGTCGGTCCTCCGCAGCCGAGGTCGCAAGGGCCGACATCGCTCACGCCTCTCCGGCCTCGAGCCAGCTCGCGGTCGGAGGACTCACAATGACGGGACGGTCCTGCAGCGCTTCAATTGACGTCGATCCGGTGAGGAACATCGCCGCCTTCAGTTCCTCGACGACGGCGCGGAGCTCTTGAATCGCGGCATCCGCGGAGGCCTTCGCGGCCTCGAGCATCGGCTTCGCCATGCCGGCCATCGTGGCCCCCAGCGCGATCCCTTTCGCGACATCGAGGCCGCTTCGCACGCCGCCCGTCGCGACGAGCGGCAATCCGACATCCGCCAAGAGGAGCGAGGCCGGCGTCGGGATCCCCCAATTCCAGAACGTCGCGCCGAGGCGCTCCTTCAGGCTCGCGGCCTCTTTCCGCGCGCGGTAGTGCTCAACCGCCGAGAACGATGTTCCGCCGAGCCCACCGACATCGATCGCACGGGCACCGGCGGCTTTCAGCTTTTGCGCCGTCTCGCGAGAGATGCCCGCACCCGTCTCTTTCGCCATCAATGGAAACTTGGAGGCCAATGCCTTGATCGCGGAAAGGCAGCCTTTCGCGTGCCGATCGCCTTCGGGCTGCACGACCTCCTGGAGGAAATTCAAGTGGACGATCAGCGCATCCGCCTTGATCATCTGCATCGCCTTCCGCGCGTCGGCGACGCCGTATGCTCGCTTGCCTTCCTGCGGCACGAGCTGGGGCGCCCCGAGATTCGCGAAGACGAGCGGGACGCCGTAGTCCTTGACGACGGCGTAGGTGGGCTCGAGCTCCGGCTTTTCCAGCGCCGCCCGTTGCGAGCCGACCCCCATCGCGACGCCGACTTCGGCGGCCGCTTTTGCGAGGTTCGCGTTGATCTCTTTCCCCATGCCGAAGCCGCCGGTCATCGACGAGATGATCAGGGGCGCCTCGAGCCGTTTGCCGAAGAACTTCACGCTCACGTCGACATCGTCGAGGTCGATCTCCGGGAGGGCCGTGTGGACGAGCCGCACATCGTTCCAGTAGTTGTACTCCGCGGAGACGTTCTCCTGGAGGATGATGTTGACGTGTTCCGCTTTGCGCTGCTCCGTCTTGGAGGGCTCGGCCATCTCAGGGACCTCGGACGACCCGGGTGCCGACGACCCGCCGGCCCCGGAGGGCATCCCGGACGCGGTTCTTTACGTTACCGTTGACGATGAGGCATTCGCCCACATGGTCCGCGATCTCGAACATCCGGTGGACCTTGCCTTCGATGCTGCCCGTCACGTCGGTGCGGGAGGGAGACGAGAACTCAATCGAGGATAGGTCCTTCGGTCCCACGACGTCGAGGAGGCGCGCGGTCCGGCGGCGTTTCGGATCCGCGGTGAAGAGGCCGTCCACGTCGGCCGCGAACACAGCACGGTCGGGCCGGAACGCTCGCGCCAGCTCGAGCATCATCAAGTCGCCGGAGCAAACGGAGAATCCCCGTCGCACGTCCCGCACGACATCGCCGAAGGTGACCGGGGTAAATTCCATGGAGGCGAATTCGAGGAAGGGGGTGAGATCCATCGTGGACACGCGTCCATCGTCGAGCGAGAGGACGGCCGACGGCGGAATCGGGACGGCGGACAGGCCCGTCCGGTTCAGGGCGCCCACGACGAGCGCGTCCAGCTCTCGTACGTCGGCCTGGACCCGGGCCGCGGCGGCGCGCCGGGCGGGGCCCAACCCACCCTCGTTCAGTCGATGGCGGCTCGCGAGGATGTGACCGTACGAGCCCGCGCCGTGGACGATCAAGAGAGGCTGTCGAACCGACGCGAGCTCCCGCGCGAGCCGATGAATCGCAGCCGTCCGGGGCGTCCGGAGATGGGCCTTTTCCGTCACCACGCTGCCGCCGAGCTTCACGAGGAGCATGATGGGCCGTCCCACAACCGGCTCCCACTTAATTCTTTCTTGAACATCGAGACGGAATTCCTGTTGCCATTGCTGTATCCTTGCGAAGACCGATCCAACTTGCTTGCCACGCATCGGTTGATCGTTTGGGCTCTCATGCTTTCCGGCATCCTCCTCGTTTCCCTGGGCCTCGTCCTGGCGTACACCTGGGCATTTCCCGACGTCACGTGTCCCGGAGACCTCGGTTTGATCACCTGGAATATCTTCGCGGTTCCGACAATGCTCGTGGGGACCGCCCTCGGGATTGGGTCCGTCGTCAGATTCTCTCTGGACCGAGCTCGCGGTCCTCAGGCCGCGAAGCATTAAATAGCGACCCCTCCTTCAAGCGCCCTTCCGACGATGACGCGCAAACCAGGAAGCATGTACCGAGAGATTCGCGGGCAGGCCTACGCCCAGAAGCGGTACATGGGCGGCGTCCCCGGAATCCGGATCAGCCAGTTCGACATCGGCGATCCGCGGACGAAGTTCCCGGTGAAGATCCATCTCGTCGCCGCGGAGGCGTGCCAGATTCGCCACATCGCCCTCGAGGCGGCCCGGATCTCGGCGAACCGATACATCGCGAAGAAGGCGGGGAACGCGTACCACCTCAAGCTCCGCCTCTATCCGCACAACGTGCTGCGCGAGAACAAGATCGCCACGGGGGCCGGCGCGGACCGCATCTCAGAAGGCATGCGCGCCGCGTTCGGGGCGCCCGTGGGCACGGCGGCGCGGGTGAAACCGGGCACGAAGGTCTTCACGATCTCGACGACCGAGGACCACGTCGACGACGCGAAGGAGGCCCTCCGGAAGGGCGGCGTAAAGCTGCCGACGCCGTGGCGCATCGTCATTGAGCGGGAGAAGGAACGTTAGGAAGCCTCGAAATCAAGTCGGAATCTCTATCCAAACGGGCTCTCGTGGGTCCCTCGAAATGCCGTTGCGTTCGCACGTCGCTCTCCTCCTCGCCGGTGGGATTCTGACGGCCGGCGGCGCGGGCTTCGCGTAGGCGTCCGTCGCCTGGACCATGGAGGGCAGGTACTCTCTTTCCGTCATCGCCCCCGATGGCGTTCGTTGGGCGATTTGGGCTCCGCAGCCGGATAAGTCATCGGTCATCGAAACCTCTGGAGACGTCTCCCTCGGAACCCCCGTCGACACCCTCCATGGGACACTGGACAACATCACGGGCGTGGGGACCGCCACCATGAGTCGCACGTACCGGGTCTCCGTCTTCATGATGAATGCAGACCCGTGGTCCTTGGTCCGGCCACCCGAATTGACCGGGCGTGACGGCGATGGATACTGGCTGTCACGCTCCTCCACCGATCCGAACGTGGTCATTTCGATCTACGGATACACAGTCGGACGGGCGAGTCGCCACGGCGACGCGTTCGAAGGTGCCGGCAACGGCTTCTGGGGAGATCTCGCGGAAGGCTGGACGATTTTGACACACCTCTGTTGCGGGGACGGCGTCGGGATGTTCAGCTCTCCGTCGGCAGCAGATTTGAGCCTCGCCACCTTCGTCGCGGGAGGCATCTTCCTCGCCATCGGGGTGCGATCAAAGGTTCGGAAACCCACCGCCGCGTGAAGGAGCAGGTTTTTCTCGCACTCCGTGACTCATCCTCTCACGATGGAAGAGACGGACCGGCCCGTCCGGTTGCTTGAAGTCATTCAAGGACGCCACGCAAAGACGGTAGGCTTGCAGTTCCCCGTCGGCCTGAGGACGAAAGCCGTCGAACTCGCCCGCGAGATCGAGGAGAACACGGGGGCCACATGCATCGTGTCCGCGGATCCCTCATTCGGCGCGTGCGACGTACCGGAGATGCCCGTTGACCTGATTGTCCATCTCGGCCATGCACCGATGCCGCACCTACGGTACAAGAACGTCTTCTTCTACGATCTGCCCGCTCCTCCCCTCACCTCGCTCGATTTCATCGATGCCGCGGAGCCGCTGTTGCCGAAGCGAGTCGGACTCCTGACGACGACCCAGTACCGCGGTTGGCTCCCGCGGATCCGGGAGTATCTGGAGGCGAAAGGGCACGAAATCCGCATCGGCGATCCGGACCGCCGCGTCGCGTATGCCGGGCAGCTCCTCGGCTGTGACTACCATACCGCCACCGTGATCGAGAAAGACGTCGACGGCTACCTCTACATCGGGACGGGTGACTTCCACCCGCTTGGCGTCGCGATCCTCGTCGACAAGCCGGTGATCATCGCAGACCCCGAGCGAGGGACTGCGCGGGATCTTAGGGAGGTGCGGGACCGCGTCCTCCGACAACGACACGCCGCAATCGTTCGCGCCCACGACGCTAGCGTCTTCGGGATCATCGTCTCGAAAAAGATCGGCCAGGCTCGGATGGACATGGCGACCGAGTTGAAGGCCTTGGCCGAGAAACACGGGAAGCAGGCGAACCTGTTCCTCATGGACCTGGTCGGACCGGAGCTGCTCCAGGGATATCGCGTGGATGCGTGGGTCAACACCGCGTGTCCGCGGATCGCGATCGAGGACATTCTTCAGTACAAGCAGCCGATGCTCACGCCGCAGGAGTTCGAGATCGTGCTCGGGGAGCGGACCTGGGACGACTACGTATTCGACGAGATCCGAGCCTAGCGTGCATCCCACCATCGTGGGCGGCGGTTCGAAGGCAGAGCGGTTTGATCTGTGCCGGGTGGCAGGCTTACAACGAGTCGCGGATCGTCGCCAGCGATATCGCCCGGAGACGCTCCAGCTCGCCTGCGGCTCGTTGATAGTAGGCCTCACAGCGACGGGCGGCTTCCGCGGTCGACCGGGAAGACCTCGCGGGGCCGACGTATTCCTTGACCTGCACCCGGGATCGACCTTTGGTCTCGTAGTGCCAGAAGTACAGATACACTTGCCTGCGGACTGTGTGACGGTACACACCACACCCAACTTGCATGGGCTCCCTAACAACGGGCTTAACCGGGGAGAGTTCATCTCCATCTGGATGGAGCTCTCTGCAATTTGGCGCCTCCCGGCGGAAGGGTGATAACGGCCGCATCCGCTCGCGGTGGCGGAGCTGGATCGAATGCCCTTCGCCATCGAGGGGATTGTCTGGTATTCGCAAGACCTGGATCGAGCGAGGGCGTTCTACCGAGACGTCCTCGGCCTGCCGCTCCTCCTCGACGAAGGCCACATCATCCATTTCGACGCAGGGACCGTTCGGCTCGCCATCCATCGATGCCCGCCCGGAGAGGGTCGGGAGGCCCCCGAAGGTTTCCTCGTTTTCGCGGTGGACGACGTCGTCGCAACGTACGAGGAATTGAGCAAACGGGGAGCGGTGTTCCTGGGACCCCCCGCACAGCGGCCGTACGGTCGGGTAGCCTACCTGCACGACCCGGAAGGGCATGAGATCGGTCTGTTGGAGGAACCGCCGCGAGGGAGTCAAGGCCATCAACGTGTGGCCCCGCTCGTCGATCGATACGAGCGCGTGATCGAAAAGCTCACCCGGTGAAATCGCGACTCGCAAGACCTTTAGGTTCCGCGACCATGCCGAGCCCGATGGTCGAGACCGCGGTGGTCCTCTTGTCCGGCGGGATGGACTCGGCGACGGCTCTCGCGCTGACGATCAAGGAGGGCCATCGCGTCACCAGCCTCACGTTCGACTATGGCCAACGTCATCGGAAGGAAGTCGACGCGGCCGAGCGGATCGCGAAGCATTTCCGAGTCCCGGACCACAGGACGATGACGATCGACCTCTCCGCGATCGGCGGGTCGGCCCTGACGGACGCGCGAATCCGTGTACCCGAGCAACGACGGCTCGAGGAAATCGGCCGCGGCATCCCGATCACCTACGTCCCCGCTCGGAACACGATCTTCTTGGCCCATGCCGTGGGCCTGGCGGAGGCGACCGCCGCGAAGGCCATCGTGATTGCGGCCAACCAACTCGACTATTCGGGATACCCGGACTGCCGCCCGGAGTACTACGCTGCATTCCGGGAAGTCGCCCGCCTCGGCACGAAGCGGGGCGTCGAGGGTGACGTCATCGAGATCCGCACGCCCCTGATCCGCATGTCCAAGGCGGACATCGTCCGGAGAGGGGAGGAGCTCGGGGTCCCCTGGGAGCTCACGTGGTCGTGCTACCTCGGCGGTGCAACGGCGTGCGGCGTCTGCGACTCGTGTCAACTCCGGCTCAAAGGATTCCGCGAAGCCGGGGTGTCGGATCCGCTGCCGTACGCCTCGCGACGTCGGCGCGCCGCGAACGCTTAATAGTCCGCCGGCACATCGGAAGCCCGATGGAGGCCCAGGCCACCGTCGCCTCGCGGAAGGGGAAAGAGTTCCTCCTGAGCGAATGCTACGTCTCGGTCCAAGGGGAGAGCTCCTTGGTCGGCCTCCCGACGATCTTCGTGCGGCTGTACACCTGCAACCTGCGCTGTCGTTGGTGCGACTCGATGCACGCGGTCGAGGGCGGCGACTTCAAGCGGATGGGAGTCGACGCAACCGTGAAGAAAATCCTCGGCCTCGCGGGGGACCTTCAGACCGACGCGCGAGGGATTCGGAACCTGTGTTGGACCGGTGGCGAACCGTTGCTCCAGGGCGAGTCGGTCGCCCGAGCGATCAAACGCCTGCCGGAGACCTTCGTCCACTCGATCGAAACGGACGGGGAGATCGACCTCTCGACCTTCGACGCGCTCGTCCCGGAGGAGCGGGCGTCGGGCCGGGTGCGGTACGTGATGGACGTCAAGTGCCCGGGCTCCGGGATGGTCGCGAACAAGGCCTACGCGAACCTCGAGCGCCTCCGGGAGCACGACGAGGTGAAGTTCGTCCTCCTCGATCGCGCGGATTATGAATTCGCGAAAGGCGTGCTGTCGAAGGTCAGCACCCCAGCCCGGACGGTGCTCTTCTCTCCCGCGACGCCCGCGCACAAGGTGGCGCACGGCTTGGACCCCGGACAGCTCGCGTCATGGATCCTCGATGAACGCCTTCCGGTCCGGCTCCAACTCCAGCTGCACAAGCTCATCTGGCCCGGCCGCGAGCGCGGGATCTAGCCGAGATCCCATCGAGCGGCCTCGACGTCCCCCGATACCGGAGGACTTTCATCTGCGAGTGTGTTTTGCCCGTCGTGCGGTACGAAGAGATCGAGCACACCGCGGACGTCGGGATCCGCGCGTACGGGTCCTCGCTGGACGAGCTGTTCGCGACCGCCGCCGAGGGGATGTTCAGCCTCATCGCGGATCTCGACTCGGTCAAAGAGGTCGGAGAGATCGAAGTCCGGCTCGAAACGGAAGACATCCCCACGCTCCTGCTCCGGTGGCTCTCCGAACTCCTGTTCATCCACGAGACCCAACATCTCCTCCTCGCTTCGTTCGACGTGCAGGTGGAAGGCACCTCGCTGCGCGGTCGTGCGCGCGGAGAAGCGATCGACAAGAAGCGCCACGAGCTCAAGCTCGTCATCAAGGCCGTGACCCGACATCGACTGATCGTCGATCCGCAGAAGGGCATTGCCGAAATCATCTTCGACATCTAGAGGGCAACGAGGACCGGCGATGAAGGCGACCGCGGTGGCCCATCCGATTCAAGGTCTCATCAAATACCACGGCCTCGCGGACCCCGTCCTCCGCCTCCCGTTCCACGATTCGATCAGCGTCTGTACGGCGCCCCTCACCAGCCGGACGACGGTGGAATTCGGCGGCGTAATGCGGGACACCGCGACGATCGACGAGCGGGACGTGAATGCGCGAGACATGGAACGCATTCGCGCCGTCGTCGATCCAATCCGGGACCGGGCCTCGATCCCTGAGCCGTTCCAGATGGCGAGCGAGAACGACTTCCCCTCGAACATCGGGTTGGGTGCCAGCGCCTCCGGATTCGCCGCTCTGGCGACCGCGGCCGTCCACGCCGCGGGACTTCGCCTGACGGACGAGGAGATCTCGCGCTTCGCGCGTCGCGGCGCCGGATCGGCGACCCGATCCGTGACCGGCGGGTTCAGCAAGTGGAAGATGGGGCTCACGGACGAAGACTCCTATGCCGTCCAGCTGGCCGGCGTAGACCTGCGGATGGCGATGATCGTCGCCCTCGTGCCCGCGTTCAAGCGGACGGACGACGCGCATCGGGAGGCGCTCACGTCGCCCTTCTTCCACGCCCGCCTCGCCGAGATGCCTCGCCTCATCGCCGAGATGGAACTCGCGATCCGGAAACGGGACATCGGGGAGATCTGCGCCCTCGCGGAACGAGACACGCTCATGCTCCATGGGATCACGATGACCGGGACCGGCGAGATGGTGCTGTGGCAACCCGACACCCTCCGGGTGATCCTCGCGGTCCGCCGGATGCGGGAGGCCGGGATCCCCGCGTTCTTCTCGATCGACACGGGTGCGACCGTGTACGTGAACACGTTTCCGGATCGGGCCGATGAGGTGCGAAAGGCCATCGAGGACCTCGGGATCCGCACGATCCCGTGCGAGGTGGGCGGCCCGGCCCGGATCACGGACGAACATCTGTTCTGAGCGACGCCCGAGACCTTCGACGAAACCACGACGATTGGAATCCCGCGTTCCACCTCTAGGTATATTAGAGTGTATTTATTTAATTTCTAGTGGATATAATTAGGTGATCACAAGCGGAACCGGGTGCGGCCCACCGGCCCGGCGACGACCATCGAGCTCGCGGACGGCAGGAAATACTTTCGCGCGACGTCCCGGACTCGCTCCCCCGTCAGGCCCGCGATGATCTCGGGGTACCGCTCGAGGAAATCCATCCCGAGGCCGTAATACTCCATGCGATGGAGTTCGGACGCGACCTCCGCATTCCGCTCGAGCGACACGATCAGCGAACCCATCTGATTGTCTTTCCCGTCCGTGATCTCCTCGAGCGTGAAGGGCTCCGTCCGCAGGCGGTCCATCTCCGCCCGGATCGACTCGATCGCCTTCCCGAGGTTCGCGGGATTCACGCCCGCGGAGATCGACCACATCCCTCCGGCCGTCCGCGCGTCGAGGCCCGAGAACGCGTAATACGCGAGGCCTTGCTCGTCCCGCAGGTTCCGTCCGAGGCGGCCGTACAATCCGATCCGGCCGAAGAGGAGGTTTGCGAGGTTCAGGGCGTAGTAGTCGGCGTGCCGTCGAGGGACGCCCGGCGCGCCGATCGCGATGTCGACCTGGGTCTTGTGCGGCATCGGGAGCCACGCGGACCCGGGGCGATGGGGCGGCGGGGGCGGGATCGCGGGCAGTCCGCCTTCGTCGCCGCGGAGGCGCGACAACGGGGCGGCGATCGCGTCCTCGAGGACGCCGCGGTCCACGTCGCCGGTCGCGGCGAGGATGAGCCCCTCCGGGCCCACGTGCGCCTCGTGGAACGAGACGATGTCCGCGCGCCGGATCCGCCGGATCCGGGCCTCGCCACCTTTCGGGTCCCGCCCATACGGGTGGTCCTTCGGGAACACGAGGCGGGCCAGTTCTCGGAACGCCCGGGCGCGCGTGTCGTCGGCCTCGATGCGGACGTCGTTCAGCAATTCCCCGCGGACGCGCTCGATCTCCTTCGGCGGGAACGACGGGCCGGAGAGGCATTCGACGAGGATGCGGACCGTCTCCGCGGCGGTCTCGCGCGTGCACCGCCCCTGGAACGAGAGGAGTTCCTCGCCGTTGTGGAACTCGAGCGTCGCGCCGATCCCCTCGAGGCGATCCGCGAGTTTCGCGGCGCTCCTCCGCCGCGTGCCGCTCAACAGGAGCCGGGACGTGAACTCGGCCACGCCGACGTCGGAACCTTCCGCCGCGACCCCCGCGGACACGCTCCCCCGGAAGGCGATGAACGGGTTCGACGGCAAGGCGTGGGACACGAGGACGGCCCCGTTCTCGAGGACGGTCCGGTCCGGGAGGTTCACGCCGGGACCTCCTGGGCGTGGAACCGCACGACGGTCCGGTGCTCGTGGACGAGGTACGCCCGGGCGACCGCGCGGACCTGCTCGGCCCGCACCTTCTCGACCTTCGCGAGGAGCGCTTCGCCGAACTCCCACGAGCCGAGGCCTTCTCCCGCGCTGAGGAGGATGCCCTGGAACGTGACGCCGTCCTGTTCGTACCGGGCCCAGGCGCGGACTTGCTGGCGGGCGCGCGCGAGCTCCGCTTTCGGAGGCGGGGCCCTCTGGAGCTTCTCGACCTCTCGGTCGAGCACCGCCTCGACACGATCGAGGGAGGCGCCGCGGGCGAGGGTCACGCTCGCGATCAGCAACGCCGGGTCGAGTTTCATCTCCTGCCGCACGCCGACGTCCGTCGCGAGCCGCGCGTCGACGAGCGCCCGATACAGGCGGTTCGAACGGGGTTGCCAGTCGCCCGCGGCGAAGGGCACCGTCCCGCGCCAGCCGCCGAGGACCGTCGTCAGGAGGACGAGCGCCGGGACATCGTCGTGGGTCGCCGCCGGGATGTGCCATCCGGCGGACAGGAGGTCGGCCGGGCCCGGGCGCTCGAGGTCGCTCCGCCGCTCGCCGCGCTGCTCCGGTTCCGAGAGGCGGAGCGGGTCCGGCGGCGCCTCCGGCTTCAGGGGCCCGAACGCCTCGCGGATGTGTCGCATCGCGACGGCGGGGTCGAAGCCGCCGACGAGGACCAAGGAGGCGTTGTTCGGCGCGTAGAACCGCAGGTAGTGGCGGTACAGCGGGTCTCGGTCCAGCGTGGCCAGGTCCTGCTTGTACCCGATCGCGGTCCAATGGTACGGGTGCACGTGGAACGCGAGGCCCCACAGCTCCTCCTCGACCGCGAACTCGGGCTGGTTCTCCGCGCCCTCGCGCTCGCTGATGACGACGGTCCGCTCGGCCTCGACCTCTTTCGGGTCGAACGCGGCGTTGCGCATGCGCTCCGA
>WNGN01003577.1_pt1 | contig 17389 bp, 20 predicted proteins | sample 5400561 | NCBI WGS metagenome assembly WNGN01 (sample SAMN13153379, study PRJNA577476) | soil metagenome | isolation source: 115 cm soil or saprolite under Garry oak tree replicate 2 | place: USA:California | collected 2016-06-15
TTGGACTCGGGCACGAAGACGGCGGGCCTGAGCATGTCGCGCACCTTGAACTCTTCCTCCCCGGCGTAGTAGCGCAGCAGGTCCTTGGCGAGCAGGACGCCGATGACGTCGTCGCGATTCTTGTCGATGACCGGGAAGCGCGAGTGCGCCGTGGCGATCACGTGCGGAATGAACTTGTCGGGGGTCTCGTTGACGTCGATCATGTCCATCTGGGCGCGTGGCACCATGATGTCGCGGACCTGCATCTCGGAGACCTGCAGCGCGCCCTCGATCATCGACAGGGCGTCGCCGTCGAGGAGATTTCTCTCGAAGGCGGAGTGCAGCAGCTTGAGCAGCTGCTCGCGGTCCTCAGGCTCGCGCATGAGCAGCGCGGAGAGCCGTTCAAGCAGCGAAGGTTTGTTCGATTCGTCCATGCTTGCAGCGGGCTGGCGCCTCGGGGCCGGTTTTACCCAACCCGGCGATTCGTCATCCGAAATCATCGTAGGGATCAGGATAACCGAGTTTGGCGAGGAGCTTCTTTTCCAGCGCTTCCATGCGTGCGGTGTCGCCTTGCCGGAGGTGATCGTGGCCCTGGAGGTGCAGCAGCGCGTGAACCGTCAGGTGCGCAAGATGCGCTTCCACCGTCTTGCCTTGGGCGAGCGCTTCGCGGGCGATCACCGGGGCACAAAGGACGATGTCGCCCTGCACCAAGCCGCGTCGCAGGGTGTAGGGAAAGCTCAGCACGTTGGCCGCGTAGTCGCGATCGCGATAGCGACGGTTGAGAATCCGAGCTTCGGCCGCTCCTACGATCCGCACGGTGATCTCGGCCGAGCCTTTGAGTGCGGCGCGTGCCCAGCGGCGGACCTGGGTCGAAGCAGGGACGGGGGCGGCGCGAGAGGCGACCTGAAGATGGAGCGTGAGGCGCGGCTTTCGCCGGCGACGCGGTCGTGCTCGCGGTGCGGCGTCGGACCAGCCGCGGGACGGCACGGCGGCTACTCGTCCTCGTGACGCTCGTAGGCATCCACGATGCGTTGCACCAGTGGATGGCGGACAACGTCGTCGCTCTTGAACGCGCTGAACGCGATACCCCGAACGTTTGCGAGGATTTTCTGCGCCGCTACCATTCCGCTCTTCTGCCCGCGCGCGAGGTCGATCTGAGTGATATCCCCCGTCACCACCGCCTTCGAGCCGAAGCCGAGGCGCGTGAGGAACATTTTCATCTGCTCGGGGGTGGTGTTCTGGGCCTCATCGAGAATGACGAACGAATGGTTCAGCGTGCGGCCGCGCATGTAGGCAAGCGGCGCGAGTTCGATCGCGCCTCGCTCGAAGAGCCTGCCGGTCTTGTCGAAACCCAGAAGGTCGTAGAGCGCATCGTAGAGCGGCCGCAAGTATGGATCGACCTTCTGCGCGAGGTCGCCGGGCAGGAATCCCAGACGCTCGCCCGCCTCGACCGCAGGCCGCACCAGCACGATGCGCTTCACGGCGTCGCGCTCGAGCGCGTCCACCGCGCACGCTACGGCGAGATAGGTTTTGCCGGTTCCCGCGGGACCGATCGCGAAGGTGATGTCGTGCTCGAGGATATTCTGGATGTACTGCCGCTGCCTCGGCGTGCGGCCGCGCAGGTCCGCCCGCCGAGTGAGAAGCGGCGTGTCCTCCTTCGCCCCGCCGCGGGAACGCACTTCGATCAGGCCGAGCTGAATGTCATCCAGGGTGAGGCCGCGTTTAGCGTCACCGTAAAATTTTTGCAGCACTTCGGCCGCTTGGGCCGCCTGCGCACCGCGGACCGTAAAGCGCTCGCCACGGCGGGCGATCGTGACGTCCAGCGCGGTCTCGATTTGCCGCAGGTTCTCGTCCAGCGTCCCGCAAAGATTGGCGAGGCGCTGGTTGTCGACAGGCGTGAGGACGAGTTCCAGGGGGCGGGTCTTCAAAGGCCTACGCCGCGACGCGGACCTCGCCGCGCAGCGAATGAGCCATCGCCGCAGTGACGATCACCTCGACGAACTGCCCTACGAGGTGCCGGGGGCCGCGAAAGTTGACGACACGGTTGTCTGCGGCGCGGCCCGAGAGCTCCCCGGTGTCCCTGCGCGAGGCTCCTTCGACGAGAATGCACTGGCGCGTGCCGACCATGCTTTCGCCGATCCTGCTCGCATGCGCATCGATTTTCCGCTGAAGCCGGGCAAGCCGCGCGCGCTTGACCTCCTGCGGCGTATCGTCGGGAAGCTCGGCGGCGGGGGTTCCCGGCCGCCGGCTGTAAACAAACGAAAACGAACTGTCAAAACCGACTTCGTCCACCAGTCTCAGGGTCGCTTCGAAATCCTGCTCAGTCTCCCCGGGGAAGCCCACGATGAAATCCGAAGAGATCCTGATGCCGGGTTTCGCTGCGCGCAGCCTGCGCACGATCGACTTGTATTCGAGGGACGTGTACCCGCGCTTCATCGCCGCGAGCACGCGGTCCGAGCCGGACTGCACCGGGAGGTGCACCTGCGGCGCGAGTTTTTCAATCCGTGTGTGTGCATCGATGAGACGCTGGGTGAATTCCTTCGGATGCGAAGTGGTGTAACGAATGCGCCCGATGCCAGGAATCTCTGCGACGTACTCGAGCAGCAGCGCAAAATCCGCGATCACGCCGTCTGCCATCGTGCCGCGATAGGCATTGACGTTCTGACCGAGCAGAGTCACTTCCTTGACGCCTTGTTCGGCGAGGTCCGCGACCTCGGTGAGCACATCGTTGAAGGGGCGGGACACTTCCTCCCCGCGGGTGTAGGGAACGACACAGAAGCTGCAGTACTTGCTGCAGCCTTCCATAGTCGATACGAAGGCGCTCGGTCCGACGACGCGCGCCGGGGGAAGCCTGTCGAACTTTTCGATCTCCGGGAAGGAGACGTCCACCTGAGGTTGGCCGGAGCTCTGCCGAGCGTCGATCAACTCGGGAAGCCGGTGCAGCGTCTGCGGGCCGAACACGAGATCGACATACGGCGCGCGCGCCACGATCGCCGCGCCTTCCTGGCTCGCGACACAGCCGCCCACGCCGATGAGAAGGTCGCGCCGCGCCTGCTTCAGGTGCTTCACGCGCCCGAGATCGTGAAATACCTTTTCCTGCGCCCGCTCACGCACCGAGCAGGTGTTGAACAGGATCAGGTCCGCATTTTCAGGCTGGTCGGTGAGCTCGAAACCTCTCGCCGCGCGCAGGAGATCCGCCATCTTGTCCGAGTCGTACTCGTTCATCTGGCAGCCGAATGTCCGAATGAACAGCTTTTTCGTCACGTCATCCGCCCTCGGGGCTCGGCCGCGCGAGCTCATCGGGTGTCAGCAGCCACACGCGAAAAATCTGCCCGTCGCGATCCAGGTTGTAGGCGGCCCAGGCTCCCTCGCGCGGAATGGTCAGCGGTACGATGATCAGGTTCTGCCGATCGCGGATGATCGCGCCTGCGGCGAGCTGCATCGCCTTGTCGTCCACGGTTACCGCCATCTCTTCGACGTGCCGGATGTAGCCTCGCCTGGAGTCCTGCGGGATTGGGCTTGGCCGCGCCTGAGCGAGAACCGATACGGCCCAAAGAAGGGCCGGCAGGAGCGCAAGGCATGCGGCGCGGCGTGAGGCCATGGTCGCTCACTAGAGGAGAGAAATGGTGGCGAATCAGGGACTCGAACCCCGGACCTGCGGATTATGATTCCGTCGCTCTAACCAGCTGAGCTAATTCGCCACAGAAAACCGGAAATTATCCTTTTTGCGTTGAATGGTTGTCAAGGAAGACTCGCGTACAATCTGCGAGTGGATTTCGACATCGTCATCATAGGTGGAGGACTTGCCGGGGCAAGCCTGGCAGCGGCGCTTGCCGAATGTGGGCTTAGGCTCGCCCTCATCGAGCGCAAGGCGCCGCCTTCACCGGGTTCCGATTGGGATTCGCGCATCTACGCCCTGACCCCGGCCAGCATCGCGTTTCTCGATCGCATCGGTGCGTGGCGGCACCTCGAAGCCGGGCGCGTCACGCCGATTTACGACATGCGGGTGTTCGGCGATGACGGGCGCTCGCGGCTGGATTTTTCCGCCTACGAATCGGGGATGCTGCAACTCGCTGCGACGGTCGAATCCGGCCGGCTTCAGCATGCTCTGTGGCAAGGCCTCGAACGCCAGCGAAATCTCTCGTTGCTGTGTCCAGCGGCGCCCTCGGAGCTGCGTCGCGCCGGCAATCGCGTCGAAATCGGTCTAGAAGACGGCAATGTGGTCACCGCGAAACTGGCCGTCGGCGCGGATGGAGCCGAGTCGTGGGTCCGGCGCGCCGCGGGGATCGACGTCCGGAGCAGGAGCTACGCACAGCTCGGCGTCGTCGCCAACTTCGCCTGCTCGCGTGCGCATCGCAATATCGCGTATCAATGGTTTCGGCGTGACGGAGTGCTCGCCTATCTGCCCCTGCCCGATCGGCGCGTCTCGATCGTCTGGTCCGCGCCGGAAACGCATGCCCGCGAGTTGCTCGCCCTCGCGCCCGCAGCGCTTTGCGCGCGCGTGAGCGAAGCGGGCGAAGAGGCTCTGGGCGCCTTGGAACCGCTCACCCCGCCCGCTGCCTTTCCCTTGAGTCGCATGTTTGCCGATCAGATGGCGCAGGGGAGGTTCGCGCTCGTCGGCGACGCGGCGCACGTCGTGCACCCGCTCGCCGGGCAGGGAGTCAATCTGGGATTGGGCGACGCGCACTCGCTCGCCGACTTGCTCCGCGAGGCACCCGACCCGGGAGATCGCCTGCTGCTGCGGCGCTATGAGCGCGCGCGCGCCGAGGATATACTCGCATTACGATGGGTCACGGATGGGTTGTTCCGGCTTTTTGACGCGGACCACCGAATCGCCGCGCGGATCCGGAACATCGGATTGAACGTGACGAACTCCAGTCCGGTCATCAAGACGCTGCTTGCGCGCCGCGCCATGGGAATTGGCGGGGGCATTCATCACAAGGAACCAGGATGAGTTTGCGACTTCCCGTTCTATTTTTCGCTGCGGCCTTTACGGCGACGGTGCTCGCCGACGAGGCATCGGTGAGGCGAGGCGTCGAGGCCCGCTTCGACGGAATCAAGGTGGACAGCGTGACCAGGACATCCTATGCCGACCTGTACGAGATCGTGGTCGGGGAGACGCTGTTCTACACCGACGAGAAAGTGAACTTCGTATTCAAGGGCGATATCATCGACGCGCGCTCTCAGAAGAATCTCACCGAAGAGCGCCAGCAAAAACTTACCTCGATCAAGTTCGAGGATCTGCCGCTCGATCTCGCGATCAAGCAGGTGCGGGGCAACGGCAAACGCGTGGTGGCCATTTTCTCCGATCCGTTCTGCCCCTATTGCAGGAACCTCGACCGCGCGCTGTTGCGCCAGGACGACATCACGATCTATACCTTTCTCTATCCCATTCTCCGGGCCGAATCGCCGGACAAGGCGCGTACCATCTGGTGCGCGCCCGACCGGGCCAAGGCCTACTACGATTTCATGTTGAACGGTCGAGAGCCGGCGGCCGCGCCCTCCTGCAACGCGCCGGTCGACAAGTGGCTTGCCCTCGGTAAAAAAATGGGCGTGCGAGCGACGCCAACCAGCTTCACGACAAATGGAGAGAGAATCCTCGGCGCGCGGCCCGAAGAGCTGGTCAAACTGATCGGCGAGGCCAAAAAATAAACTATTGGGTGGGCGTGCCTGGCTTCGGGATATCACCCGCGCCGGCCGGAGCGGGTTTCAGGTCCTTCGGGAGAAGGGCCCACATCCTCCCCTGTTGCCGCATGCGGCCCGCTTGGGCGCCCGCCTCGGGACCGAATCCCCAGAAGAAATCCGCGCGCACGGGATTGCGGATCGCACCTCCAGTGTCTTGGGCGACGACCAGACGCGTCAGAGGCGTCGCGCTTGCCGGAAACGTCGTCGCGAGAAATACCGGAGCGCCAAGCGGAATGTAGCGCGGATCGACGGCGATGGAGCGGCCCGGTGCGAGCGGAACGCCGAGCGCGCCGACGGGACCGCTCGCCGGGTCGGCGAGCGGCAGTTCACGAAAAAACACGAAGCTCGGGTTCTGGTTGAGGAGCTCCTCGAGACGCTTCGGATTCGCCGCCGCCCAGGCCTTGATCGCAGGCATCGAAGCTTCGCTGAGCTGGAGTTCACCGCGCTCGACGAGGTAGCGTCCGATCGATTGAAAAGGATGGCCGTTCTGGTCGGCGTAGCCGAGACGCAGCGTCTCGCCGGCCTCGAGCTGGATCCTTCCGGAACCCTGGATCTGGAGAAAAAAGGCCTCGATCGGATCGTCGACCCACAGGATCTCCTTTCCGGCGACGGGCGCGGCGCCGCGAGCGATTTCCGCGCGCGAGTAGTACGGCACGACACGTTTTCCCTCGACGCGCCCGCGCAAGCGCATGCCGCGCAACTCCGGGTTGGTCGCAGACAGGTCGATCGTGAGCAGGTCGTCCGGTGGACCGTAGAGAGGGTAAAGAAACGGGGTGGCCCTGGCGCGGCTGCCGCGCAGGAGCGGTTCGTAGTAACCCGTGACCAGCCCCTCGATCGCGCCGTCCGGGTTTGCGAGACGCCACGGCGTGAAATTTTCCTCCAGGAAACGCCGCGCCTCCTCGTCGCCCGGCGAGCGCAGCTCCATCGCTCGCGCACACACGCCGCGCCACGCCTCGCGCCAGCGCAATGCCTGACACGATGCGAGGAAGGCCGGCCAGGCCGCCGCCTGCTCGCCGTCCTTCCAGCCCGTCAGCGCTCCGAAATCGACGGGCTCGAGCGGGTTAGTGCGAGTGGCGACGGGGGGCAGCCCGGGACACGGGCAAGCTCCGTCCTGCAGCGGCTGGAGAGCGCAGCCAGCAATCAAGGCCGCGGCCGCGAGGAAGGACCAGCGCAAGTGCTCTATCATCGGCTTCCTTCGGCTTAGAGAGGGCGTTGCCAAGTGAGTTCCGGATTGTGGATCATCGTGCTCGAGGCGGGGCTCGCCCTCGCGCTCGTCGCGTTCCTCGTGTGGTGGACGCTGCCGCGCAAGCGGGAAAACGAGGATCGCGATCGGCACTAGTGCAACACGCGGGGTACGGACAGCGTGAACTCGGGAATCGGTGCGTCGAACTGAGTGCCGTCTTCGGCCACCATCTGGTAGCTGCCTCGCATCGTCCCGACCGGCGTCGCGATCGCGGTGCCGCTCGTGTACTCGAAGCTTTCCCCGGATTTGAGCAGTGGCTGAGCGCCGACCACGCCCAGCCCCCGCACTTCCTGCACTTGGTTGCGGCCGTCGGTGATGATCCAGTGCCGAGAGATCAGTTGAGCGGGGAGGCTTCCGTTGTTGCGTATCGTGATGGTATAGGCGAAGACGAAGCGAGCGTTCTGCTCGTCGGACTGCTCCGGGATGTACTGCGTCTGCGAGGAGACCGTGACCTCGTATTTGTTCTCCGCGACCATGCGGTTATTCCACACGAAATCGCGCGGACTGACAAGGGCGAGATGATCGCCGTTTAGTGCGGCACCGGGCGAATCCAAGTAGAATTTCCGGCGATGGCTGCACGCACGTTCCGAATCGCACCGAGCATCCTGTCGGCAAACTTCGCACGACTCGGCGATGAAGTGGCTGCGGTCGTCGCAGCCGGGGCCGACATGATTCACTTCGACGTGATGGACAATCATTACGTCCCGAACCTCACCGTGGGGCCGCTCGTGTGCGAAGCGATCCGCCCGCTTACCAAGAGCGTGATCGACGTGCACTTGATGGTTAGACCGGTCGATCGGATCATTCCGGATTTCGCTCGCGCCGGAGCCAACATCATCAGCTTCCACCCGGAGGCGAGCGAGCATGTCGATCGCACCATCGGCCTGATCCAGGACTCGGGCTGCAAGGCTGGCCTTGTATTGAATCCCGCCGCGCCGCTGTGCTATCTCGATCACGTCCTGCACAGACTCGACCTGGTTCTCATCATGTCGGTGAATCCCGGATTTGGCGGGCAGCAATTCATCCCCCACGCCCTGGAGAAGTTGCGCGACGCACGCAGGAAAATCGACGACACGGGGCGCGCAATCATGCTGGAAGTGGACGGCGGCGTGAACGCGGGGAACATCGCCGGCATCGCGCGCGCCGGAGCCGATACTTTCGTCGCGGGCTCCGCGATTTTCGGCTCGAAGGACTACCGGGCGGCCATTTCGCAGATGCGAGATGCACTCAAGTCCGTCGGCTAGAGACGGCTATCGCGGAGTGCTGCGCGGCCACGCCCAGAGGCCGAAATGAGATCGTTCATTGAGGAGATTCAGGCCATCGTCGGACCGGCGGGGCTGATCACGTCGCCGATGGAGGTCGCGCCCTACGCGACAGATTGGCGAAAGCGCTACCTGGGAAAGCCGGCAGCCGTTGTCAGGCCGGCGTCCACCGCCGAGGTGGCCGAGGTGGTGCGCGCCTGCGCAGACTCGCGCACGGCGATCGTCCCTCAAGGAGGAAATACGGGTCTGTGCGGCGCGGCGACACCGGACGCGAGCGGTACGCAGATCGTTCTCAATCTCTCGCGCATGAACCGGATCCGCGAAGTCGATGCACGCAACAACACCATGACCGCCGAGGCTGGCTGTGTGTTGGCCAACCTGCAGAAAGCGGCCGAAGAAGCGCAGCGGCTTTTCCCCTTGAGCCTTGCGGCCGAGGGAAGCAGCCAAATCGGCGGCAATCTCTCCACCAACGCGGGCGGCACCGCCGTGCTGCGCTATGGCAATGCTCGCGAACTCGTGCTGGGACTCGAGGTCGTGCTGCCCTCCGGAGAGGTATGGGATGGCTTGCGCGGCCTGCGCAAGGACAACACGGGCTATGACCTGAAGCAGCTTTTCATCGGGGCCGAAGGAACGCTCGGCGTAGTCACCGCGGCAGTCTTGAAGCTCTTTCCCCTGCCCAAGTCCCACGCGACCGCCGTGGTGGCGCTGCAAAGTCCGGAAAAGGCTCTGGCACTGCTGGAGCGGGCCCTGGGGGCATGCGGCGAGAGGCTTACGGGCTTCGAGCTATTCTCCGATTTTTGCCTCTCGCTCGTGCTCAAGCATTTCAGGGAGACCGCCGCACCTTTTCCGCGCCGCTTCCCTCACTATGTGCTGATGGAACTCTCGGACATGCAGTCGGGTGAAAGCGTCAGGACCTTGGTCGAGAGCATGCTCGAAACGGCTCTCGAGCAGGAGAACATTCTCGACGCGGCGGTCGCGCAGAGCGAATCCCAGTCTCGGGCGTTCTGGAGTCTTCGCGAATTCATCTCCGAAGCGCAGGCCCATGAAGGGCCGAATATCAAGCACGACGTGTCAATTCCCATTTCGCGTATTTCCGAGTTCATCGCGACGACGGACGCGGAGCTTGAGCGCGCCCATCGGGGAGTCCGAATGGTGATTTTCGGTCATCTCGGCGACGGCAACCTGCACTACAACGTCTCCGCTCCCGAAGGGGTCGCACCCGACGCTTTTGCCATGCACACGGTGCCGATCAATCGCATCGTACACGACAGTGTGGCGCGCTTCGGCGGCTCGATCAGCGCCGAGCACGGCTTGGGACAGCTGAAGCGCGAGGAAATCCGTCGCTACAAGTCTTCGCTGGAGCTGGAACTGATGCGCAAGATCAAACGCACCCTCGATCCTCACGGCATCATGAATCCAGGCAAGCTGCTTTAACGGCCATGGGTAATCTTGTTACGGCCGTGCTCGGAAACTGGACAAGCCGCGCTGGGCTGTTATACAGTAGCCGCTCTCAAAAAGTCGCAGTCGAAATGCTCTTCGAAGACGCCGGGAATCGGGTGAAATGGCACAGCTGGCGCTGGTGGCGCAGCTAGCCAGTCGTCGTTCGTGCGCCGCATCTGTGAAAAGCGGCGCGCACCCGCAGTAACCCGCAACGTTTTCGTGGAGCAGTCAAATGACTGAAGTGGAGTTTCAGCGGCTTGCCGCCCAAGGCTTCAATCGTGTTCCGCTCGTAGCCGAAACCTACGCCGACCTGGACACGCCGCTTTCGCTCTACCTCAAGCTCGCCAACCGCTCCAACACCTACCTGCTCGAGTCGGTCGTCGGCGGCGAACGCTTCGGGCGGTATTCGTTCATCGGGCTTGCAGCCCCTGTGCGGTTGCGCGCAGTCGGGAGGCTCGTGACGGTGACGCACGGGGATGCGATCACGGAAAAGTCCCAGGCTACCGATCCGCTCGAGTTCGTGCGCCAATTTCTTTCGCGCTATCGAGTCGCGGAACTTCCCGGACTGCCCCGGTTCTGCGGGGGACTCGTCGGATATTTTGGTTACGACGTGGTCCGCTGGATCGAGCCACGGCTCTCCGGAGGATGGCTCAAGCCCGATCCTGTGGGCTGCCCCGACATGCTCCTGCTGGTCTCGGAAGAACTGGCCGTGATCGACAATCTTTCCGGCAAGCTCTACCTCGTCGTCTACGCGGACCCTGCGAAGCCGCGTGCTTGGCAGGACGCCCAAGCACGCCTGCGCGAGCTGCTGGGCGCGCTCAGGCTGCCGCTCTCCCTACCTCCCGAACGTCAGGGTGGCGAGGCCGAAGTCACCACGAACTTCGAGGGCGAGGCGTTTCGCGAGGTTGTCAGACGCGCGATCCGGTATGTGCACGACGGCGACATCATGCAGGTCGTGTTGTCGCAGCGCTCATGTCGCGTCCGTTTGCCGGCTCTTCGCTGTCCTTGTATCGGGCTTTGCGCTCGATCAACCCGTCGCCGTACATGTTCTATTTCGATTTCGGCGACTTCCAGGTGGTCAGCGCCTCACCTGAGATCCTAGTGCGCCTGGAGCGCGGTACGGTTACCGTACGCCCGATCGCCGGAACGCGCCACCGCGGGGCGACGCAAGACGAGGACGTGGCGCTGGAGCGCGAGTTGCTTGCCGACCCGAAGGAGCGTGCGGAACACGTGATGCTGGCCGACCTCGGCCGCAACGACGTCGGGCGCGTGGCCGCGACGGGGACCGTCCGGCTCACCGAAACGATGACGGTTGAGCGCTACTCGCACGTGATGCACATCGTCTCGAACGTGGAAGGGCGGCTGCGGGAGGGGCTGGATTGCCTCGACGTGTTCCGCGCGGCGTTTCCCGCGGGAACGGTAAGCGGCGCGCCCAAGGTACGTGCCCTGGAGATCATCGACGAGCTCGAACCGGACAAGCGTGGCGTCTACGCGGGTGCCGCCGGCTATCTGGGATTCAACGGCGATATGGACCTGGCCATCGCAATCCGCACGGCGGTGGTGAAAGACGGCCATATGCACGTGCAGGCGGGTGCCGGGATCGTCGCCGACTCGGTGCCCGAAAGCGAATTGCAGGAAACCCGTGCCAAGGCGCGCGCCGTGCTGCGCGCCGCAGAAATCGCCTTGAACGGAATGGACAGGCGGGCATGATCCTGATGATCGATAACTACGATTCCTTCACCTGGAATCTGGTGCAGTATCTGGGCGAGCTGGGCGCTGACGTCAGAGTGTTTCGCAACGACGAGATCGCGGCGGCGGATATCGCTGCGATGAGACCGGAGGGCATCGTCATTTCACCCGGGCCCTGCACCCCCAGCGAAGCGGGGATCTCGCTCGCCGCGGTGCGCGAGTTTGCCGGCCGGATCCCGATATTAGGCGTGTGCCTCGGCCATCAGGCGATCGGCCAGGCTTTCGGCGGCGAGGTCGTGCATGCGGGTAAAGTCGTGCACGGGAAAACCTCGACGATCAGCCATTTGGGCCTCGGCGTGTTTCGCGGACTCCCAAGCCCTTTCGTGGCGACGCGTTACCATTCGCTGGCGATCCGCCGCACGACCCTGCCCAAGTGCCTCGAGGTCACCGCAGAGTCCGAAGACGGCGAGATCATGGGCGTGCGCCACCGTGAGTTCGCGGTGGAGGGCGTACAGTTCCACCCCGAGTCCTTTCTCACGGAGTATGGACACGCGCTCTTGAAAAATTTCCTGCAACGGGAGGCGGCATGAGCATTACGGTCCAGGAAGCGCTGACGCGGACCATCGAGCACCGCGAGATATTCCACGACGAAATGCTCGACCTGATGCGACAGATCATGGGTGGACAGATTTCGCCCGTCATGATTGCGGCCATCATCGTAGGCTTGCGAGTGAAGAAGGAAACGATCGGTGAGATCACCGCGGCTGCGCAGGTGATGCGCGAGCTCGCGACGCGGGTGACGGTGAAGGATCCGGACAACTTAGTGGACATCGTGGGCACCGGCGGGGACGGCGCGCAAACCTTTAATATTTCGACCGCGTCCATGTTCGTTTGCGCCGCGGCGGGGGGTCGCGTCGCCAAGCACGGCAACCGGGCCGTGTCTTCGCAGTCGGGAAGTGCGGACGTGCTAGAGGCGTTGGGCGCAAACATCAACCTGAAGCCCGAGCAAGTGGGCCGCTGCATAGACGAGGTAGGAGTCGGGTTCATGTTCGCGCCGGCGCACCACGCGGCGATGAAACACGCCGCCGCCGTGAGGCGCGAGCTTGGTGTGCGCACCCTGTTCAACATTCTCGGACCGCTCACCAATCCGGCCGGCGCGCCTACACAGCTGATGGGCGTTTTTCATCCCGATCTTGTCGGGATCCAGGTTCGGGTGCTGCAGCGGCTCGGCGCGCACCACGCGATGACCGTCTACGGCCTGGAGGGCCTGGACGAAATCTCGGTGAGCGGCCAGACGATGATCGGGGAGTTGCGAAGCGGCAAAGTTCTTGAGTACATGATTCACCCCGAAAAATTCGGGCTGCCCGTGCACGATCCGAAAACCCTGCGCGTAATGACGGTGGAAGAATCGCGAAACGTGGTCGTGGCGGCGCTGGAAAACAAGGCCGGAGCCGCGCGTGACATCGTGGCTCTCAATGCCGGAGCCGCAATCTACGTGGCCGGCAAGGCCGCAAGTCTCGAGGAAGGTGTGGAGAAGGCGTTCGAGTTGATCAAGAGCGGCGCCGCGCGTTCCAAACTCGACGCGTTCGTGAAATTCACCCAACAACTCGCGCGTGGCTGATATCCTGGATAGGATCCTTGCGGTCAAGGCCGAGGAAATCGCAAAGGCGAAGCAAACCCTGAGCGCGGCCGCTGTGCGGCGTCAAGCGCAAGCTGCGGGAAAACCGCGGGATTTTATCGGCGCCCTGCGCGCGAAAATCACTGCCGGAAGGCCGGCAGTGATCGCCGAGATCAAGAAGGCGAGTCCGAGCAAGGGTGTTCTTCGCGAGCGATTCGATCCGGCAGCGATCGCCCGCTCTTACGCGCGGCACGGCGCGGCCTGCCTCTCGGTGCTCACCGACGAACGTTTTTTCCAGGGTCGCGCCGAGGACCTTTCCACTGCACGCGCGGCTTGCGACCTCCCGGCGTTGCGCAAGGATTTCGTGATCGACCCCTATCAGGTGTACGAATCGCGCGCCATGGGCGCCGACTGCATTCTGCTCATCGTCGCGGCGCTCGAGCTGCCGCAAATGCGCGAGCTGGAGACTGTAGCCGAGTCGCTCGGGATGGCGGTGCTCGCCGAAGTGCACGATCGCGCCGAGCTCGACCTCGCCCTGGAGCTCGCGACCCCGCTGATCGGAATCAACAACCGCGATTTGCGCAGCTTCGAGATTTCACTCGAGACGACTCTCGGGCTATCGCCCCGGGTCCCTCAGCCCAAAATCGTGGTGACCGAGAGCGGAATTCTCGCCACCGAACATGTAGCTCGCCTGCGACAAGCGGGGGTTCACGCGTTCCTGGTCGGAGAGGCTCTGATGCGTGCTCAGGATCCTGGGAAAGAGCTCGAACGTCTGTTTATTACTATTTGATATTGAAAGATATATGTCGATTTTACTTTCCTTGTTGCGAAAACGCAACATCGACTAATCTTTAAGCGCAAAAATTCACGCGTCATATTGAGTTTGCTTGTCGCGATGGGCAGAATTGCAACAACCTCCAACAGGGGTTAAGCGGGCGGCGCGGTCCGGCTGCTCTCGAGTCAAAATATGAAGAGGAGATATTCTCGATGAACAAGAAGCTAATGGCAGTGGCAGTCGCCGGCGCGCTGACTGCGCCGGGCCTCGCTGTTGCACAGGTCGGCGGGAGCCCGGGCGTCTCGCTCTACGGTCGTCTCGATTCGGCGGTCATGATTCAGAAATTTTCGGCGGATAGCTTTAACGGGATTCCTGAAGTGAAAAAGAACGATATCTTTTCGCCGGGTAACGCGTTGGGTGTGCGCGGCAGGGAAGACCTTGGCGGCGGCACCGCGGCGTGGTTCCAGCTGGAAGCAGGCGTATGGCCGGATGGACGCCTTGATAGCGCGGCGACGAGTGGTCAGCACTTCGGCGGCAGGAACTCGGGTCTCGGCATCTCGAGCTCCTGGGGTGACGTCATGTACGGCATCTGGGATGCGCCTTACAAGTTGGCGTACAACACGGCGAATGTGGTCAATTCGGGTGGATTCGCGTCCTCCGGCATCATCATGGGGAACGGGGACACCACCGGTGCTTTGCCGAACGCGCGGTGCACGACGACCATATCCAACTCATCCGGCGTGATTACCAATAGTGTGAACGTGCCGGTATGCACGACCGAAGCGGCCGCCAACGGCACGTCGTGGTCCCGCCGCAACAACAACTCGATCCAATACTGGTCGCCGGTGGTAAACGGCGCGCAGTTCAGGCTCGCGACGGCACTGGCCAATTATCAATCAGCCGACAATGCCCCCACTTTAAGCGGCGTCCAGAAGCCGAAATACTATTCAGGTAACGTCACTTATGCGCGCGGTCCCTTGGCGCTCGCTGCGGCGTACGAAATCCACCAAGGATTCCGGCCGGGCGCAGCAGCCGGAGGGGTTCCCAATCCGAAAGACAAGGGCTTTCAGCTTGGGGGCAAATGGGATTTCGGCCCCGGTCAGGTGGGTGTGGGATACGAGACCTTGAAGTACGTCGCCAACAACGCCGCAGGCGACAACGGCCTGAAGGTGCCTGCCTATGTGGTCGACGGCAGGTGGGGCGTGGGTCCCGGCGCTCTGTGGGCCAGCTACAGCAAGACCAACGGTGGCAAAGACTGCTCCGGCACGACCACGATCGGCAACGCGTCCTGCGGGAGCGATGGAGTCGCCAAGATGACCGTGGTGGGCTACGACTACGTCATGTCAAAGCGCACCAAGGTGTACGTCGCGTATGCCAAGATCGACAATGGTCTGCGCACGAACTACTACTACATCGCCGGTCCCGCGGGGAACAACGGAGCCTCCGCCGCGGCACCCGCCGTAGTCGGTGGTGGTCTCGGTACTTCGAGCGGAATTCAGGCCGGTACGGACGTGACTACCATCGGGGTCGGAATACAGCACTCGTTCTGATGCAGCAGGAAAAGCAGCAAATAAAGGCGCCTTCGGGCGCCTTTTTTTTGCGTCATATTTTTTATGCCGGGACGTTCAACCAGCGTCGGGCATTCAGGCGCCGGCTTGCGCGCACTTTTTGACCGACTTGGCTATCATTGCCGAATCCCGAGTCAGCACCAACGGAGGACTCAATCTACATGGACCTCGATTACTGCATTGTCGAGTTCGATAAGAGCCTGCGCGTGCTGCTGGGCGAGCCTGCCGCGCGCCGGCCGAGCCCGGCGGAGGCCGTCGCCGAAGGCGATCTCGACGAGGGATTGCGCCGCGACGCGGCCGCGTTGATGCGCGTCGACCACTGCGGCGAGGTCTGCGCCCAGGGGCTATACCAAGGCCAGGCCCTGGCGTCTGCAAGCGAAGGCATCAAGGGAGCGCTCGCAAAGGCTGCAAGCGAAGAGGCCGATCATCTCGCCTGGAGCGCGCAACGCGTGCACGAGTTGGGTGGCCGGCTGAGCTTGCTCAACCCCCTGTGGTACGCCGGTTCGCTCGCTCTCGGCTATGCCGCGGGGCGGTTCGGCGACCGCTGGAACCTCGGATTTCTCGCCGAAACCGAACGGCAGGTCGAGCAGCACCTGCAAAGGCATATCGATCGGCTCGGTGGCCGCGACGCCAAGACGCGGGCGCTGGTTGAGGGCATGCAACGGGAAGAGGCTGGACACCGGCGCACCGCCGAAGCGCTCGGCGCACGCGAACTGCCTGAACCGGCCAGACACGGCATGCGCTTGGCCGCGCGCTTGATGACAACGCTCTCGTACTGGATTTAGCGGCCGGGGGTTTAATCGGGGATGATCTCGTAGTCGTGCGAGATCTGTGCGGTCTTTCCGAGCATGATCGAAGCCGAGCAGTACTTGTTGTGCGAGAGCTTGATCGCGCTTTCGACTATCGAGGGTTTCAAATCCTTGCCTCGTACGACGAAGTGCATATGAATCTTGGTGAACACTTTGGGATCGATTTCCGCGCGCTCAGAGCTTAGCCGGACTTCGCAAGCCGAAATTCTTTGGCCGCTTTTCCTGAGGATCAGCACCACGTCGTAGGCAGTGCAGCCGCCGGTCCCGGCGAGCACGGTCTCCATCGGCCGCGGCCCGAGGTTACGCCCTCCGCCTTCGGGCGCACCGTCCATCACGAAGGCATGGCCGCTCTCAGTTTCGGCGATAAAGCTCATGTCGTCCGGACCCACCCACTTAACTTTGCATTCCATTTTTTCGCGCTTTCAAACTCAACTCTAATAAATTGAATATGTTTATTATTTTATGGATTCCTCATATTGAATCCAGTTTTTAATCGCACCGCACCAAGATATTCTTGCACCGCACAAATTCTGCCATCATAATGTCTTGTGCCGGGCGCTAGCAGTTACTCTAGTCGCTCGACGAACTTGTCTCCTCCACCCTCCTCCTTTGGTGGATTTGGCGCAAGCTTTCGAGCTTGCGCTTTTTTGGGGAGCGGCCGCGGGCTGAGATGCGTTTGACACTTCGCTACTTCTTCAATAAAATCACGCGCTTTCGTAACTACGCTACGGGACGCCAGCCTGCAAAGCCATGACCACTTTCTCCGCCAAGTCGCATGAGGTCAGGCGCAACTGGTATTTGATTGATGCCAGTGGCAAGGTGCTTGGGCGACTTGCCGCCGAAATCGCTCGCCGACTACGTGGCAAACACAAGCCGGAGTTTACCCCGCACGTCGACACCGGGGATTATGTGGTCGTCGTGAACGCCGGTAAGCTCCGTGTTACGGGGAACAAACGCGAAGCCAAGACCTATTATCGACACAGCACCTACCCAGGCGGGGTCTATGCGACTACGTTTGGCAAGATGCAGGCGCGGTTCCCGACTCGGGCGCTGGAGATCGCAGTCAAAGGCATGCTGCCCAAAGGGCCGCTCGGTTACGCAATGCTCAAGAAGCTGAAAGTCTACGCGGGTGGAGAGCACCCTCACGCAGCGCAGCAGCCCAAAGCGCTGGAGATCAACGCATGATCGGACAATACTATTACGGAACCGGCCGACGCAAAAGTTCCGTCGCGCGCGTGTTCATCAAGCCAGGCAAGGGCGATTTCATCGTGAACGACCGTCCGGCGAACGAATACTTCGCGCGTGAAACCGGGCAAATGGT
>WNGN01001127.1_pt1 | contig 17373 bp, 16 predicted proteins | sample 5400561 | NCBI WGS metagenome assembly WNGN01 (sample SAMN13153379, study PRJNA577476) | soil metagenome | isolation source: 115 cm soil or saprolite under Garry oak tree replicate 2 | place: USA:California | collected 2016-06-15
GCGTGCATCACCAGCTGGTCACGCTCGGCGAGGCCATGCTGCGGCTGTCGGTGCGTGCGGGCGACCGGATCGAGGACGCGCCTGCGCTCGAGGTTCACGTCGCGGGGTCCGAGGCCAACGTCGCGTACGCCGCGGCGCGGGTCGGGCTGAAGTCGGCGTGGGTCTCAGCTCTGCCCGACAACCCGCTCGGCCACCGCGTCGCCACCGCGCTGACTGCCGGCGGCGTTGACACGTCCCTCGTACGGTGGGTCCCGAACGCTCGGCTCGGGCTGTACTTCGTCGAGCTCGCGTCCGCCCCGCGTCACATCAGCGTGACCTACGACCGTTCAGGCTCGGCGATGGCGCGCGCATCGGTCGACGACTTCGACTGGCGGCACGTGGCCGACACGCAGTTCCTGCATGTCTCCGGCATCACTCTCGGCCTTTCCGCCTCGTGCGCCGAGATCGCGCAGCGCGCGATGAGGGAGGCCCGGCAGCAAGGAGCCAGGGTCACGTTCGACGTCAACTACAGGCAGAAGCTGTGGGGCATCGAGGCCGCGGCGACCGCCTCGAGGGTGGCTGCGGGGATGGCCGACGTCGTGATCTGCACATTGGAGGACGCGCGCGATCTGTTCAGCGTGCAGGGCAGCGGCGAGAAAGCCGCTTCGCACCTGCGTTCGGAGCTCGGCGTGGAGACGGTGGTATTGACTCTCGGCACCGAAGGCGCCGTGGCGGTCAACAGGGAAGGCTCGGTCAAGCGCCCTGGCCACCGCGTCGACACGGTGGACCGCGTGGGCGCGGGCGATGCGTTCACCGCCGGCCTCGTGTGGGGCCTCATAGACGGCTCGCTCGAGCTCGGGCTCGAGCGCGGGCTGGCGATGAGCGCGCTGAAGATGAGCCTGCGCGGCGACCTGTTCAGGCTCGACGCCGCCGACGTCAGCGCGCTGATCGCGAGCGAGGGCCGCGAGGTGGGTCGGTGAGCTCCGATCGACTCGTCGCGTCGAGGCTCATCGGCATCGTCCGCCTCGACGATCTCGATCTCGCGGTGGCGGCCGGCACACGCGCGATCGACGCAGGCCTCGAGGCCGTCGAGGTCACGTTCACGCTGCCGAGCGCCGCCATGGCCATCGAGCGGTTGCGCGCGGCGCGGCCCAGGGCATTGATCGGCGCCGGCACCGTCCGCCACACGAAGGAACTGGAAGCCGCGGTCGCCGCCGGCGCGCAGTTCCTGGTGGCGCCAGGCCTCAACCCGGACCTTGTCCAGGCCGCCCAGCGCGCCGGCATAACGATGCTGCCCGGGGTGTTCACGGCGTCGGAGGTCGACCTCGGACTGAGGCTAGGCGCCGACCTGCTGAAGCTGTTCCCGGCGGAGCCGAGCGGCCCCGCCCACATGGCGGCTCTGCTGCAGCCGTTTCCAGCGGCGCGCCTGGTGCCGACGGGCGGCATCGGGCCAGAAAATGCGGCCGCCTACCTCAAGGCTGGAGCGGTCGCGGTGGCGATGGGTTCTTCCCTGTTCCCCGCTCGGCGGATCACATCGGAGGGGCCGGAGGTGGTGGCGCCTCTGGTCGAGCGGGCGCTGGCGGCGGTCACGAGGGAGGTGACGAGATGAAGGTTCACGACGAGCTCGCGTTCATGCCCGCAACAGAGCTGCTGGCGCGCATCGGGCGGCGCGACCTGTCGCCGGTCGAAGTCGTGGACGCCTTTCTCGAGCGCATCGGGCGGCTGAACAAGGAGCTGAACGCCTACGTGCTGGTGCTCGCTGACGAGGCCAGGCGGAAGGCGCGCGACGCGGAGAAGGCTCTTACCGGCAAACGGGAGCATCCACCCCTGCTCGGACTGCCGATCGCGATCAAGGACCTGTTCGACATGAAGGCGGGCGTGCCCAACACGTTCGGCTGCAAGCCGTTCAAGGACTACGTGCCGGCCGCCAGCGCCACCTACGTCGAGCGCCTCGAGCGCGCGGGCGCCATCGTGCTCGGCAAGACGAACACGCCCGAGTTCGGCCACAAGGGCATCACCGACAACTACCTGTTCGGGCCGACCAGCACGCCGTTCCACATCGGCAAGAACGCGGGCGGCTCATCGGGCGGAAGCGCCGCCGCTGTCGCGGCGGGTCTTGCGCCGATCGCTCAGGGGTCGGACGGCGGCGGCTCGATCCGCATCCCGGCGGCGTGGTGCGGCGTGTTCGGCTTCAAGCCGTCGTTCGGCCGGGTGGCGGCGGTCGCCCGGCCTGACGCGTTCATGCTCGCGGTGCCGTTCGCGCACGCGGGGCCGCTCGCGAGGTCGGTCGCCGACGCGGTGCTGATGCTGAACGCAATCAGCGGGCCGGAGGACCGCGACCCATACAGCCTGCCTCCGGATGCGGCGGACTACATGGCCGCCACGCGGCGCGGCATCAAAGGCCTGCGCGTGGCCTGGAGCCCGGACCTCGGCGTCTTCCCGATCGAGCGCGAGGTCGCCAGGGTCACCGCCGAGGCCGTACGCGCCTTCGAAGACGCCGGTGCGACGGTCGACGAGGTGAAGCTGAAATTCCCGCGCGGCCAGGCTGAGCTGTGCGACGCGTGGCTGCGGCAGAGCGCGGTGCGCGCGGCGGAGTCGGCGGAAGGCCTCATGCACAGCACGGGGATCGACCTGCGCGGGTCCCACCGCAACGAGGTGCCGCCCGAGTTTGCCGAAAGCCTCGACCTCGGCCATCGCCTGAGCGCGATGGACTACCGGCGCGACGACGTGATCCGCACCGAGGTGCTCGACGGACTGCAGGACGTGTTCGACGGTTACGACTTGATCGTCAGCCCGACGCTTGCCGCGCTGCCCGTCGACAACGCGACCAACGGCAACACGCTGGGGCCCCGCGAGATCGAAGGCGAGCGCGTCGATCCGTGGATCGGCTGGTGCCTGACCTACCCGTACAACTTCACCGGCCACCCGGCCGCGTCGATCCCCGCGGGTCTTTCGAAGGATGGTCTGCCGGTCGGCCTACAGGTCGCCGCGCGACGCTTCGCCGACGAGACGCTCCTGGCCGCATGTGGCGCCTTCGAGGCGGCGCGGCCATGGGCAGCGACATATCAGCGCGCCGGAGGAACCACATGATCATCGACGCCCACAACCACATCCTGGCGGCGGGCCTGTACCCCGGCTACGAGCGCTTCATCAAAGAGATGACGATGGGCTACTTCCAGTCTCGCGGCTCGCTGCCCGAGGACCGGGACCCGCAGGACGAGGACTGGAAGGGCCTGGAGTACCTGTGGGAGCCGATCGATCCCCAGACGCTCATTCGCGACCACGCCGGCATCGGTGTCGACAAGTGCACGATCCTGGCGGTCGCGCCGTCCCAGTACACGCGTTACGAGGCGCGCGGAACAGTCGACATCGCGGGCGTGACGGGAGTCGAGGGTCCACCCGACATCGACAAGGGCAATGACTACATCGCTGCACTTGTGCGCCAGCACCCAGACACGTTCATCGGAATGTCGGCGGTGAATCCGCGGCACCGCGGCGTGAAAGCCGCGGTCGACGAGCTCGAGCGTGCGATCACAAATTTGCGTCTCTCGGGACTGAAGCTTTACCCGATGTACGACCACTGGGCACCGAACGACCGCGACCTGGCGTTTCCCATCTTCGCCAAGGCCGCCGAGCTGAACATCCCGGTCATGGTCCACCTCTCGACCACGCCAGTTGGGGACACGGTGCTTCTGTACGGCTGGCCCGTGCTCCTGGACGACGTCGCGCGCGCGTTCCCCAACCTGCGCTTGCTCGTGTGCCACTCGGGCCATCCTTGGGTGGATGAATGCATGGTCCTGATTTCGCGACACCGCAACGTCTATCTCGACATGAGCTTCCTCAACAGCACACTCGACCAGCGGGAGACGTACGGGTTCTTGCGGCGCGCCAGGCAGCTGGGATGTCCACTCAGCCGCGTGTGCTGGGCGACCGACTATCCCGGCTTCGAGTTCCCCGAGACGCTGCTGCCCAAGCTCGCGCTGGTCAACCGCTCCGCGGGGGACGATCCGCCGATTCCGCAAAACGACATCGCTCGGATGCTCGGCGGCAACTACTCGCGCTTTCTTGGCGTGGACTGGAGCCTGGAGGAAACGCTGGAACAGATGCGCTCGCTGGAGCCCACCTGGAGCGACATCCTGAACCCGCCGCCGGCTGGCGCGGCGCCAGAGCCGCCGAAGCGGCCGCATCACCGCTGCTGCTAGCTAGCTGACACCCGCCGTCGCCATGACGGGACGGATGCGGTCGACCGCGAGCTCCGCGTCGCGCAGCAGTCCCGCCTTGTCGGCGAGCACGAAGATGTTCGCCAGGTGCACCGCAGAGCGACCGCTCTCGAGCCCGCCTACCATCCGGAAGTGGTCCTGGTGGCCGTTCAGGTACGCCATGAACACGACGCCGGTCTTGTAGTAGAAGGTCGGGGCGCCGAACACGTGGCGCGAGAGCGGCAGGGTTGGCTCGAGGATCTGGTGGAACGACCGGTCATCGCCCTCGTCGAGCGCCAGCAGCGCGGCTGACGCCGCGGGCGCGATCATGTCGAAGGCGCCGAGCAGCGCATCGCTGTGGTGCGTGCCGTCGCCGCCGATCGTGGTCGGGTAGTCGAAGTCGTCGCCGGTGAGCATGCGCACGCCTTCAGGCAGGCGCGCGCGCATGACGATCTCGCGCTTCTGGTCGAGCAGCGAGAGCTTCAAGCCCTCGACCTTCTCCTTGTTGGCCTTGACGATGGCGAGGCACGAATCCATCGCCCCGTCGAGGTCGACGCGGCCCCAGTACCCGCGCAGCGCGGGGTCGAACGCCTCGCCCAGCCAGTGGATGAGCGCCGGCTGCTTGAGCTGCGACAGCACACGGCCGTACACCCGCGCGTAGTCGTCAGGACCGCGCGCGATTCGGGCCAGCTCGCGGCTCGCCATCACCACGACCTGGCCGCCCACCTTTTCGACGTACTCGCACTGCTCCTCGTACGCGGCCTCGATGTCGTGCAAATCGCGCGCCGAGCCGTGCGCGAGGTGATCGGTCTGCGCGCCGCACACGATGCGCCCGCCAACCGCCTTCGCCTCGGCGACCGAGCGGCGGATGAGCTCCTTGCTCGCCTCCCAGTCCAGGCCCATCCCTCTCTGCGCGGTGTCCATCGCCTCGGCGACGCCGAGGCCGTACTTCCAGATGTGGCGCCGGAACGCGAGCGTGCGCTCCCAATCGATGACCGCCGGCGAGGCAGAGCTGACGTCGGCGAACGAGTCGGCGACGACGTGCACCGCCGCGTACGGCAGGCGAGAGCGGGGCGGCGCGCCACCCTCCGCGTACAGGAAACGGCCGCTCGGCGTGTAGTCGTAGACCTCGCGGCCGGCGCGCGGGAGCCTGACGCTCTCAGCCATCTGGAGAGCCACCATACAATCGTTGGGCCTTGAAGCTGGGGGTCTTCCTGCCGTCGTATTTGCTGCCAGGTTCAGAGCAGCGGCACGGGGATCAGATCCGCCGTTTCGCCGTGCACGCCGAGGAGCTTGGCTTCGAGTCGTTGTTCATCACCGACCACCTGCTGACTGCGCACCGCTTCTATCGCGTGAGCTGGACCGAACCGCTGATGACGCTCGCCCACGCCGCCGCGGTCACGTCGCGCATCAAGCTCGGCACCTCGGTCCTCGTGCTGCCAACGCACAACCCGGTGGTGCTCGCCAAGGAGATCGCGACGCTGCAGCACCTGTCCGGCGGCCGCTTCATCTACGGAATCGGCACTGGCTGGTACCCGCCCGAGTTCGAGTCGACCGGCAGCACGATCCAGCAGCGAGGCCGGCGCACCGACGAGGTGCTCGAGGCGTCGATGCAATTGCTCAAGGCGCCGAAGCAGTCGTTTGAGGGCAAGTACCACCAGTTCAGCGACATCACCGTCGAGCCGCTCAGCACGCCGCCTCCGGTGTGGGTGGCCGGCGGCCGCCAGTACTCGCACCAGGCGTCGCCCGAGCAGGCACGCATGGATGCCAACGTCTTGCGGCGCATATGCCGGTGGGACGGCTGGATCGCGCGCCCGACGTCGCCGCCAGACTCGATCGCGGCCGACCTCGACGAGATCGACGGTGAGCTGAAGCGCCAGGGTACGTCGCGAGAGCGCAAGGGATTTGTCGTCGCCCACGAGAACTTCGCCTGGCTCACAGAGAAGACGCAGCGCGAAGAGGTCGTCGACGAGCAGCGCGCGCGAATGCTCGCGGTCGTTTCGGACGAGCGGCCCTGGGACTACATCGAGGCCGTGTACCTGACCGGCACCATCGACGACGTGCAGCGCAGGATCCAGCAGCGCATCGATGTCGGCGTGGAGCACCTCTTCCTGCACACCATGACCGCAGATCTTTCGCAGCTCGACCTGTTCGCGAGGCACGTGCTCGAGCCGTTCAAGAGCGCGGTGCCGTCCGGAGCGTCGTCCTGAGCCTCCAGGGGCGGACCGCCCTCGTCACCGGCGGCACCAAGGGCATCGGCCTCGCGATCGCGCGCGCGCTCTCGGGCGAGGGGGCGGAGGTGTTCGCCGTCAGCCGCATGCGCGAGAACGTCGACGCCGTGAACGGCGAGCACTCCGGCATCAACGCCCAGGTGTGCGATGTCAGGGACCGGGCTGCGCTGGAGAGGCTGCGCGACTCGCTGCCGAAGCTCGACATCCTGGTCGCCAACGCCGGCACCAACAAACGGGTCGAGGCGGTCGATCTCGATGAGGCCTCGCTGCGCGACCTCATCGACACGAACTTCTACGGTGTTTTCGTCACGTGCCAGGTGATGGCGCCACTTCTGTTGGCTAAGCCAGGCGGCCGGGTCATCGTCACGTCGTCGGTGAGCGCGGTCTACGGCCAGCGGCTCCGCGTGGCGTATTCGGGAACCAAGGGGGCTCTGTCCGGCATGGTTCGCGCGCTGGCCGTCGAGTGGGGCCCGCGCGGATGCACCGTCAACGCGATCGGGCCGGGGATCACGCGGACACCGCTCGTCCAGAGCTACATGGAAGCCAACCCACAGCGCGTCGAGGCCGCCATTGCCAACACACCGCTACGCCGCATCGGCGAGCCGGATGACATCGCGCCGCTCGCCGTCTTCCTCGCCTCGGACGGCGCGCGCTTCATCACCGGCCAGACCATCTTCGTCGACGGTGGGCTCACCGCCGGCAGCGACTGGTGGTGACCGTGGGAGGCACGCGCATCGACGACATCAAGGTCGGGCTCAGCACACGGTTCAGCAAGACCGTCAGCGAGTCCGACGTGTACCTGTTCGCGGGCATCACCGGCGACCTCGACCCGAATCACGTCGACGAGGAATACTGCAAGCGCACATCGCTGGGTCACCGCGTCGCACACGGTGCGCTCATCGTCGGCTACATGTCCGCCGCGTCCACGCGCATCCTCGAGGACTTCGAGCGGCCGATGGTATCCGTCGGCTACGACCGCATCCGCTTCATCAAGCCGGTTTACCTCGGCGACACCATCAACATCGAGTACGTGATCACGTCACTCGACCAGGAGCGTGAGCGGATCATCTCGAAGGTCGAGGTGAAGAACCAGCAGGGCGATCTGGTTTGCGTCGCCGACCACATCATGCAGCTTGTAGATTGACCACACCCCTGCGCACGCTCGAGGGCGTCCGCATCGCCGCGTTCACGCAGTTCCTCCTCGGCCCAGCCGCGGTCCAGCACCTCGCCGACCTCGGCGCGGACGTGGTCAAGGTCGAGGCGCCGGCCGGCGCGTGGGAGCGCCACTGGGCGGGCGCCGAGACCTTCCGCAACGGCGTGAGCACTTTCTTCATGCTCGCCAACCGCAACCAGCGCAGCCTGGTCCTCGATCTGAAGTCGGAGCTCGGCCACGAGGCGGCGCTCCGCCTCATCGCGAAATCCGACGTGGTCGTGGCGAACTTCCGGCCCGGCGCGATGGAAAGACTTGGCCTGGGCTACGAGGCGGCGCGCAAGGTGCGGCCGGACATCATCTACGCGACCGCGTCGGGTTACGGCAGCGACAGCCCGTTCCGCGACCTGCCCGGGCAGGACCTTCTCATCCAGGGGCTGTCCGGCGTCGCGTGGCTCACGGGTCGCGCCGGCCAGGACCCGGTGGTGGCCGGCGCAGCTGTGGTCGACCAGCACGGCGGCGCGCTGCTGGCGATGGGTATTCTCGCGGCGCTCTTTCACCGCGAACGTACGGGTGAAGGGCAGCGGCTGGAGGTCGCGATGGTGCAAGCAGCGTTCGACCTCATGATCGAGCCGGTTGTGTACGCCGCGAACGGTGCCAAGCTCGAGCGCCCTTCCGAGGAGATCGCTGACACGTTCCATTCCGCGCCGTACGGCGTCTACCGCACCGCGGACGGTCACGCTGTCATCTCGATGACGCCCGTGAAGACGCTGGTCGAGGCACTCGGCGAGCCGCCGCTGACCGGGCTCGACGATCCGTCCATCGCGTTCAGCCGGCGCGACGAGATCCGCTCAGCGCTCGGCCCGCTTGTGGCCAGGCACTCGACCGCCGACCTGATCGAACGGCTTCGTGCGCATCACATCTGGTGCGCGCCTGTGCAGACAATCGACCAGGCCCTCGCCGACCCGGCCGTCCGCCACCTGAACCCGTTCCTGGAGATGGAGCACCCACGCGCCGGCAAGGTCAAGGCGCTGCGCCATCCCGTGCGCTACGGCGCGGGCGAACCTGAGCTGCGCCGCCTGCCGCCGGAGGTCGGCGAGCAGAGCCGCGAGATCCTGGGCGAGCTGGGCTTCTCCGACGAAGACGTGGCGAGGATCGCTTCGGCATGAAGGCCCGCGTCGATCACGTCGGCGTGGTGGTCGCGTCGCTCGAGCGGACAGGCGCGTTCGTGCGCGACGTGCTCGGGCTGGAGCTGACGCTGCAGCCGCCGCCCCTCCCCGACGGCGTCAGCACCGCGTTTTACGGCGAAGGGGCGCGCGTCGAGCTGGTCCAGGTCGCCGATGCGAAAGCGCGCGAACGCAGGCTCGGCGACGCCGAGGCGCGCGTGGAGCACATCGCCCTCGAGGTCGAGGACGTGCTCGCGCTCATCGAGCAGCTGAAAGCCAAAGGAGTGCGCTTCACCACCGACGAGCCTGTACGGGTGCGCGAAAACATTGTGGTCTGGACGGTGCCGGACACGTCGGCCGGCGTGATGTGGCAGCTGTTCAGTCGAGCGCGGCCATGATCTCGTTCGCCAGCCGCGCCGTGCGACGCTCGTGCACCGGCCACCACGACTGCCACGCGCGGTTCGTCAGCAGCACCGCCGCCAGCCCTTCCTCAGGGTCGGCCCAGGCGATCGAGCCGCTCGCGCCGTAGTGCCCGAAAGCGGTGCTGTGACTCTGATCTCCCATGTAGTCGCTCGCCTCGCCGCCCCTGACCTCCCAGCCCAATCCCCAGGGCACGCGCGCGCGCGGCGGGCGCGTCGGATCCCAGGTCACGTCGCGCTGGGTCGGCGCCACTGAGGCCGGCGCCTCGGGTGGCCCGACCTGCTGGGTGATCATCGCGGCCCGCGCCGCGCCCGAGAGAGCCTTCGAATCCTTGCCGGGCAGGAACGCCGAGACGAAAGTCAGCATGTCGCGGGCGCGGACGTAGAGGCCGCCCCACGGGAATCCCAGCGAGCGGAAGTATTTCGAATTGCCGATCTCCCAATCCAGGCCTTCCTGCCCAGTCGACTCGACCCACGCGATGCGCCGCTGCTGCTCTTCGTCCGGCAGGAACACCGCGTCGTTGACGCCCAGGTCGTGCAGCAGGTCGAGCGCGACTTTCCAGTAAGCCTCCATCGCCCGGCCCTTACCGCTGCCGGCGCTGCGGCCAACGCATTCGGCGATCAGGCCGAGGCCGACCGAGCTGTAGAGGTGCCACCGCCCAGGCTCGAAGTGAACGTCCTCCTCCATGAACGAGGCGATGAAGTCGTCCACCGGCGCGTGGCTCTTGCGCATGGCGAGGTTGTCGCGGCTGAACCCGGCGAGGCCGGAGGTGTGCGTCAGCAGGTGACGTGGCGTGACGTCGCGCCGCCAGGGTCGCTCGTCGACGCCTCGCGCGAACTCAGGCAGCACGGCGGTTAGCGGGGCGTCGGGGCTGAGCAAGCCGCGGTCGACGCAGGCCATGAACGCCGCCGCCGTGACCGGCTTGGTGATGGAGGCGATGCTCCACAGGGTGTCCGCTGTGGCACGGACCTTGCGGCTCGTGTCGGCGACGCCCCAGTAGCGCTCGACCAGGACCTCATCGCCACGTGAAACCAGCAGCGCGGCGCCCGGAATCACGCCTTCGTCGACCCAACCGGCGACCAGGCTCACGGCCGAGTCGAGGCTGTCGCTCACAGCGCCCCAGCCTACTCGACACAAAAAAGTGGAGCGGCGCAGGGTGATGCGCCGCTCCACACCAGAGGGGGAGAGAGAGCTCTAGAAGACGGTCTGCTTGTGGTTGCTGGGGCTGTTGACGCTCGGCGCGCTACCCCTGTCGTTGTCCTGGTTCAGGACGGTGCCCGGGGCCGCGTGCGGCACGGTGCTCCGGTAGTTGTCCTGGTTCAGGACGGTGCCGGGGGCCGCGTGCGTCTTGACGATCTGCGGAGCCTTGGAGGTCACGCCGCTGGCGACGAATGCGCCGCCAACACCGAGGACCGCCGCCGCCATGAGCGCCGCCACGATGATCCACAGCTGCCTGAAGCTCTTCGCTCCCTGAAACGTCCGTCTCGCTTCCATCGCTTTATTACCTCGCGTTATTTATTTGGCCGTTGCCTGACGCGAGCGTATGGACGCGAGGCGATCGCTCCTATGTCACGCGACACACGTGGCGCGTGACGTCCGACACAGGTCGATCAGCCGACGCGATGCGCGGGCACCGGATCGGCGAAGCCCTTCAGCTCGAGCATCTCGTGGCGCGCATCAACAGGATCCCGCTGCCGCTTCCATGCCTCCTCGCTGAGCACGATCTGGTTGGGCCCTGCCTGCGCCTGAAGCCGCGACGCGAGGTTGGTCGTCTCACCGAGCACGCTCAGGTTGGCGTTCTTGCTCAGCCGGCCGACGATCGCCGGGCCGGTGGCGATGCCGATCCCCAGCGCGATGCCCATGTAGCGCGCGCGATCCCTCATGGCCACCGCCGCGCGAAGCGCATGGCTCGCGTGATCCACGGACTGGCCGCTGACGTTGAAGGTCGCCATCACGGCGTCGCCGGCGAACTTGTCGACCGTTCCGTGATGCCGAGCCACCTCACGAGCTGCTGACCGCTGCAGCGACGCAATCTTGTCTGCCATCACCGCGGGGGCTGTCGAATGGCTCATCTCCGTGTAGCCGCGGATGTCCGCGAACAGCACCGTGACAAAGCGCTCACCGGTGGCGGTCGGCTCGGCCACGTTCGCCGGCGCCTCGACCTCTTCGAGCTTGATGCCCAGGCGGCGCGCCAGCTCGCGCGCCTGCTGCTGCTGCGACCAGTGCTGGCGTTCCTGTGCGCTCGACATGACCTGCTGCACCGTCATCGCCGCGGCCTCGCGAGAGCCCGAGCGCGCAGCGGCCTCGGCAAGCGCCAGCAGCGCGCGGTTGGCGAAGCGCCACGCGCCAACCCGGCTTGCCTGCTCGACGACCTGCGGGGCGGTTGCGAGCACGGTGGGGAAATCCTGCTTCGCCAGCGCAACGTCAACTCGAACCGCCCGGAAGAACGCGTTGTCAGGCGCATCGCGCAGCTGCGCATCAACTCGATCGAGGGCTCCCAGGTCGACCAGCGCCTGCAGCGCGAGGGTACGTTCGAGCGGCCATGGCCACTCGCCGAGGAGGTCGTCAACCGGCTGCGCGTTCGCCACGCGCTGCCCATCGTCGCCAGCGACAACCGCGAGCTGGAGCTCCGCCCCCCACCGCGACAGCCGGTCCTGCTTGTCCAACCCTGTGTCCAGCGGCGGCAGTGCACGTCGGGCGTCGTCGACGCGACCCAGGGCGGCATAGGCATGCACGAGCGTGCAGTTTGTCCAGAACTCGCTGGCCGCCCACTAGCGGCTGGCGGATGCCTGGCGAGCCGTTTCTGCGATCTCGGCCGCACGCGCTGGGAAGCCCTGGCCGATGGCGATCATGGCCTGGCAGTTGAGGGTCCAGAAGTGGTTCGGGTCGACGGCTCGCATGCGCGCGAGGCGCGCGGGTACCTCATCCCAGCGCTCGAGCGGAAGGAAGGGCAGAGTGTTGTTCATGGCTGCCAGAGCGAACCAGCTCCATCCCCGCTCCACCGCCGCAGCAGCGGAGCGGTCCAGCCAGTCGGTCGCCTCATCGATGCGGCCGTCGCAGGCGAAACCGAGGCCGATTAGGTTCTGGGCGCGTACGACGGCCACCGAAGCCTGGGTCGCCTCGGCGGCAGCGAGCGCTTTCTTTGCCCATTCGGCACAACCCGGACCATCGAGCTGAACGATGCGAAAGTAGGCCGCGTAGTTGTACGCGTCCGCAAGCTCCGGGCTCGGACCCAGCGGCTCCAGGACCGTTATCGCCCTCACCAGTTCGGTCTCAGCCTGCGCGCGGCGCATGCGCGGGTAGTACGACCCGGCGAGGGCAACGCGGACTCGCGCCGCCTCCACCTGCCGTCCCCCCGCCTCGTATAGGCGCACTGCTTCCTCTAGATGTTTCTCTGCCGCAACCGCGGAGCCTGCACGCTGCGCGTAGAGCAAGCACCGGCCCAGCTTCCGGGTAAGGTCGGCGCGGTCAAGCGGTTCATGCACGTAAGGCAGCGCGCGTTCATAGAGCTCCGCCGCGTCGACCATGGCCCACATCTCTTCGGCCTTGCCAGCCGCTTCCAGGCAGAGAGGCACCGCGTCCTCGGCGCGCCCAGCTGCGATGAGGTGACCCGCGATTTCGGCGGGGCTTGTCCCGTGCTGGGCACCAACCGCTTCGGCGGCTCGATTGTGGAGCTCCTGTCGCTCGGTCGAGACCAGGTCCTGGTACACCGCGTCCCTGGTGAGGGAATGACGGAAGAGATATACGCCCCCGGCGTCAGCCTCCTCTCGCACGAGCTGCTGCTTGACGCAGGCGCGCAAAGCCAAGTGCACGGTGGACAGGTCCTGGCCGGTCACAGTGATGAGGACGGTATCCCGGAACCTGTCCCCAAGCACTGCAGCGGCCTTGAGCATTCGCAGCTGGTCTGGTCCGAGCCTCTCCAGCCGGAGCAGGATCGCGTCCCTGACCGTGGTCGGGAGCCGAAAGTCACGGAGCTCCTTGTGCTCCCACCCCCGCTCGGTCCGGAAGATGTCCCCGCGATCGATCGCCTCCTTGATCAGCTCTTCGAGCACGAACGGGTTGCCTTCGCTGCGCTCGTGAAGGAATGTGCCCATGTCAGCGCGCCCAGACTCGTCGAGGATCGCCTCCACCACGGACTCGACCTCGTGGACATCGAGTGGCTTGAGCGCGATGAGTTGCGCCAAGCCGTTCCGGCGCCACGCCTGTATGTCAGCAAGCAAAGGGTGCTTGCGCCCAAGCTCCTCGGCTCTGTAAGTGCCCAGCAGCAAGACTCGACCGCCCTGAAGGCGGCGGGCGAGGTAGTCGATGAGCTCACGCGTGGAGGCGTCGGCGCCGTGAAAGTCGTCGATGACCAGCAGCAAGCCGGACTCGCCTGCCACCACTTCGAGCAGTTGCAGGATCGCCTCGAAGAAGCGGAGCTTGGCCTGGCCCGGATCGCCGGCCTCGACCGGGGCCGGTCCGAGGCGTGGAAAGAGATGGCCCAGCTCCGCGGCCGACCGTCCGAGCTTGCCGCGCAGCGAGCCGACATCCGCGCGTGCGACATGGTTGCCAAGCGCCTCCATGAAGGGCAGGTACGGCATCGCCAAAGCGGACTCGGAGCACGCGCCGCTCAGCACACTCATGCCGAGCCCGCGCGCACGGGAACCAGCCTCGGCGGCGAGCCTGGTTTTGCCGATGCCAGCCTCCCCCGCAAGCAGTACCATGCCGCCCTCGCCGCGGATCGCGGCCAGAAGCGCGTCTTCGAGCTCGGTAAGCTCCACCTCCCTGCCGACGAGGACTGGGCTAAGGGCCTTGACCTGGGCCACAATGCCGCGAATCCTAGCTGTGGTTACCAGACCTCGCCGGCAGGCGCTGGAGGAACCAGAGCTCACGCAGCAGCGCCCGCTGAAATGCGGCGCGGCTCTCGAAGCCAAGCGCGTCGCAATACGCGGCGAGGTCGGCCGGCACGGGTCGCTCCAGACGATCTTCGAAGTGCCAGCGGATCAGTTCGCGCTCCTCGAGGCCTGCGTCGGCCAAGGTAGGATCCTCCATCGCCTGCTCGCTGAGCAGCGCCAGCTTCTTGCGCGCGCGTTCGACGAGACGTGGGTAATCACCAGACACTCGCAGGTGATCGAGGAAGTAACCATTGGCGTCGAACGCCGCAAGGCTCCTGATCCAGCCCAAGCGCCCTTCGTCCGCAAGCAGGGCGGCCAGCTGTGCCTCGTTCAGGTGGTTTTGCCTCATCCATGCTTCTTTGCCCGTTTCGTCAGTGACGTTCTGCCTGCTCCAGAGTTGGCCGGCTGCGCGAGCACTCTGGCCGCCAGCCTCGGCCATTCCCTGGACGTAGGAGTGCTTGATGGCGAGAACCCTGAGCATGGCCGCCTCTTGCGCACGCAGAAACGCCTCGCCTTCAAGGCGCAGTTCCTCGAGCACCGCGCCCAGAAGAACGGGGTCGGAGTCGTCAGAATCGCCGGCCAGGCGCCACGCCGACTCCCACATGGACGAGTTCTCGAACCAGTACCGGACGCGCTTCGGTTCCAGACCGGCCGCGACGCGGCCCTTGATCACACGCAGCATGGCCAGCGCATCCGCACGTTTGAGCGATGAGTCACCAGACGGGAGCCACTCGCGAAGTGCTTTCAGCTCCGAGGCGGGCACGCCCAATTCGGAGCCGCGCCCGATGACGGTCGAATAGTTGCGGTCCGGATAGAACAGCGATTTCGCCGCCGCCTCGAGCGCCGCTCGCGTGTCGGCGCTTACGACGCCCGACTCTTTCGCTCGCGTGAGGGTGTGGCGAATGTCCACCATCGCCGCCGAACCGGCACGAAACTCGAACTCGGCGGCGCCGTGGGCCACGGCCACCTCATCGTCGTCTTCCAGGCGGCCGTCGCGGAAGGCCTCGAAGATTGTGCCCACGCCCTCCATGCCAAAGGCTGCCAGCTCTGCGGCACGAAGTGCCCCCATGCTCGCGGCACCGAAGACGTGGATCCCCTGGCTCATCGCCCACAGAATCTCCTTGTGCCGGACCGGAGGCACCCGCTCGAAATAGCCGTCGATGATGCCGATCACGTCAGGATGCCTGCGAGCCGCTCGGTAGACGTCCCCTTCAGCAGCCGGACCTCGATAGTCCGCCTCCAGCTCGACCCGGGCCTCGGCGGCGCTCAACGTCGGTCCGGTGAAGATGACGACGCTCATGCCTGAGCGGACATGAGCGCACGAGCGCGTGATCCGGGGGTGTAGCCGGGCACCTCGTGCTGCGCTTCCAGGCCTGGAATGACCATGCGCACTACCGGCAGCTTGAACATGTCCTTCGTCAGGTCGATCGCGACCACCCGTTTCACGCCGGCATCCCGCAGCCGCCCCAGCTCCCATTCGACGTCGGCGTCGATCGTGTCGGACTCCCAGCTAGGCGCTTCCTCGAAGCGTCGCGTCTTCGCCAGACCGAGCTGATGACGAACACGCTCGAAAGTCGCGTCATAGCGATGAGGGGCATAGGTGTCGCGGCCGGCATCGTCCCTCGACCCGGAGATCTGGGTCAGACGCGTCTGTGCGGCTTCGGTCAAGGCGCGCAACAGCGCGATGGACCGGGACGGGTGGCAGCCCGCGCCGGCGGCCGGGGGCAGCCGACGCGCCGGGTCTTCGGTGCTGCGGAAGATCACACAGAAGAAAGACGCGATCCCAATGTCGGTGGTCGTGTCCCACACCACGATCTCCAGGCCAGCGCGATGGAACTTGCCCAGGACTGCGCCGCAGGCCGGATCGTCGATCGTCGCGAGGTCGACGCTTCTCGAATCCTGTTCGGCGGGATGTCTGAACTTCCAGAGAGAGGTGGCGTCTCTCTCCACGATCTCGCAGATCCCGTGGCTTACCGCCTCCAGCAGGTGGTTGCCTGAGGCAAGACCGTTGGAGGAGCTGGCAAAGCAGCCACTTCCAGCCGGCTGCGGCCACGTGTAATCGGTGTGGACGACCTCGTACGGTACGAACACTGACTCGTCGTTGAGAAGGTCGCCACCCTCACACCACAGGAGCCGCAGGTTGGGGTGGAAGGCGCTGGTCGACACGGTTGGAAGCTGCGAGACGTCGACAACCCTCGCGGAGTAGCCGAGCTCTTCGAGGCTGAGATAGCGGAGTGGAAGAGCGATGGTTTCGGCGTGATAGCCCTCTATCGCCTCCATCAGCCCCGATGCTTTCGCGGCCGCCAGGTCGAGTCCTTTGCCCTGACTCACTGCGACCGAGCGTGAGTTGGGTCGGCAGACCATTACAACCGGAACCCCGATTGAATCGAGCCCCGTGACATTCGCGACGCGGGTGATGCCCATGATCGGCGCCACGCGCATCGCGCGCTTGATCGTCTCTTCAGGAGCTACGGCGCGGTGGGTGCCCGCGCGATAGATCTTGGGGACCAACGGGGGTGGGGTCTAGCGGTTCAGTCGCCGGGCCGAGAGAAAAACGATGCACCACAGCAGCGGTCCGAAGTCCGCCTCCAGGGCATCGAGGACCTGCTGCGGCATAGGGAACGTGAAGAGCTGTTCCTCCTGCTCCTTCGGCAGGAGGGTGTTCAAGCTGTGCGCGACTTCTGGGTTCTCGACCGGCTTCGGCGCGTCAAAGTCGTCCCTTAGGAACCAGAGTTCTCCTGTTGCGCCGCGGATGAGGGCACCGACGTGTGTGGGCTGATCTTCCTTGGCATCCATCGCAGGATTTCACCTCCCTGCATCGAACCGAACGCGGTGGCCGAATTGTATGCGTGGGCTGGGATCAGTCAAGCCAGGCGGCTTCGCACTCGAGGACGAACTGCAGCAGATCGATCAGCTGCAGGTACAGCGGGCGGTTTTCCTCCCGCGCCGCTCGGACCTGGGCCATCCTGCGCACGTACTCGTGGTAGTTGTCGCTCATCTCTCCCGACCTCCTTCGACGGCCAGCATGGAGGCGGAAGGGCGCGCGGCCTATGCCGCGCATCACGCACCAGTTGTGCTGTTCGTCACTCCCCGCGTCGCCGCAGCTCGTCTGGCCGCAGCAGCGTGATGCGGCCACGGTCGAGGCTGATATAGCCGAGTGAAGCGAAGCGTGAAAGGGCGCGGTTGACGTTCTCGCGGCTGGCGCCCACCAGGCCGGCGAGCGTCGACTGCGACAGCGCGAACGTGCTCTGAGTCCCGGCCAGGTCGAGCAGCTTGCGCGCGACGCGCCCGGGGATGTCCCGAACCGCCAGGTCGACGAACGCAACGTCCTTGGCGCGGATGTAGGAGGTCAGC
>WNGN01013777.1_pt1 | contig 17364 bp, 12 predicted proteins | sample 5400561 | NCBI WGS metagenome assembly WNGN01 (sample SAMN13153379, study PRJNA577476) | soil metagenome | isolation source: 115 cm soil or saprolite under Garry oak tree replicate 2 | place: USA:California | collected 2016-06-15
CAGCCGGGTCAGCGCCAAGGCAGCCACAATGCCCGTGGCTATTCCTACTAGCGCCATTTTCACGCCGTGTCCCAGCACCAGTCGCAACACATGCCTCCGCTCCGCGCCAATCGCGAGACGAATGCCCATCTCGTGTGTCCGTTTGCTGACGGAGTAGGATACGACGCCGTAAACCCCAATGGCGGCCAAAAGCAAAGCGGCACCGGAAAAAAAGCCCAGCAGCACCATGTAAAGGCGGCGGCGAGCCAGCGATTCGGCGAGGATCTGGTCAAGCGTCTGGGCTTTGGAAATCGGCTGATTTTTATTGATCGTCCAAATCGCGGCTTTCACAGCGGGGAGCTGACGCAATGGATCTTCCTCGGCACGAACCACGATCGTGTTGAAAAGCTGCGGAAACTGAAAATACGGCCAGTAGATCGTCGGCCCGACAGCTTCGTCCAATCCGTTGGTTTTTACATCGCCGACAACACCGATAATTTCGCCTGTCAGGGGCGGCCCCCAGTCCTTCATCGTCACACGTTGTCCGATGGGGTCGTCGTGTGGCCAGTGTTCGTGAGCCATCGTCTCGCTGATGACCATGACCCGTTTGCTGCGCGCATTATCGCTTTCCGTGAACTCGCGTCCCGCAAGCAACGGGATACCCATAGTCACGAAGTAGCCGCTATCCACAGCACGGATGGCCGCGGAAGGCTCGTTGTTTGGTGCCGGGATAGGGCGTCCTTCGATCATAAAATCCGTGTCGGGCCCGCCGGTGACGGGTAGAGCGTTCACTAAACCTACTGACCGCACTCCTGGGACTCCGCGCACATTCTCCAGCATCCGATGCAGAATCCCTGGGCCTTGCGGATCTCCTTCCGGGTACTCGATGGGCGACAGAAACAGGCTTATCGCAAGCACGCGATCCTGATTGAATCCCGGGTGCACTCTTAGCAGTCGCACGAAACTACTGCCAACTAAGCCTGCTCCCACCAGTAGCACTACGGCGAAGGCGAACTGCGGTACGACCAGCGCCCGGCGTGAACCGGTTCGTTTCCGGCCAGTCAGATTTGAGGCACTCTCTTTTAGAGACGTGTTCACATTGGTTCGGGTCGCCGCTATCGCCGGCGCCAGCCCAAAGAGAATTCCGGTAAAAATTGAAATAAGCAGGGTGAATCCGAGGACACGCCCATCCATACTGATTTCTGCGAACCTCGGCATGTCACCTGCACTAAGCGCCGCAATGAACTGCAAACTCAGCGAGGCAACTGCCAAACCGAGAGCCGCTCCAAACAATGCCAGAATCACGCTCTCCGTAAGCAACTGGCGCACCAACCGCTGCCGGCCTGCTCCGATCGCAATGCGAATTGCAAACTCTTTCTGACGCCCCTCTGCTTGTACGAGCAGGAGGTTCGCCAGATTTGCGCACGCCAGCAACAAAAGAAGCAGCACCGCAAATATCAGAATCAACAACGCTGGCTGTACCGGTGCAACTAAGCTTTTCTGTAGGGAGACCGCCGTGATAACCATTTCCGGATCTACGCCGGGATTCTGCTGTTCGATTCGCTCCGCGATGGTAGTGATCTCTGCTTGCGCGCTGCCGAGCGGCTTCGCGGGCCGGAGATCTGCGATCACTGTCAACAGATGGCTGCGCCGATTGTCACGCAGTGCTCCTCCTTCAACTAAGGGGCACCACATCCCGGACTGTTCTGGATAGTCGAATCCTCGCGGCATTCCTCCAATAACACGATAATTTTCGGCGCTCACACGCAGCACGCTGCCTAGAATTTCGCGACTTGCCCCAAAGCTGCTTTGCCACAATGCGTAGCTTAAGACCACCACTCGATTGTCTCCACCGGGCTGGTTGTCTATGTCGCTGATCGTTCTTCCAAATAACGGCTGAATTCCTAATGCGGAGAAAAAATTTCCGGATACCATAGCGCCGGTCACTTGTTGCGGCTCACCTTCCCCGGTTAGGTTAAAACTCCATGGCCTGAACGCGGCGATGTTTTCAAGCGCTTTCGATTGTTGCTTAAGATCCAGGTAGCTGGCATAGGTGAAGTTTGCGTTGCTTCCTCCGGGGTGACTTTCCTGGACTCGCAGCAGCCGCCCGCTATTGGGATACGGCAGTGGCCTCAAAAGAACCCCGTTGACGACGCTGAAGATCGCTGTGGTCGCGCCGATGCCTAGGCCCAGCGTCAGGACGCACACCAGCGTAAATCTCGGTTTTTTCCCCAACGTTCGCAATGCGTAACGAACATCCTGCAAAAAATTGTCAGCCGCCGGAAGGCCTCCGACCTCACGATGCCTCTCCCGCAGCTGCTCCATTCCTCCTATCTGCAGGCGCGCACACCGCCGCGCTTCCTCCGCCATCATTCCCCTGCGAATGTATTCGGCGGTCAGTAATTCCAGATGAGCATCAAGCTCTTGCACCAACTCTTGGTCGATCGTCCGCGCCATCATCCACCCACGAATACGAGAAGACAGCCTTTTCATCCGCCGAAACATTGCGTCACCCCCGCTCCGCAATCTTCAAGACGCGTCCAATGACCCCCGAAATCCGATTCCAGTTTTCCGTTTCGATTGCCAACTGTTTCCGCCCACGTTTGGTGATGGAGTAGAACTTCGCTTTGCGATTGTTTTCTGATTTGCCCCACTCCGCCGTGATCCATCCTTGCTGCTGCAGTCTCAGCAGAGAGGTATAAACGGTGCCCTCGTTCAGTTTCAGAACTTCCTCACTGAACTGCTCGATCCGCCGCGCAATGCCAAAACCATGGAGAGGACCCAGCCCATGAAGCGTTTTCAGAATCATCAAATCCAGAGTGCCTTGTAGTACTTCGGATTTCTTAGCGTCCATTACTGTTCCTTTGGACATCCCAAAGATCATATCACCCTCATTTGGATTGTCCATAGGAGCTATGAACTGTGGTAGTTGCCTATCTAAAACCAACCGGATTGGCTCGAACCCATGTGCGTTCCAAAACGCGGTTCCCTTTACAGCCGTCAGTGCCGCACGTATAGTTGCGGGGGTAGCTTCCCTAACTTTCTCGTCCGCGTGAGGTCAACATGATCGGCTGGGTGCTGCTGATTGGTCTGGTTCTGGTCATTGCGCTCCTGATCGGGATGTACAACACCCTGGTGCGTCTTAAGGTTCAGGTGGACAACGCCTGGGCCGATATCGACGTGCAACTCAGGCGACGTTATGACTTGATCCCCAATCTCGTCGAAACAGTGAAGGGCTATGCCGGGCATGAAAAAGGGACTCTCGAGGCTGTCATCAACGCTCGCAATCGCGCGATGTCCGCAACTGGGCCCGTCGATAAGGCCCAAGCTGAAAATATGCTCGCCGGCGCCCTGAAAAGCCTGTTCGCTCTGTCCGAGGCCTATCCTCAACTTCGCGCCATTGAAAGCTTCACCTCGCTGCAAAATTCTCTTGCACAGATTGAAGACACCGTTCAAAACGCGCGCCGCTACTACAACGCAGTCGTGCGCGACCTGAACACCAAGATTCAGCAATTTCCCACCAATATTTTTGCAGGCATGCTTGGTTTCAAGGCGCGCGAGTTCTTCGAAGTAACCGCCGCTGCCGAGCGCGAAGCGCCGAAGGTCAGCTTTAATTCTCCTGCAGCTCCCCCGGCCTAAGGCCAATCGCCGCATGCGACGTTTTCTCAGCAGGTCTGCGCGATGGCTGGCTCCCGTATTGCTTCTTTTCGTGTGTTCACCTTCTGTAAGCGGCAAAGAGTTAAGAATCGAAAAATTTGACGCGCAAATTGCGGTCCTGCCGGACAGCACTGTCAATGTAACCGAGTCCATCACTGTTCACTTTATTGGCAGCCCGTGGCATGGCCTGTATCGCGAAATTCCAGTCGAGTACGTGACGCCGCAAGGAATGAACTATTCGCTGTTTTTGGACGTAAAGCGCGTAACCGACGGCTCGGGCCACGATCTCAAGTACGACTCCTCGCGCGAGCGCCATTACCGCAAACTGAAAATTTACGTCGACGACGCCGATAATTCCGTCCAGACCATCATCATCCAGTACGCGGTTTCCGACGCGCTCAAGTTTTTTGAAGATCACGACGAATTCTACTGGAACATCACCGGCGACGAGTGGGACGTTCCGATCGGCTCGGCATCGGCAACCATTTCAGTGCCTGTTGAAGCAAAAAACATCCGTGCAAATGTTTTTACCGGAACCTATCGCTCACGCGGACGTGAAGCGGAAGCGGAAGTTGTGGGCAACAGCGTCGAGGTCCATACCACCGTCTCGCTTGGCTATCACGAAGGCCTGACCGTCGCGATCGCCTTCGATAAAGATGCGGTGAAAGAGCCCACCGCCGCCGCGAAAGCACTCCTTTTTCTCCGCAGCAATTGGCCGCTCGGCTTGCCGCTGATGGTCGCCGCTTTCATGTTCTGGCTGTGGTGGAAGAAGGGCCGTGACCCGCGTCTCCGACCGATCGCCGCGCAATATGAGCCGCCAGCTCAGCTCACGCCAAGCGAAGTCGGCACGCTCGTCGACAATTCCGCCGATATGCGAGACATCACTGCAGCCATCGTTGACCTGGCCGTCCGCGGATTTCTCGTCATCGAAGAGCGCACCACCGATCACATGATGGGTTTGTGGAAGGACAAGGACTACAACTTCATCTTAAAAAAAAATCGCAGCGAATGGACTGCCCTCAAGCCGCACGAACAGCAACTGCTCGACGGCATTTTCAGCGCTGGCACTGCTGGCGAAACCGTCTCCATGTCCAGCCTGCACAACCAATTTTACAAATCTCTCCCGGCGATCAAGAACCGCATCCTCGATTCTCTCGTCTCCCAGGGCTTTTACCGGCGCCGTCCGGACAGTGTCCGCAGCACTTATCTCGCCGCTGGTTTAATCGTTGGCTTTCTCGCGATTTGGGGAGGCTCCGCCATCGGTCGCAGCCTCGGCATGCCCGGGCTTCCGTTCATCATCGCCGGAGTTCTAAGCGCGCTCATCATCTGCGGCTTCGGCTGGTTCATGCCAGCACGAACAACAAGCGGCACCCGAACGCTTGAAGGCGTTCTCGGCTTCGAAGATTTTCTCGCCCATGTAGAATCCGACCGCTTCAATCGCATGATCAAAACTCCCGAAATGTTTGAAAAGTTTCTTCCGTTCGCGATGGCTCTTGGCGTTGAGAAAAATTGGGGCAAGGCCTTTCAGAACATTTACACGCAGCCGCCGAGCTGGTATCAAGGCGGCGGTTACGGGCCGCAATTTTATCCTTATGGTTTTGTGAACAATCTCAACGCCATGTCCAGTCAGGCGGGAACCGTCTTTGCTTCCGCGCCGCGCAGTTCTGGCGGCTCCGGATTCAGCGGCGGAGGTGGCTTCTCTGGCGGTGGATTTGGTGGCGCGGCCGCACTCGATACAGCGCCAGCACATCATCCACGGTCACGAGTCCCAACATTTGATGTACATTCGCGCGGCTCACTACGGGCAACGCATCCAGTCCTGCGGCTCCCATGCGATCCAGCGCAGTATGCAGCGAGTGATCCGCATGTACGTGAGGGAATTCGCCTGGCGCAACGATCTCCTTGAGCCGCTTGTCCCCATCGCCATTCTTCGTCGCGAACTCAATCGCCTCACGCGAAATCACTCCAATCACGCCCTCATGCGAGCACACTGGCCACGCGTTCAGTCCGCTCGCGTGCGTTTTTGCTTCTGCATCGCGCAGCGTTGTAGTCGCATCCAGTGTCTCCGCCGCCCGCATCGCTTGCAGCACGCGTCGATTCCCTTCGAGCAGCCGTGATTCCGCGGTTGGCAGATGGATCCCGTCCTGATGTGCAAGAACTTCGTAAATCGGCTCTTTCTGGAATCGTGACGCGATAAAAAAGCTCACCAGGTTCGAAATCATCAGCGGCACGATAACCGCATAGTTGCGCGTAATTTCGAAAATCATCACCACGCTGGTCATCGGCGCGCGAACAATCCCAGCAAACGCCGTGCCCATTCCCACCAGCGCGTAAGCGCCCGATGAAGCAACATGGTTTGGAAAAAAGGCATGACCCGCGGTTCCTACAAGCCCGCCCAGCATCGCGCCCAAAAACAAGCTCGGACCAAAGATGCCGCCAGCATTCCCGGAAGCATAACTCACGGCAACCGAAACGAGCTTCAACACCAGCAGCGGCACCATCAACCTCCACACCATGTGGCCGTTCAATGCGTCGCCGACGTATTTGTAGCCCACGCCCAGTGATTGCGGCACAAACCAGCCCATCAGCCCAACAAGCAAACCGCCAGGAACCGGCTGAAACCACAGCGTCCGTCTCGGTGCCGCGAGAAACTTTTTGCGAAGTCCCAGCAGCAATCTCGTAAACGCAGCAGAAACTAAACCGCCAGCCATGCCCAGCACCGCGTACAGCGCAAACTCCGCCGGATGAAGTAGTTGATATTGCGGTACCTCAAACAGCGGATGATTGCCGAGCAACAATTGCAGCACCGCCCAGGATGTCGCGGAAGCCAGCACCACCGAACCCAACACCGGCGCATGCAAGTCGCCGACTACTTCTTCCAACGCAAACAGAACCGCGGCCAATGGAGTATTAAACGCCGCAGCGATGGCTGCCGCAGCCCCTACTGGGATCAGCGACTTCACTCGCTCCGGACTCAGCCCGAGTTTCCGTCCAAGCACCGACGCAATACCCGCACCTACTTGAACCGACGGGCCTTCTCTTCCCAGCGGTATTCCGCTGGCCAGCGTCGCCGACGTGCAGAAAAACTTTCCAAGAATCGTTTTGACCGTAATGCGGCCTTCGCGCGCGTACAACGCCGCCTTCGTTTGCGGAACTCCGCTTCCTCGCGCATCCGGAAAAAATCGGAACAGCAGGTATCCCATTCCCAAAGAGGCAATCGCTGGGATTAGAACGCGCCGCCACGCCGCGCCTCCCGCCGGATACAACCGCGCGCCGAATCGTTCCGTCAGCAGAATGAATGCCACGACAACCAATCCAACAATCGCGCCGATGACCAACGTCAAAATCAGAAACACCTGCTCCTCGCGACCAGCCATCAAACGCCGCCAAAATCCAGCGCCCGGTTCGTGCAGAATCGTATTTTCTTGCGAGCTCGACATGTTCGTTTCTTCTGATATTCCAGCGTCAGCGGGAAGCTGTGCTCATTACCTAGTGGGAACTCTTTCCTTTATCGCAGCACAGAATTGCTTTTTTCGGATCGGGAACGAACTCGTTCGCCGGAATTTACGCTCTTGTCCCGTCCGCCGTCATTTCGTGTACGACCGTCTCGCAGCAGTGGTTCAATCGCGCGCACCAACTCTCTACCGCTTGCGCGGAGCTCTCCGATCCGCTGCCGCACCACTCTCTCGAGCAACTTCTCTCCGCGCGGCAGAAGGGAAACTAGCACCTGACGGCGATCCTCTCGGCTGCGCGTTCGCTTCACGTAGCCGCGCTGCTCCAGACGATCCACGAGCTCCACAGCGCTGTGATGCCTCAGCGCAAGCCGGTCGGCAAAAATCTGGATTTTGGGGGGAGTTTCCGCCGCAAGCCCGCGGATGGCCAGTAACATCAAATACTGCTGTGGTTCAAGTCCGGCCAGGCGCGCTGCAGCATCGCCTTCCCTCAAAAATAATCTGATTCGATAGCGAAGCTCCGCCAGCGCCTGGAATTCCGCCGAACTGATCTTCTTGGCCATGAAGAATTATATCGTGAGGCGATATGTTTTGTCAGCCCTTGCCGTAAAACTGTTCGAGTTGCGTCTGGGTTGAAACTACAGGATCTTTCGAAACGCTTTCTGTGTTTTGTAGTGCTCGTATCCGTTGCGCAAATAAAAAGCGTGCGCTCGCTCACGAACGACGTTCGACCGCACCGACATACCTTCGCAACCTTTCTTCATCGCCCAGCTTTCGGCGGCCTCCAACAATTTCGCTCCGGTTCCCATGCCGCGCTGATTCTCGTCCACCACAAGGCCATTTACTTCCGCTCGCAGCGGCTCCTCCAGCAACGCTGTCGCGGTCACATGCAGCCATCCGGTAACACCCGACTCGGACTCAGCCACAAAAATCGCATGCTGCGTCGCGGGACGCATTCCCTTCATTCGCTGAAGAATCTCCTGCTCGCTGGCGGGGTACCCAAGCTGCCCGCTCAATTCCGCCAATCGCGCGGCATCTTTTCCCCCAGCTCGCCGTATCCTTAGCTTCGCCAGTCCATCTCGTCTCATCGATCTAGGCATGCTTTCGCTGAAGCCGCCGCTGAACGGCGTCGCTCCGCAACTCGCGCAATGCGTCCGTTGCAATCCATCCCGCGGTGCGGGAACCCCGCTTACGCAACCTTTCCGCGACACGAATCGCCTCGCGGTTGAGCTTGAGGTTGCGTTTCCCGATGTTCCGCAGCGCCCAGTTTACCGCCTTCCTTACGAAGTTCCGCTCGTCCTCGGCTTCCCGCTCAATCACTTTCAAGTATTTCTGGAACGCGCCGTTCGGCGCCGCCTTGTCATGAACCGCCAGATATGCGGCCAAAGCAAATCCTTCGCGTTTTTCAAATTCTTTTTTTCGGCCACTCCACGCAAACGCTTTGGACCACGCCGGCCCCGCAAACACAAACAGGTGGCAGCATGTCCCGTCGCAGATATCCCAGTTGTCGAAGTGCCTCATCCAACTGTCCATCAGTGCAGCGGATACGCGATCCTTCTCGGCAATCATACCCGCCAGGATTCGCGCATCGCGAATACCTGTTTTCCATAGTTGTAATGCAAGGGCGTGATTTCTCCCGATGTTTCGGGCCAGTTCATCGATTCTTGGTTTGGAAACGCCCAGGACTTTCTTTGCGCGAATTCCGAACCGTGCCATTCCTTCGATGTTTCGCTTTTCGCCGGCGCGCTTCAGTTCATCGACGGCGCGATCTACATTCCAGGTCTCGGTGCCGTGCCCGGCCCGTGTTCGCCCGCTAGAACGTCTTGTCCGAATCGAGGAGGATTGTAACCGGCCCTTCATTCACCAACTCCACCGACATCATCGCTTGAAAAATTCCCGTCGCAACTCGAACGTCCAGTTTGCGCAATGCTTCGCAAAATTCTTCATAGAGCGCCTTCGCTTGTTCCGGCGGCGCTGCCGCAATAAAACTCGGACGCCGTCCTCCGCGCGCATCGCCGTAAAGCGTGAATTGCGAGACGACCAGCGCACTGCCCTTCACATCCAGCAGCGAGCGATTCATCTTCCCATTTTCGTCTTCAAAAATCCGCAGGTTCGCCGTTTTCTCCGCAAGCGCGTCCGCCACCGCCGGGGTGTCCTCGCGGCCAACGCCCAGCAGAATCATCAGCCCTTCGCCGATTTCTCCGCTCGCTTCGTAGCCAACCTTCACTTTCGTGCGGCTCACCCGCTGCACTACAGCTCTCATTTTTCTGTCGCTAGTGCGTTGCGTTCTGCGCCGCTGGCGCAGGTTTCCGCGGCAACATCTCCGGCAACTGCGCCACGTTGTACGCGTAAATCGCCAGCACCTGCGCGCCCTCCGCCAGATCGTCCCATCGCAACCGGTCGAGCGTATCTGTCTGAGAGTGATGGTCCTTCTCGTAGTTCGCCACTTCCTGGACGCACCATGAAGCCGGCACGCCCGCTTCGTCAAACGGAACGTGATCGCTTCCACCCTCCGAACGCAAAGTTGGCTCGGCAAGCCCGACGCTCTTCTCTTTCGCCAGTGGATACAGCACGCGGTCCATCATTTCTCGTGCCGCATAATTGTGCATCAGGCCGATCGTCAACACTTTGCCCGTACCGGTGTCATGCACCAGCACACCCGATATTTTGCTCAACTCCTCTTTGTGCGCCGCGACATACGCTTTCGATCCGTTCAGCCCTTGCTCTTCCCCTGTGAAGAGCACAAACCGAATCGTTCGCTTCGGCTTCACTCCGGATTTCACCAGTGCTCGCGCCGCCGCCAGCACCGCCATCGAACCGGTACCGTTATCCGTTGCGCCTGTACCCAAATCCCACGAATCAAGATGGCCGCCAATAATCACTACTTCATCCGGCTTTTCGCTTCCCTTAATCTCCGCCACTGTGTTGTAGACCGTGACAGGTTTCCCGCCGAAGTTTCCCTGAATATTGATTTCAACTTCCACCGGTCCGGCATCCAGTAGCCTCCAAATCAGCGTCGCATTTTCCCGCGACATGTACGCAGACGGAATCAGCCCCGGCTGATACTCCCGCGAAAATCCTGTGCCCATGTTCATCAACCCATACCATTTCTCTGAAACCAAAAGCACCGCCGCCGCGCCTTCCTCCTTCAAAAATTTCGCTTCGTCCATCATCATGCGAAACCTGCCCCGGAAGTCCTTCAGCGGCATATTTTTCGGATGATCGAGTGGCAGGTTACTCTCGTCAAAAGGCGTCAGCATCGGATTCGACGGCGGCTCGGTGTCTCCCGGACGATCCAGCAAAACAATCGCGCCCTTCAGCTTGCCCTTGTACTTCTGCAAGTCCTCAAGCTTCTGTACGCCAACGCCAACTACCGCGCCATGTGTTGTGCCATTCGTGCTTGGCGACCACCCCGCCGCGGCGAGCGTCAACGCCTGCTCGGTGGGTGTAATCACTTTTCCGGTCGCGGAACCGCGCGTCCAGCCGTTCGCAATCGTCCACGGCTCCAGATGCGCGTTCTCCAAACCCAGCGCCTTAAACTGCTCCATCGTCCAATGGCTCGCCTGATCCAGTTTGGCTGTTCCGGTCAACCGCGGCCCGATGCGGTCCGCCAAATAAGATAAATCTGCTTGCAACTGGCCCTGATCCGCTTTTACTTGAGCCAGAATTTTCGTGTCCGTCTCCGTTAGGGGATCGGATTGCGTCGCCTCTTTTGCGACCGCTTCCGTCGGCTGATATGGCAGCGGCCGTCGCGGCAACATCGCCGGCAACTGCGCCGTGTTGTACGCCCACGCAGCCAGCACCTGCGCCCCTTGTGATCCGTCCCAAACGTGCGCACCATGCTCGGCTCCAGCAGCTTCAGTTCGCTCAGGGGCGCAAGCACCTGGTCCACAATTTCGCGGTCCTGATAATTATCGTGCAGCCCTAGCGTCAACACTCTTCCCGTACCCGTGTCATGCACCAACACCCCGGAAATCTTTTCCAGATCGTTTTTGTGGGCTTCCACATACCGCTTCGAGCCAACCAGCCCTTCTTCCTCTCCCGTGAACAACACAAACCGAATCGTCCGCTTGGGCTTCAGTCCAAGTTTCGCCAGCGCTCTCGCCGCTTCCAGCACCGCCATCGATCCCGTGCCGTTATCCGTTGATCCGGTCCCGAGGTCCCAAGAATCCAGATGCGCGCCGAGGATCACCACCTCGTCCGGCTTCTCGCTCCCGCGAATCTCCGCCACGGTGTTGTAAACATCCATCGGCTTGTCGCCGAACGAGTTCGTCATCTCGATCTCGACTTCCACTTTCCCGTGCTTCTGCATGCGGAACAGCATCCGGTAGCCTTCACCGGTGATGAACGCCGTCGGGATCACACCGATATCGAACTTCTCCCCGCCGATGCCGGTCATGTTCAGCAAGCCATGCGGCTTGTTCGAATCGCGCAGCACCACGGCGACGCCTTCCTGCTTGAAAAACTCGTTTCGCGCGCGCGCCACTTCCTGCAACGCCGCAAACGGCGACGGCACCGGCGGCTGCCCCTTCACGGGTGGCGGCACCTGCATCGGGCGAATCAACTCTCGATTCGAATTCTCCGGCCTGGGCGGCGAGAGACTCTCGGGCTCCTGGTAGATAACGATCGCGCCCTTCAGCTTCCCGCGAAAGTTTTCGAAATCCTCTTTCGTTTTCGCGTCAAAGTATACGACCGGCCCGCGCACCACTCCGTTGGTGCCGGGCGACCATCCCGCGGATGCAATCGTCAGCGGATGCATGGCTGGACTAACAATGCGCGCGTGCGCCGTCCCACGCATCCAGGAGTGCGCGATTGTCCAGGGCTCCAGCTTCACGTTGGTCAGACCGTACTCGCGGAACTTGGCCGCGGTCCAATCATTCGCCTGTTTCAGTTGCGGCGAACCCGTCAGCCGCGGCCCGATCTCGTCCGACAGGTACTCCAGGTTATCCATCGCCTGGCTGTGATCGTGGATCTCGCTTAATATCTGCGCGTCCGCCGCAGCGAACGGATTGGTATCATCCGGCGCAGGCTTCGCCGACCCCGCCCGCACTCCAGCCAAGACAAGCACCGCAACGCACACAAGCATTGCCACTCGACGTGAGTTCATTCGATCTCCCTCGAAGTCTTCAACACGATTTCACTGAAAGAGTTTCATCATCCTCGCTCAGCCAATCCCACGCGGTTCCCGTCATGGCCGTGCGGTCCACTCTCTGGACTTGTTCTTACAGACGTGCGGAGCCGCTCACTTCGTTTCGGTATTTTTCGGCGACTCTCAGCTCTCACCGTGATTTCCCATTTCTTCTCTGCGGTTTCTCAGCATTCCTTGCGTCTCTCGGTTTACTCTTTCTTCCGTTTTTCCCGGGTAGCAGCAATGCAGCAAAGCCGCGCGGCGACGGCTGGCACCTTGGACAAAAATAGCTGCTTCGTCCCGCAACAATTGCGCGCCGGATCACCGTTTTGCAGCGATAACAGTTTTTCCCCTCGCGCCCGTACGCGCGATGGTGCCGCTGATATTCTCCCGGCTTGCCTTCGGCGTCAAGAAAATCGGAAATCGAGGACCCGCGCAACACAATCTCTTTCCGCAAAATGTTTTGCAGCACGTGACGCAACGTCTCTGTTTGTTTCCTGCTCAGGTTGGCTCCCAGCCGCGCTGGATGAATCTTCGCTTTCCACAGGCTTTCATCCGCATAGATATTGCCGACGCCGCGCAGCGCGCTCTGGTCCAGCAGGAGCGCCTTGATCCGCGCGCGCCGCCCGCAAATCCTGTCCGTTCTTTCGTCAGGTAAGCGATGCGCCCGAAACGCCGCGCATCCGTGTAGCGCAGCTCGCGCCCGTCATCCAGAAGCAAGCAAACGTGCGTGTGTTTTTCCAGAGGCTGCCCCGCCGGACTCGGTGCGATCTGGCCGGTCATTCCCAGATGCACGAGCAGCGACGCCGGCGCCGCATCCCCATTAGCGGCAACGCGGTTTTCTCCACTCACCGCCGACAGCCGCAGCAGCATGAATTTACCGTAACGCTCCACCGCCTCGATCTGGCGCCCCGGTAAATGTTGCTCAAGCGCTGTCGGATCATCGATAAAATCTGTTTTACCCAGCTTGACAGATAGAATCCGCCGTCCGAGAATCGCTTGCCGCAATCCTCGCGCTACTGTCTCGACTTCGGGAAGTTCTGGCATGGAAAGAGCTAACCTTCAAAATAACACGCCGCTGCAACCAATTCTCGCCACAAGGCAAAATGAACTCGGCCGGTTCTACGATTTGCTCGCGAGCCGTTCAAAAAAAACGAAGCAACCACAATCGCAATGGTAGTGGCGCAGCCTGCTGCGCCACTACCAGGAGGATCGCGCCTCAGCTACTTCTTGTGGTAGGTCGGATACGGCGGATGCTCCGGGATCACTACCGGATTCTTCTTCAGCGACTCCAGCGTGACCTCCACGGCCTTTTCGAGTTGCCGGTCGTGGCCCGCCGCAACTGACGCTGGATCGTTTTCCAATTCAATGTCCGGCGCGATTCCGTGGTTCTCCACTTCCCATTCGCCTTTTAGACCATAGATGGCCACGCGCGGCGCCGTGACGTAACCTCCGTCCAGCAGCGGCGGATAGCCATAAATCCCCACCAATCCGCCCCAGGTGCGCGTGCCGACCAGCGGCCCAATTTTGTCCTGCCTGAACATCCACGGCAGCGCATCGCCACCCGATCCGGACATTTCGTTGATGATCATCGTTTTCGGGCCGTAGATTTGCGCCAGCGGCGAGCAGAACGCTTCTCCTTCCCGGGAAATCGCGCAGTTCCGCAACGGGCGCTTAAGCATGTCGATGATGTAATCCGCCACTTCGCCGCCGTGGTTGTAGCGCTCGTCGATGACGGCACCTTGCTTGCCAACTTGGGCAAAGTAGAAGCGGTTGAAATTGAGGTAACCGCCGACGGCCGTATCGGGAACGTGCACGTAAGCCAGCTTTCCTCCGCTTAATTCGTCCACCTTCCGCCGGCAATCTTCTTCCCAAGCGCGGTTGCGCAGCGCGAATTCACTCGGCAATGGCACTACCGTGACTTCCCTGGCGTCCTTGCCGTCCGCGTTCGGTCCTACCTTTATTTTGATCTGCTTCCCTGCGGTGTTCTCAAAGAAGCTGTAAACCTCTGCCGGTGGCTTAACCTCGCGCCTCTCCACCTCCAGCAAATATTCGCCCGGCTTCACGTCCACACCCGGCTGGGTCAGCGGCGCGCGCAGATCGGGGTTCCAGTTCTCCCCATTGTAAACACGGGCAAAGCGGTAGCGCCCGTTCTCAATCTTGTAGTCAGCTCCGAGCAATCCGCCTTTCACTCGCTTCGGCTCCGGCACATCCCCGCCACCAATGAACATGTGGCCGATGGTGATCTCCCCCAGCATTTCGTCGAAGAGGTAATTCAAGTCCCCGCGCCCTGCCAGACCCTTCAGATAGGGAGCGTATTTCTTCTCCGCGGCATTAATGTCCAGCCCATGGTGATGCGGGTCGTACAGGAAATCGCGCTCGATGCGCCATACCTCGTGGTACATCTGGTTCCATTCGGCGCGCGGGTCAACGTAAACCTCCATCTCGTCGAGCTTCAGAGCGCCGTCACCAGGCTTTACTACTACGGCCGTGCCCGTGATAAACCATCCAGGCCCTTGGCGGTAAAGCACTTTTTCGCCATTGGCGGAAACTGCGAATCCGTTGATCCCGCCGATGAACGGCTCGGTCTTCCGCGTCGTGAGATCGAATTTAGAAACCACCACAGGAGTGTGCTCCTCGAATCGCGGCACATCCACGGTCTCGGAGAGAAACAGGATCCCAGCCTTGCCCGCGTCTAGGCTTACATAGTTCGCAGGCTTAATCGGCAGCGCTACGATGCGCTGTCCGATGCCCTCCAAGTCGATAGTGACCTTGACGGGCTCCTCCTCCTTCTTCTTCTCGCCTTCTTTACTCTTCTCACCTTCCTTAGTCTTGTCGCCTTCCTTACTCTTCTCTCCCTCTTTGTTCTTGTCGGCTTCTTTGCCTTTGTCTGCCGAATCTTTCTTCTCTTCCGCCGCTTTTTCTTCGTCGCTCTGCGGCTCCACCGGCGAGGGATCGCCCTTCTTGAGCACCGCCGCGTAAACATTTCTCAGAACCGGGTGCTGGAAGCTCGACAAATCCAACCAGCCCGCGGAAAGCCCCACATCTGTGCTTACGGCAAAGAACAGCGATTTCCCGCCTTTATCGAATACCGGATGTCGCGCGTCGCTGATCCCGTCCGTGATTTGCGATTCTTTGCCGGTTTCCACCGAGAACACGAAAACTGCCCGCAAATGGTTCTTGAGCAGCTTGGCATACGCTAGCCATTTGCTGTCCGGCGACCATGTCTCACCGAAACCAGACGTCGGATCATCGTAGCGATCCGTCGTTACTTTCACCGGGGTGCCCTTCTCCGCGTCGACGTACCACAGGTTTAGTCGCTTGTCCGTGTAAGCAATCTTCTTGCTGTCCGGCGACCATAAGGGAGAGTAAAAATACGAAGGAGGATTGCCCAGATTGATCTTCTTCACCGTTTTGGAGCCCGACTGATCGGCTACGTGCAACGCATACTCGCCGGACTCATCTGAAAAATAGGCGATTGATTTCCCGTCCGGCGACCACGCCGGATCGCGTTCGGCCACCGCCGCCGTCCGCGTTAAATTGCGAATATCACCCTTTTCTCCAGGGACCGTAAGGATTTCACCGCGGGCTTCGAACACGGCGCGCGCGCCGGCCGGCGAAATCGCCGCCTTTTGGATTTTGTCGCCAACCTTCTCGTAGTGCGGCCGCGTTGCCGGCAGGTCGCCGGCGATTCGAATGCCTACCTTTTTCGATTTGCCGCTTGCTGGATCAAGAAGATAAATCCCGCCGAACTGTTCGTATACCAGCGCGTCCGGCCCGGCGGAAAGCGACTTGAAATCGAGACCCTTGTTTTCGATCACCTGCTTCACCGTTTTCGCCTTGGTGTCGTAGGCGAAGAGGGTCACCGTCCCGCTACGGTCGGAAAGGAAATATACGGTGTCGCCGAACCACACCGGATGCCTGTCGTTCGAATTCTCTCTGGGCACTTTTTCCAGCGCCAGGTCGCTCAATCGCACGATGTAGATTGGCGTTGTCTGCCCGCCTCGATAGCGCTTCCAGGAGGTCTGCCAGACTTCGTTGGGCACATAAGCGATTCGCGTCGCATCTGGAGAAAACCACGCATCTTCGGCCCGCCACATGGGCAAAACCTCGGCCGGTCCGCCCTCGGCGGCAACCGTGTACACACGATCGAAGTCCGCATAGGCTTCGCGCGCCGAATGAAACAAAATGCGCTTTCCGTCCGGCGTCCATCCCACTGCGATATCCGCTGCAGGATGCCAAGTCAGCCGTCGCGGCTCGCCCCCTTCCGCCGCCATGACGAACACGTCCGCGTTTCCGTCGTACATCGCCGTAAACGCGATCCACTTACCATCAGGCGAGAACACCGGCAACCCTTCGTGTCCGCCGGTGGTCAACTGCCGGGCATCGCCGCCATCGCGCGGCACGCTCCAGAGATAGCCGCCATAAGCAAAAACGACCTGAGTCTTGCTTACTGTTGGCGAGTGCGCCAGCAGGGGCGTTTCTTCCGCCGCGCCCGATACCGTTGCAAAAGCCAGCAAAATCCCTATCAGAATCGCGATTCGAAAGCGCATGCTTCCTCCCGGAGAAAATTCAATCGTGACTTGGAAATGATGCATGAGCCAGTGGCGCGGCCGTAGTTCAAAATCACCCTGTTCTTAGGGATCCTCCACCACGCAGAACCCAGTTCGTCAGACGTAGGGAGCGCCAAAAGTGTTTGCAAAAAATGAGACTGTTTCACGGCAGGAGCGCGAACACCCGCACCGGTCCACCTGAGCCGCCCTCCAGCTTGATCGGCGCCACGATCAAAAACGCGCCCGTTTCCGGCAATTCGCTCAGGTCAGCCAGGTTTTCGAGTTGGTACAGACCCGCTCCTAGCACCAGGTGATGCACCGCGTAATCACTCGACGCACCGTAGTCGATACTCAGCGTATCGCACCCAAGCCCGCTCACCTTTCGCTGGATCAGCAGCTTCGCCGCCTCCGGCGGGAAACCCGGAAAATGCATCTTCCCCTTGTCATCCTGATTCCGGTACTTTCGCGCATCCGGCCAGCGCGACGCCCAGCCTGTCCTAAGCAGTACAATCGCGCCTTCGGGAATCCGGCCGTGGCGCTTTTCCCAATCCTCGATCCGCGCGGCTGCAAGCTGATAATCCGCATCCTTGCCACT
>WNGN01002069.1_pt1 | contig 17363 bp, 19 predicted proteins | sample 5400561 | NCBI WGS metagenome assembly WNGN01 (sample SAMN13153379, study PRJNA577476) | soil metagenome | isolation source: 115 cm soil or saprolite under Garry oak tree replicate 2 | place: USA:California | collected 2016-06-15
AGGTCATTCGCGCGACGTCGTGCGGCGTGAGCTCCAATCTAGCGGCGGCATCGAGGAGCCGGCGCACGACCGCCGGTTCTCCCAGCTGAAACGCCATCTCGGCCGCAGCCAGAAGCCGGCGCGCCCGGACTACGCCGTCCGGGGTCAATGAGGCGGCCAGTTCTTGAGCGCTCAGCGCGATCGTGGTGGCGCCTCGACCCTGCGCTCGAGCGGCGGTTGCCTCGAGATCCGCCGCGGCGCCCTCATCCGTGCCGAGCACTGATGCGGCGCGATGCCAGGCGTGGCGGTCCGGATCCGCGACGACCTGGGCCAGCGCGCTGTGGGCGGCCCGCCGCTGTGCGGGAGTCGCGGCTTGATCCAGTGCAGATCGGATGAGGGGAGGGCGAAAGCGGACGTCGCTGCCCGCGATCAGCAAGATCAACCCCGAGTCGAGCGCCGGCTCCAAAACATCGACCGTAGCCTCATCCCCGGTCTGTATTCGGGCCGCGCCCACCACCTCGGCCAGGCTGGGCGCGTCGTCCAGCGCAGCGAGAAGCAGGGCTGATTGCGTCTGTTTGGGAAGTTGTGCGGCCTGGGCCGAAAAGCTGCGTTCCAGCCGGTCGGTCAACGGCACGGTCATCTGCCCGGTCGGCGTCTGCCAGCCGTCAAGGGTTTGCTCGCTCAAGGCACGTGGCAGTTCAACCAGCGCCAGGGGGTTGCCCAGCGCGTTCGTCAGAATCCGGCGGCGCGTAAGACGCTCCAGATCCGGGGCAACCGAATAGAGCAGTGCTACGGATGCCTCATCGCTCAGAGGCCCAACATGTATCTCCGACAGATGTGCGGATCGCAGCGCGGCCTCGAAACCATCACGCAAACCGATCACGAGAACGATATGGGTGGACTCCAGGCGGCGGGCGATGAAGGTCAGAACCGAAGAGGTCAGGCCGTCGAGCCATTGAACGTCGTCGGCGATCAGGACGATCGCCTTCTCCCCCGCCGCCTCGTCGATGAGATTGAGGGCGGCAAGCGCCACCAGGAACATTTCCGGCGGCGCTTCCGCGCTCAGTCCTAAGGCGGTCAGCAGGGCGGTCTTTTGCGGTGCCGGTAGCCTGTCCGCTGCCGGCAGCACGCTTTGCAAAAGCTGGTGAAGCCCGGCGTATGGAAGGTGAGACTCGCTTTCCACACCGGTCACCGCGAGTACCTTGTAACCGCGGGTTCGGGCCTCATCCGCGGCGACCTTGAGAAGGGAAGTTTTCCCGATGCCCGGCGGGCCGCTGATCAGGAAAGCGCCTCCGTGCTCGATCGCCAGGCGGAGAGCGGCGTCGAGCTGGGCAATTTCAGTCTCGCGTCCGAGCAGCACCGGGACCCCTTCTCCTCATGACTATTCTGCGCTACGGCGAACCGCGCCGCACGATCTCGGGCTCGAGACGGCTGGAAAGCTCCTGCAACTCCGACTACCATGTGATAGGAGGGTTTGCGTTGGGTGCGACCGAGCCGGGTGGGACAGTAGCGAGCGACACCATCCGCGCCGCCCCAAGGCCCGCGCTCCTCAATCGCAGACTAGAGAAGGCAGCTCTTAGCGCCCTGCTCGACGCCGTGCGGAACGGACGCAGCGGAACACTGGTTCTCTACGGCGAGCCGGGAATTGGCAAAACCGCCCTTCTCGACTATGTCATCGAGTCAGCGACGGATTTTCGACTTGCGCGAGCAACCGGTATTGAGTCAGAACTGGAACTGAGCTATGCAGGGGTTCATCAGCTCCTCATCCCCTTCCTTCCACGTATTGATCAGCTGCCTCCGCCCCAGCGGGACGCGCTGGCATCGGCATTTGGACTCGCCGGGGGCGTCCCTCCCGATCGATTCCAGATCGGACTTGCCAGCCTGACTTTGCTCGACATGGCCGCGGTCGATCAACCGATCCTGTGTGCGGTCGATGACGCGCAATGGCTCGATCGCGAGTCAGCGGCAGTGCTCGCGTTCGTGGCCCGCCGGCTGTACGCGGACCGTATCGCGATGCTCTTCGCGACAAGGGATGAGGCGGAATTTTCAAAGATCTTCACCGGACTACCTGCCCTTAATCTCGCCGGAATCCCGGACGCCGAGGCGCGAGACCTGCTGTCCACCGCTGTCCCTGCTGTTCTCCGTACCGGCGTTGCGGATCGGGTCGTCGCCGCCGCGCGCGGGAACCCATTGGCCATCCTGGAGATCAGCTCCGATCTAACGCCAGGTCAGCTCGACGGCTCGTCATTGCTTCCTGAGCCGTTGCCGATCGGAACCAACCTTAGGGACATCTTTTTGCGACGTGTGAAATCGCTGTCGACCCAGGCGCAGACTCTCTTGCTCCTTGGCGCGGCTGAGCCAACTGGGGATGCGAGCTTGATCTGGCGGGCAGCAAAACACCTCGGCGTCACAGTCGAAGGGGTCACGATGACGGAAGTCGAGCGCTTGATCACGCTCGGCCCGCAGGTCACGTTCCGCCACCCCTTGATCCGGTCGGCCGTCTACCACGGCGCGCAACTTCCTGAACGTCGGCGGATTCACGAGGCGCTCGCGGAGGCGAGCGACTCTGGGCTGGACTCCGACCAGCGGGCGTGGCACCGTGCCGCGAGCGCGATCGGGCCCGACGACGACATCGCCCAGGAGCTGACTGGGTCTGCCGAGCGGGCCAGACAGCGTGGGGGTTATGCGGCCGCCGCCGCGTTCCTGGCACGCGCCGCTGAACTCAGCGTTGTGCAGAGTGATGCGGCCAAGCGCAAGCTGGCTGCAGCCCAGGCTGAGCTCGTCAGCGGGCGCCCTGAACGCGCGCGGGCGTTGCTCGACCAGGCGTCGCCGCGACTTGTGGACCCCAGAGCTCGCGGCGAAGCGCAGAGGCTGGATGGAGCCATCGATTACGCTCGGGGGCGGCTTGGCGATGCGCCTACGACGCTCCTCAAGGCGGCGCGCATGCTCGAAGCAGCCGACCCGCGACTTGCTCGCGAAACCACGCTCGAGGCGCTCCAGGCAGCAGTCTACGCAGCCCGGTTCGCTCACGGCGACGGTGCACGCGAGGTCGCAGCCGCTGCTCGAACGCTGCAGCCAATCAGTCCGTCGAATCCGGCACTTTACGACTTGCTTCTGGCCGGCTTTGCGAGCTTGTTGCTAGACGGTCGATCTACTGCCGTCCCTGTCCTTCGTCACGCGGTTCGGGCGCTTCAAGCAGAGGACGCCAGCGGCGACGATGCCCTCCGATGGTCAATGCTCGGCTGTCTCGCCGCGAGCGAGATGTGGGACGACGAGGCGCAGCACGGTTTGGCCAGCCGCTGGGTGAAACTCGCACGCGATCGTGGCGCCCTCACCACGTTGCCTGTCGCGCTGAACTATCTAGGTTGGTACGAAGTCATGGAAGGGCGGATCGTGCCAGCCGAGGTGTACCTGGACGAAGGCCTGCAGATCTCGAGGGCCATCGGCAATCCGGGCATCGTGGGAGCATCCGGTGCCGGCGCGTTGCTCCAACTCGTCTGGCGCGGCCGAAGCGACGAGGCGCGGAAGGCCGCCGCGGAGATGAGCCGTGATGCGCGAGAGCGCAGCCAGGGGGCCAGCCTCACACACGCGAATTCAGCGCTAACGGTGCTCGAGCTCTCGCTGGGCAACTATAAAACCGCGATGACCCTGGCCCTCGATGTCTTCGACGAAGATATGGTTTATCTTGGCACGCTGACCTTGCCCGACTTGGTCGAGGCCGCGGCGCGTAGCGGAGATCGACGTATCGCACACCAGGCGCTTGATCGATTTCGCGATCGCGCACAAGCCTGCGGAACAACCTGGGCGCTCGGTGTCCTGTCGCGCTCAGTAGCGTTGCTGACTACTGATCCCGCCGCGGAACAGCACTACCGGGAAGCAATCGAGCGCCTCGAACGAACCCGGATCGCCACCGACCTGGCTCGCAGCCATTTGCTGTACGGGGAGTGGCTTCGCCGGCAGGGTCGCAAGCGCGATGCTCGTGAACGACTTCGCACCGCCCACGCCATGTTCGAATCAATGGGCGCCCGTTCGAATCAATGGGCGCCCAGGCCTTCGCCGAGCGCGCCCGGGCTGAACTGGTGGCGACAGGGGAACGCGTGCGAAAACGCAGCGATGAGACTCGCGACCAGCTGACGCCGCAGGAGTCGCGCATCGCGCGGCTGGCAGGGGAGGGCTCCAGAAACCAAGAGATCGCTGCGCAGCTGTTCATCAGCTCGAGCACCGTCGAATATCACCTGGCGAAGGTCTTTCGCAAACTCGGCGTCAGCTCACGCGCCGAACTTGCGCACACGCTCGTAAACGCCCGCTAACGCCTGGCGATCTCAGGCTGCGGCGCGGCCGGCGGCGACACGGCCGACCTCTGGGCTCGGCCGCCAAGGACTTCCTGAAGAACAAGGCGCAAGATTTCCGCGACAGGAATCGCGATCAACGCCCCCAGGATGCCCATCAGCGCTCCACCGATCAGGACGGCGAGAAAAACCACCAGCCCTGGCAGATGCACGCTGCGGCCGTAGACGATCGGATTCAACACCTGGCTCTCGATTTGCTGGTAGACGATGATGTAGGCGAGCAGGATCAGCGCCTTGATGGGCGAGACGGCGAACGCCGCCAGGATGGGCGGGATTGCGCCCAGGGTCGCGCCCACCATCGGGATCAAGTCGAATACAGCCAACAGCAGTCCGAGCGCCAGTGCGTAGGGCACGCCAAGCAACGTCATCCCGATGGTGACTCCCGCCCCAGCGATGAAGCTGATCGCGAGGTTGCCGCTGACGTAACCGGAAACTGCGTTCGCCGATGCGTCGAGCAATCGGTGAAGTCGCGGGCGGTGCGCCTCTGGGAAAAGGTCGACGGCCCCGTCGACGATCCGAGCGCCGCCGTCCAGGAAAAAGATCATCAGGACGAATACCGTGACGATGGCCGTCACGAGGTTGATGGCACTCGCGGTTACCGACGTAAAGGAGCCGACCGCGCTTCCGACTTGCCCGGGAAGCGCGTCGAGTTGCGACTGGAGCGTTTGAACGAGGCCGCCGAGACCGAGCGGCGTCGCGACGCCCATGACCTCGCTGGAGAAGCCGCCTGGTTGGCGCAGCACATTCGCGATTCCCCGCACCTGTCCAACCAGCGATGGCAGCGCGAGTGTCGCGATGGCGATGATCGCGCCAAACAACACGACGAGAACGATCAGGATCGCCCACCTTCGCGGGAGGCCACGCCGATGCAGCCCCTTGACGGCGGGGTTCAAGGCGACTGCCAGGAAGGCCGCGACGATGATCCACTGAATGATCTCGGCCAGCCGGTAAACGAGGTAGCCGGCGAGCAGGAACGCAGACGCGCTGAGCAGGATCACGATAACGGCGCGAGACAACGCACGGGAGCTGGTCATGAGACGTCCACGATGTGACACGGGATTTCAGCGTTCTCATCAAGGAGGTAGCTGGCGCACATGCGGTGGTAGCCATCGGCGATCATCAAGGGCGCGCCATCCGTCCATCGGCCGCGCACGAGCAGGATCGGTGACAGCGCTTCGCCGTTCTTGACCTTCTTGAGGTCGGCGGCAACGTGTGGGTTGGTTGCCGACAGCATGGGAAGGCCGCTGGCTCGTTCGATGTCCTTCGCCTTCTTCCGCACCTGAGGCGCTGTGCGCAGTGCGGCGACCACCCGCTTGACTTGCTTGTCGGTCAGGACAAGCGCCAGGTAATCCGCAGCGGCCGGGTAGTCGTGTTCGGCAGGGGCCGCCTTCCAGGCGACCGCTGAGACAACGGTCGGGTTGCTGCTCATGCCGCGGCCGCCTTTGGTTGATCAACGCCCGGCGGCATCGGGATGTGCAGCACGCGCGGCCAGTTGATCCTTGTGAAGACGACGATCGCCGCGATTGACACGAGCTCGAGGATCAGGGTCTTCGGATCGTGCCAGGCACGCAAGAAAAGGTTGTCGAAGTGGTCGTTGACGCCTCTGGCGCCGCCGGCCAGGACCGGATAGCTGAGCAGGCGGCCGACGAAAAAGCCGGCAGCCACCGGCCCGATGCTGGCTCTGGCCATGCCCGCCGCGATGAAGATCTGATTGGACGGGATGGGGCCCAATGCGTAGACGAAGACTTCCAGCGCTCGGCGCCAGTCCGCCCGCTTATTGAGCCAGGACCCAAGGGCGGCGACGTTTTGCTGCCGCTCGGGCGAGAGCAATCGGCGTCCCCAACGCCTGCTAATCCATGCAAGGATGCAGCGCCCAGCGGTCGAAGCAATCGCGCAGCCGACGCACAGTGGCCAGAACGGCAGGTGTAAGACGATCAGAAAGAAGGCGACCACCATCCAGGTGGCCGGCATGAAGTAGGGAATGACGTTGATCGCGAGCGCAACGGCATAGGCCGCTAGCAGCCACTCGAAGGACGTCACGCGTTTCGAGCTCCTCTCAGGCTAATGCCGAGCGTCGTGACAACGAGAAGGGGCATCAGCCAATAGGCGTTCACGCCGGCACGAAGCAACAGGGCCGTCGCAATAAGTCCGACCGCCACACCCATCGCCATCAGTGGGTCGCTGCCGACGATGAAGTCGTACCAGAACCGGCCGAAGCCCGCGATCCCGGAGCCAAGCCGCCGCATCACGCCGCCGCCTCTGTGGCCGGATGAAGGCGCCGACGCTCGATCGTTGTATAGACGAACGCCGATAAGGCGTACAAGCCCAGCAAGGCGAGAATCGCAGCGTCCGAAGCGGGCCACTCGACGCCGAGTCCCTCCAGCGACCAGAACGTCCCAAAGGTGGTCAGCATGACGCCGACGATCAGCTGCAAGAAGCTGCGCGGCAGCCGACCGACCAATTGATTTGCAGCGAGCCCGACCGCGCCGACGGTGACGATCGCGCTTACGCCCCCGATGATGGCGGCGCCGTATTGGTTGGCGGTCGCTCCGAAGCTGACGACGATGAACGTGACCTCGAGCCCCTCGAGGACGACGCCTTTGAATGACAGGACAAAGGCAGTCCAATCAACCCCGCGTCCTTGCCAGCGCTCGCTCTGGTCGGTCTCGACCTCACCAATGCCGGCCAGGCCGCGGGCGGCAACCCGGACCACGCCCTTGCGAAACCACTGCAGCCCAAACACGAGGAGTAACGCGCCAACGATGAAACGAAGGGCGCCGATCGGAATCGACGTCAACGCCGCGCCGACCACCAGCACGACGACACCCAGCATGGCGAACCCAGCGAGCGCTCCATAGATTGTCGAGCGCCAGCCACGCGTCGCCCCGACGCCGATGACGATCGTGACCATTTCGATCGCCTCGACGGCCGAGGCCAAGAATGTTGTGATGAAGACGACGAGGGCGACACTCATCGATGTGCGGACTCAACCGTCTCGGCGACCTGTCCACATTCCATTCGCAGCCACCAGTCGGGCTCGACCAGCATCATCCGGTCGATGGCCTGTTGCAGCCATTGGATCGCTCGCTCCTCACGGTCAGGCGACAGCGTTTTCATGCCACATCCTCCCTCCGGCCTGCAGGATCCCTTCCTGCAAGTCGAAGCATTGGTCAATCACTCGGGCGATCCGTCGTTGCCAGCGACCTGGCGCCTCGACACCCGGAGGCAGCAGCCGGCGGACGGTGTCGAGTCGGGGCATGAAGCTGCTCGGTAAGACCGTCAGCCCGCTGAGATGCAGGACCTCGAGACCACCGATGACCTCATCGAGGTACGAGAAGGGCCGACTGATCTGTTGACGTTCACTCCGCTCCAGGTCCGCCGCCATCAGAGCCGATCGAATGTCGCGGTTTGCGTTAGCAATCATCTTTCTTTCCTCCGTTGCTGCTACGCAGGTCTGCCTCGCGGCACGAGAGAAACAACTCGCGCCGATTAATCCACTGGATGAGCGCGAATGACGCGAGAACGGCGCCCTGTGCGAAGGGATTGGTCGCGATCGTGATCGCACCGGCCTGCCAGTCGATGCACTCGACGCTTCCGACTTTCGTGCCGTCGACGTCATACACTCCTTGCCCGATGCTGATCGAGTCATACCCGTCGCTTGTACCCGGATCCAGCCTCCTCATGCGGATGCCTCGCCGCTACCAAACAGTCGGGCGAGAATCCCGCGCAAGCGAGGCCCGAAGCTTTGAGACAGGATGGTTACCGTACGGTCGGTGAGATCATCAGCGCAGGCACCGACGTAAACCTTGCCGCGCCGCACCTTCTTGACCAGGCTGACCGGCAAGCAAAGTGAAATCGCCGCATGGTTGATCTGAACGACAAAGCACTGGCCGGCGGGGTCGTAGTCGCTCACGACCCCGAACCGCTTGCGGTCCTCGTCGTAGGCGACCAGTCCGTTGTCGAGGTACTCTCGCGTAAAGTTCCTGACCACTACGCCATTTGGTGCGAGCATGCGGCGCGTGATTCCAACCTGGGAAACTCTGCCAGCAGTACGAGCCATAATCAGCCACCCACTCCTGCAAAATTGAGCTCGGCAAGCGCCGCCGCGACGGGCGGTTCGATCGTCCAGCGGTCGTCGCCGGATGCGCGAACGTGCAAAACGCCTCGATCGAGCATCCCTCGTAACTCCTGGACAACCCCGCGCGGACGTCCACCGGTCCGATCGGCGAGCCAGCGACTAAATTCGCCGACGCGATCGCGGTCGTCCGCGTCTCTGCCTGCAAGCCTGCCGACCAACTGCCTGACGTCATCCGGTTCAAGCGGATCGAGCCATAGGCGCCGCGCAGGTGCCGCGCCTTCAATGCCGGTGAACCACTCTTCGAAGTCGTTCGCGGCCGGCGTGCCGGACGTGGCGCTGAGGACCAGCAGCAGCGGTGTACGGCTCTCGTGCCAACGCCGTAGGCCGTAGCGGATAAGGTCCCGAGTGTCGGTGTCGGCCCTCTGTGCATCATCGATCCACAACACGACTGGCTCTCGCTGAGCGAGCCCTATGACAAGGCGGCTGACCGCCTCGAAAATCCGGCCACGCTCGAGCCCGTCGTCGGACGGAATGCTCAGGTCGGGATATCGCTCGCGCAGCTCTGGGAGCAGACGTGACAGCTCGGCCAGCCAGAGGTCGCCCAATAAATCGTCGGGCGCGTTCTCGGCCTCCACCCTCGGACGCAGCGCTGCGAGCAGCGCCGCGAACGGCAACTCCCTAAAGCCGTCGAACGCTCGCCCCATCAGCACGTCGGATCCGGTACGGCGCGCCCAGGCGGTGAATTCGGAAATCAGCCGGCTCTTTCCCACGCCGGATGGCCCCTCGAGGAAGATGGCTTCGGTGTGGCCTTCCCGGACCCGCTGATACGACGCGACAAGTCGGGCCCATTCCCGAGCTCGACCAACGAACGGGGACGAGCCGAAATCGAGCTCTCGCGGTGCACTAGAACGCGGTTGGCCGAAAGCAGGCGCGGGATCAGAGATGCGCTCAGACAGTCGAACCATGGCCGCGCTCGGCGTGGCGCTCGCGTCGGCCAGGGCCCGGCGGTACCTGTCCCACGCCCGCTGAGCGCCGATCGGATTGTTCTCGAACAGCTGCAGCTCAATGAGGCTCCGCCACGCCAGTTCCTGGTCCGGGTCCTCGAGGGCCCACCGTTCGAACGTGTCCAGGGCTGCGTTCGGCTCACCAGCCTCAACCTGAAGCCTTCCGAGCACACTTAGCAGCTCGGCCACTACGCCTCGCCAGTGGATGCGCTGTGCCTCGAGCCAGGACTCGAACGCGGGTGCATCCGGAAGGAACATTCCGGCCAGAAAGGGACCTCGATATGACTGCACGGCGAGCTCGATCTGATACCGCAGGCTTACGTCCGTGAAGCGGCGCAGCAACTGCCGGGCATCCGTCAGCGTATCTACGTCGAGATGGACGAAGCCGGGCCGGATGCCAACAGTGTCCCGAGTGGCACTGAGGACCTGGTCGGAGAGGTCGCCCAGTCCCTGGCGCAAATAGGTGAGGGCCGTTCGAAGGCTGGCTCGGGCGTCGATGCCATCGACATCTGGCCAGAGCAAATCTGCGACCTGCTCGCGCGAGTGCGTACGTGGATCCAGGGCGAGGTAGGCGAGCAGTGCGAAGGATTTGCGCGTTCGAAAGGCAACTCGTCGTCCACCGACGGATGCTTCAGCGGTCCCCAGCAGCCTTAGCTGAAGCCGACTCGCCCGAGGCATAGTCTCTGCCTTTTGTGGCTCGCCGCTCATATCGACAAAGCTAGGCACGTCCGGCCACCATCGAATCAAGGAAATCCCTAGTCTTTAACCAAGCGGTCCTTAGGATTGGCTCCCGGAGCGCCTGCCTGCCGTCTACGCTCATATCGACAAATTAGGTTCAGCGGCGGCCGTTGCGCTTCTGGCGGACGACTCTTTTTCAGAGGCGAAAACGGTCTAATGACTTAGTCTGCGGCCGAAATGACTTAGTCTCGTGCGGATCAAGTCCGCCCCGGCCGCTGCCCCCGGAAGCGGTTCCACAGCCCCTCCTCTCACGTCGTCTCGCCATCGGAACTCGCGGGAATACTCCACTCGCGCTCGCCACGTAGCTCATTTCGCGTTCTTTTCACGCACCCGGATCACCCTGAGCCTGCGGCGCTGGAAAAACAATATCAACCCGGCGACCGCAGGAGGTCCATCATGGATCAGGCACTAACCCGGAGCTCACGGCTGCTCGCCCTTGGCGGCATCGCAGCCGTGCTCTTCGGGATCGTCGCGCTCGTTTGGCCCGGCATCACTCTCCTCGCGCTCGTGATCCTGTTCGGCGCTTACGCGATTGTCGGCGGCGTTCTGACGCTCGTCTCCGGTGTCGACCTGGCCACCGAACATGCCCGGCACTGGGTTCCTATGGTGTTCAGCGGACTCTTCGGGATCGCGATCGGCGTCTTTACGTTCTTCCGTCCCGGCATCACCGCGCTCGCGCTCGTCTACCTGATTGCCGTGTGGGCGATCCTCACCGGGATCCTCGAGTTCGCGGCCGGCATCGAATTCACTGGGCAGGTAAAGGGGTCCTGGGCGCTCTGGCTGGGTGGCCTCGCCTCGGTGGCCTTCGGTGTGCTGGTAGCGCTTCGCCCTGGCAATGGCGCGCTCGCGATCGTCTGGCTGATCGGGATCTATGCCATCGTCCTGGGCGTCAGCCGCATGGTCTTCGCCTACCGGATTCGCGGCGACCAGCAAGCGGTCCGGTCAGCCGTTCGGAGTTTCGAACAGCCGAGCCCGGCGATCAGCCGATAAGGCTTCCCTTCCCCCGTGAAAGAGGCGGACTCGCCGCGCGCGAGCCGCCTCTCGTTCGACCGATCACTCGTAAACACACATACAAGGAGGCGACCCAAATGAACGACCAAAACGACACGATCACCGAGGACATCGGGAACAGCATCACCATGGGCCAGACAATCTACGATGTCGAGAGCAAGAAAGTCGGGACTGTCGACGATGTCGATCGTGTCACGGGCTGGTTCAAGGCCGAGGTCAACCCGTTCTCGGACAAGGAACTGTACATCCCGTTCAAGCTGATCACGAACATCGACCGTAAAGAGGTCTACCTCTCACGCACCAAGGACGAGCTCCGTCGCGACTACACCAATCCACCAGCACGAACCACTCGTGTCGACAGCCTGCTCGGCGAGAAGGTCGCCACGACGCGCGAAGCGAGCGGCTACGACGGTGCACCCATCGTGGTCGACGAAGCGAACGTCGAGAAAAACCGCAAGCGCATCGGCGAGGGATACCTGGTCGTGACCTCCGACGAAGTCGACCTGGGCAACATCAAGCAATACGACCCCACGACTGGCTGGATGCTGATCGGAAAGACAGCGCTCAGCAGGAACGAGCTACTCGTGCCAGTAACGGTCGTCGACGACGTCAACCGCGAGTTCGCCGAAGTGCATCTGGCCGTTTCTGCGGCGGACCTGAACGCGATGAAGCATCTCGAGCCGGTGGACGTCGTCTTTGCCACGACGAAGCCGAGCAGCGTGGCCTAGGGCAGTCATCGCAAGGAGTGAGAGAGTGATCCCGTATACAGCGTCGGAGAGCGATGAACCAGAGTCCATCTTCCCGTTGGTGAACATCGGGCTCATCGTCGTCAACTTCCTGGTCTTCTTCTACGAGCTGTCGCTAGGCTCGCAAGGAGGCACCCCCCTCAACAACTTTCTGAATGGCTATTCACTCGTGCCGTGCGAGTACACGCACCATTGCGCGGTCTACGCGGGCACGCCCACGCCGTTTTGGCTCACTCTCTTCTCCTCCATGTTCTTGCACGCTGGCTGGGCGCACATTCTGGGCAACATGCTGTTTCTCTTCGTTTTCGGCAGCCACATCGAACGCTCCATGGGACACTGGCGGTACCTCACGTTCTATTTCCTCTGCGGCATGGGTGCCAATGCGCTCGAAATTCTGACTGCCACCAACTCCAGCTTGCCCGGCCTGGGTGCCAGCGGCGCCATCGCCGGCGTGCTCGCCGCCTACCTCGTGCTCTATCCGACGAGCCGCGTCGGCACCCTGATCCCAATCGGCATCGTCTTCTTGCCGGCTCGGCTGCCTGCCTGGCTCTTCATCGCCGGCTGGTTCGTCATTCAGCTGCTCGACGGTGTAGCGTCGCTCAGCAACACGTCGGCGGGTGGCGTTGCGTACTGGGCGCACGTCGGCGGCTTTGTCACCGGACTTGCGCTCGTCAAACTCTTCACGCAACCCGATCGTGTTCAACAGCTCCGCGCCTATCACTCTGGAGCCTACAGCTAACGGGAAGGAGCAAGCTCATGGAAAAGAGAAATGGATCCTCCGCTACCGACCCACAGCACGGCATTTTCGCGCTGGGCACGATTGCGCACTATTTTCTGGAGTTCGACGTCAAGAAAGATGTACCGTTGTCGGACGTTGCCGCCACGCTCGCGCAGTTGCGGCAGCCGGCAGTGGCTGCCGGCGGCGTCAATCTTGTTCTCGCGTTTGGCTCCCGGCTCTGGCAGCAAATCGCTCCGAAGGACGTCCCATCATCATTGCAACCCTTTGCGGAAATCGCCGGCCCTGACGGTCGCCGGGCGCCGTCGACTCAGCATGATTTCTGGTTGTGGATCAGCGGAAGTTCGACCGACGTCGTCTTCGAGCATGTACGAGCGGCAGCGTTCGTGCTCAAGGACGTCATGTCCCTCGCGGCCGAACGGTCATGTTTCGTCCATCGCGACAGCCGAGATCTCACCGGTTTTATCGATGGCACCGCCAATCCCACCACGCTCGCCGCACCGTCCATCGCTCTGGTGCCGGCGGGTCAGTCGGGAGCGGGCGGCAGCCACGTGCTGGCGATGCGCTGGGTGCACGATCTGGAGGCGTTCGATGCCCTGCCTACCCACGAACAGGAGCGCGTCTTTGGCCGCAGCAGGCCTGAGAGCCTCGAGCTCCAGGGGGCGGACAAGCCACCGACGGCGCACATTGCCCGCGTCCAGATTGCTGACTCGGATGGCGGAGAAATGCAGATCTATCGACGAAGTGTTCCGTACGGTACCGTTGCCGAACACGGTCTCTACTTCGTCGCCTTCAGCCAGGATCCGACGCGCTTCCGTCGAATGCTTGCGCGGATGTTCGGCGCCTCTGGCGACGGGCTCCACGATCGCTTGACGGACTTCTCCAAGCCGGTCAGCGGCGCTTTCTACTTCGCGCCTTCGCTGACCCTCCTGGCGGAGCTGGCGAACGAAGCCGCTGCCTCAGTAGCTGGCGAGCTAACTGTTGCCGCGCGAGCTTGAGACGATTCTCGTATGGTCACACCGTCGTGAGCGCTCGGACAGAAGCGGAAGCCCGCGGCAAAGTGCAAGAACCTTGTCGATCACGGCCACGCCGCCCACGAAAGTGACTCGGGTAGGGGCGAAGTCGGGGGCATACGCTTTTTATAGCTCCTAAGCCAAGTAGCCACCGAACGTACCGTGTTGCCAGATCGCCCATAATTGTGGCTTCCAGAGTGTCTTCCACTGGCGAGACCGCGACGCATCATCTGGCTCTTCAAGTCGAAGATCTCCACGTTAGCTACGGTCCGAAGCGTGCGGTTGACGGCGTGTCACTCGAAATTAACGAGGGCGAGATCTTTGGTCTGCTGGGACCAAACGGCGCGGGGAAGACCAGCACGCTCAGCGCGATTGAGGGGCTGGTGCGGCCCGACTCCGGCTCGATCCGAATCGGCGATGTCGACGCTCGAGCAAATCCGGCCGCAGCGAGAGCCCGAATGGGCGTGCAGCTCCAGTCGACGAGCTTCCAATCCAATCTCACGATTCGCGAAATCGTCAGGCTCTACGCGGGGCTCTACGGCGTGTTGCTCATCCGGGCCGGAATCGACGACCTGCTCACCGACGTCCACCTGGGGGAGGAGGCGTCAAAGCGCTTCAGCCAGCTATCCGGGGGACAGCAGAAACGCGTCTCACTCTTGATTGCCACGATCCACAGCCCGCCGCTCGTGCTGCTCGATGAGCCGACGGCCGGCCTGGACCCGCAAGCTCGCCGGCAGCTCTGGGATCGCATCGAACGGCTACGCGATGTCGGCCGGAGCATCCTCCTGACGACGCACTCTATGGAAGAGGCGCAAGCTGTGTGTCACCGGGTGGCGATCATCGACAATGGCAAGCTGCTCACGGTCGATACTCCGGCTGGGCTCATCGAGAAGCATAAAGATGACGAACGCGTGCGCAAGGTGGCCCATGGCCAGGTCACCCTCGAAGATGTCTTCATCGGATTAACGGGTAGTGATCTTCGCGATTGAGATTGAGTAGCCAACCGATTGCCCCACCAGTCCACCCTCCGACGTTGTCGGGGATCCTTAGAGCCCTGCTTGAGGCGGACCTCACGGTTCAGTTGCGGAACGGGCGGGCACTGCTGCTGACGTTCTTTCCCCCGCTCGCCGTCCTCTACGGCCTGTCCACTGCCAAACGCGGCGCTCAACTCGGCGGCCCAATCGTCAACGTGGCGTTGGCTCTCACGCTCGGCATCGCGTTGATTGCCATCCTTGGCTACACGGCGTCCGTCGCCAGGGACCGCGAGCTCGGTGTTTTCCAACGCCTCCGGGTCACGCCGGCTCCGACCTGGACCATCATGCTCAGCCGGCTGGCCGTCCAGATCCTTTCAATGTTGGCAATGACCGTGGTGGTCCTCGTGGCGGCGGCCGTCGTCGAGAACGTATCTCTGGATCCGGCCGCCTACCTTATGACCCTCACGATTGTTATCGTTAGCTCGGCCGTGTTCCTCGGCGTGGGACAGGCTCTGGTGGGCCTCATCAAATCCGCGGATACCGTCAACGCCGTGGGACGGCTCAGCTTCCTGCCGCTCGTCGCACTGGGGCTGTTTGCTCACTCCGCAATCTTCGGAACCACGTTCGAGACCATCGCGCGGTGGTCGCCCGGGGGGGCGGTAGCGACGCTGCTAGCGGGCGCCATGCAGCCGGCGGCATGGAGCGCGGATACCTGGTGGGCCTTGCTGGCGAGCGTCGTTTACGCGGTCGTTTTCGCCGGGATTGGCATCCGGTGGTTTCAGTGGAGCGCGCGCTAAAGAGACGAAATTCGGCCTCGTTTTTTGTAGCCAATTCTGTAGCGAATTCAATAAAGCTGGGCAGCCATAGGCTATCCCCTGTTCTGCCTGGGGAATGATGCTGAGAATTGTCTGACGCAGCTTCTGCAGCGTCGTCCGCTTGGGCTCTTCAAGGTTGGCGAGGTAGTCGCTCAGGCACCGAGATGCCGCCCCATTCCTCAGGGGCGACGTCGCGGATCGTTTCGGAGAAGGTCCATTGGTGGCCGGCGAAGTCCTCGGCATTGTACTGCCGTTCTCCGTACTCGAAATCCTTAGGCTCCATGAGAATTCGTGCACCTTGCCGACGAGCGTGTTCGCAGTGAGCGCGTGCGTCCTCCACCCGGACCATCACGGAGTGGGTGACTTCCCCCGGTCGCGGCGGCCGGCGATCGTAGCGAACGTCGCCGATGATTACGGCTCCGTCGCCAACTCGCAACTGGGAGCGGTGGTTCTCTCCAATCTGCACTCGCTCCGAAAACCCGAACGCGCGGCTCAGCCAATCGACCGCTTGGCGGACGTCCGGGTAGATGAGGATGGGGATGACGGTGGCCTGCGGGATCGAGCGGTTCGGTTTCACGTTGGCAGATTAGTCGGATGATCCCGAAACGTCTTCGGCTGATGCTCTACAGAGTTTCGGCTGATGCCTACAGCTGTTTCGGCTGACGCTTGGCACTCCTGCGCATGAAGGAGTTGAGCGTGACCCAATGCGTGTCCGAACGTTTAGCCGCCGGCGACGCTCAGGAAAGCTGGCGTGGGCTCACCAGCCTTCGTATGGTGCCTGGCGCCGCTCGACGTGGTTGTCGTAGTCACGATGGTCGACCACTTTGCCCTGGTCGTCGAAGCGCAGCACGGTCACCCCGGCAAAGGTCAGTTCCTGCCCCTGCTCCCGCCAGCTGCCCCACCATTCGACTGCTGCGCGGTCGCCCGAAACGATCGGCTCGCCGAACCAGCACTCGATGTTCTCCTCGGCCCCAAAGTTCTCGCCCAGATAGCGCCGAACGCCGGCCAAGCCGGAGTAGGGCTGACGGAATGCAGGCGAGCGATATACGGCCTCGTCGGCGTAGAGCGCTGCGATGGCTTCCGCGTCACGCTGCGGCCAGGCCCCCAGACCAGGTGTCTGCCCAACGGTGGGCGGCGGCTTCGGCATCCATGCCGTGATTCAAGCAGAACGCTTGCCGCCTGCGGCCGCCCGAATGGCCGGCTGCAGTACAAGTGGCCCGGAAATATGTTGACGGATCGCCTGGGGGGCGAGGTGCTGACCGCGCGACACCGCGCATCATTCCCTCCGAACCGTTGCCGTCCTGGGACCGGTCTAGCATCCCGAGTCGCAAAGTCAAGGAATCATTGACAAAGGCTCAGCCCAGTCGCAGACTCGATCCGGGGATGGCGCGGGGAGGTGACGAGCTCGGTGAGGGGCTTAGACGAACGTGGCTCGCCAGCGAGCGGGCGTACCTCGCGTGGTTGGGCACTGGGTTCGCCGCCTTTGCCGTCAGCCTCGGTGTGGGAAAGGTCGTTCCGGCGTTGACAGGCGGTGCTCAGTGGCCTTATGCCGTCCTTGGTGTCGCCTTTGCACCGCTCGGCGTCGGCCTCGTCGGTTATGGCGCGCTACGGCAAACACTGGTTGGCAGGGCCATAGGGCGTGGGGAATACGTAGAACTGGATGAGCGCGTCGTGGTTGGACTCGCCGCAGCGATGATCGTGTTGGGAATCGCGCTTGCCGTCTTGGTCGTTTTTCGCTGACTCGAAAATTCGGAGGCGTGCGATGCCAGAAACTCCAACGAGGGATGACGTTGACACGGTTACCAAGATCAGCGGTCGATCCGTGGGCGACACGGTCGCACGACTTACCGAACTGGTTGCGGCCAAGGGCATGCGCCTCTTCGCGGTGATCGATCAGGCGGCTGAGGCGCGGAAGGTGGG
>WNGN01001130.1_pt1 | contig 17355 bp, 12 predicted proteins | sample 5400561 | NCBI WGS metagenome assembly WNGN01 (sample SAMN13153379, study PRJNA577476) | soil metagenome | isolation source: 115 cm soil or saprolite under Garry oak tree replicate 2 | place: USA:California | collected 2016-06-15
GCCTCTACCAGTTCGGCAAGCAGCGTGGCGCGAGCGAGGCGATCCAGAAATACACCTACGGCAAGATCTACAATGCCGAGGCGTTCTCGGCCTGCTCCAACATGCCGCGCTTCGGCCACAACGGCGTCCTGACCGAGGAACAGATCACGCACCTCGTTGCGCTGCTGCTCGACCCCGACTCTCCCGTCAACAGGTGACGCTGTCGCGTCGCGAATTCCTGCAGGCGCTCGCCGCCGCGGCGGCAGCCGGCCTTCCGCTCGATTCGCGCCCGCAGCCCAAGGAAGACGCCTTCTACGAGCTGCCGCGTTTCGGCAACGTTTCGCTCTTGCACTTCACCGATTGCCACGCCCAGCTGCTGCCGGTGCATTTCCGCGAGCCGAACGTCAATCTCGGCGTCGGCGCGGCGAGGAACCGCCCGCCGCATCTGGTCGGCGAGGCATTGTTGAAGCATTTCCGCCTCCGGCCGGGAAGCCGCGAAGCGCACGCCTTCACCCATCTCGACTTCACGCAGGCGGCGAAGACGTACGGAAAGCTGGGCGGCTTCGCGCATCTCGCGACGCTGGTGAAGAGGCTGCGCGCCGAGCGGCGCGCTAGCCTGCTGCTCGACGGCGGCGACACCTGGCAGGGCTCGGCCACGTCGCTGTGGACGCGGGGGCAGGACATGATCGAGGCGCAGAAGCTGTTGGGCGTCGAGATCATGACCGGGCACTGGGAGTTCACCTACGGCGCGGCGCGCGTCAAGGAAGTACTCGAAAAGGATTTCGCGGGGCGGATCGAGTTTCTTGCGCAGAATGTCGAAACCAGCGATTTCGGCGACCCGGTGTTCAAGCCCTATACCCTCCGGAGCCTGGGCGGCGTACCGGTCGCCGTGATCGGCCAGGCGTTCCCGTATACGCCCATCGCCCATCCACGCCGTTTCGTCCCGGACTGGAAGTTCGGCATCGAGGAGGAGCGCCTGCAGAGGCTCGCGAACGAAATCCGCGGCGAGGGAGCGCAGCTCGTGGTGCTGCTCTCGCACAACGGCATGGACGTGGACCTGAAGGTCGCCTCCCGCGTCACCGGCATCGACGTGATCCTGGGAGGCCACACTCACGACGGCGTGCCGGTGCCGGTCGTCGTGTCGAACGCGAAAGGCAGGACGCTCGTCACCAACGCAGGCTCGCACGGCAAATTTCTCGCCGTGCTCGACCTCGACGTCAAGGGCGGGCGCATCTCGGACTATCGCTACCGGCTGCTGCCGGTGTTCGCGAACCTGCTGCGCGCAGACCGCGACATGGCAGAGCTGATCGAAATGAAGCGCGCGCCGTACCGGGAGAAGCTCGCCGAGCGACTCGCGATGAGCGAGACGCTGCTCTACCGCCGCGGGAATTTCAACGGCACCATGGATCAGTTGATCCTCGATGCGCTCATGGAAGCGAAGGGCGCAGAGATCGCCTTCTCGCCCGGATTCCGCTGGGGGACCACGATTCTGCCCGGCGAGGCGATCACTTACGAGCAGGTCATGAATCAGACCGCGATCACCTATCCCCGCGTCGTCGTGACGCGGATGTCCGGCGAAACGATCAAGGCGAACCTCGAGGACGTGTGCGACAACCTGTTCAATCCGGATCCGTACTACCAGCAGGGCGGTGACATGGTGCGGGTCGGAGGAATGAGCTACAGCTGCGACCCGAACGCGAGGCGGGGCGGGCGAATCGCCGACATGCGCCTTGCGGGCAGGCCCATCGATGCCGGGAAAACCTACAAGGTCGCGAGCTGGGCCCCCGTGGCCGATCGCGTTCGCGACGAAAACCCGGACGAACCGATTTGGGATGTGCTCGCCCGGTACCTGCGCGACAAGAAGTCCATAGCGCCGCGCAAACTCAACGTGCCGCGCCTCATCGACGTGAAAGGCAACCGCGGCCTGGCTTGAATCTCGCCCGGACGCCCCGATTCTTCCGAATCAAGTTCGCAGGGTATAATTCAGCGGCTTGCATTTGGAGGTTCCATGCCGATTTACGAATATCGTTGCTCCTCCTGCGGGTTCCAGAAGGAATACCTGCAGAAGCTCAGCGACCCGATTCTCACCGACTGCCCGGAGTGCGGCAAGCAGACGTTCTCCAAGATGCTGAGCGCGGCGGGATTCCAGTTGAAGGGCAGCGGCTGGTACGCGACCGACTTCAGGAACAGCGGCGCCAAACCGGCGGCGAAGAGCGGCGGTACGGACAAGAGCGACACAAAAACCGAGGCGAAAGCCGGCGCGAAGTCCGATACGAAGCCCGATGCGAAGTCCGACACGAAACCCGACAAGAAGTCCGAAAGCAAGTCCGAGTCGAAATCCGAAGCCATCGGCAGCGGGGCAGACGTTCGTCCGTAGCGTGGAACGCCGCCGGGTAGGAGGCGGCGCGCGATGAAAAAATACCTCATCACCGGGCTCCTGATATGGATCCCGCTCGCGATCACGATCTGGGTGCTGGAGCTCATCGTGAGCACGATGGACCAGTCGCTCCTGCTCCTGCCCCCGCAGTATCAGCCGCAGGCGCTGTTCGGCTACCAGATCCCGGGTCTCGGCGCGCTGCTCACCGTGGTCGTCGTGTTCGTCACCGGCGTGCTCGCCTCCAACATCCTCGGCCAGCGGCTGCTTCTGTTCTGGGAGTACTTGCTCGGCCGCATCCCGGTCGTGAAGACCATTTACAGCGGCGTCAAGCAGGTGAGCGATACGCTGTTTGCGCCCGGAGGACAGGCGTTCAGCAAGGCGTTGCTCGTGCAATATCCCCGCGAAGGCAGTTGGACGATCGCGTTCCTCACCGGGCGGCCGGGCGGCGACGTCGCCAATCACCTCCGCGGGGAATATCTGAGCGTCTATGTCCCGACCACGCCCAACCCCACCTCGGGTTTCTTCCTGATGATACGCAAAGCCGACGTGATCGAGCTCGACATGAGCGTGGACGAGGCGCTCAAGTACGTCATCTCGATGGGCGTGGTGGCGCCGGATCTGCCGGGCGCAAGAAAGCCGTAGCGGCGCGCTGCCCCTTCCGCGCGGTGCAGGGCTTGAACGCGCACACCGGCGCGGTAAAATGCTCGCTCTCGCGCCGGGCCGACAATCACAGACTTGAGGAGGCTTGCATGGCCGCGTCTCGCCCTACGCCCACCGCCCCGTCTCCCGATGCTTCGCCGGGATACCGATGCGACGTGCTCGTCATCGGCGGCGGCCCGGGCGGCTCGACCGTCTCGGCGTTCCTCGCGCAAAGGGGCTGGAAGGTGGTGCTGCTCGAAAAGGAGCACCATCCGCGCTTCCACATCGGCGAATCGCTGCTGCCGCTCAATCTGCCGTTGCTCGCGCGCCTGGGCGTGCTCGATCAGGTGGATCAAATCGGGCTCGTCAAGCCCGGCGCCGAATTCAATTACGAAGGCTACCAGCCGGCCGTCTACTATTTCGCCAACGCCATGGACAAGTCCTACCCGTCGGCTTACGAGGTGAGGCGTTCGGAGTTCGACAACCTGCTGCTTAGAAACAGCGCCGCGAAAGGCACCGACGTGCGCGAGGGCGTCAAGGTCACCGAAGTCGAATTCCGACGAGGCTCGGCCTCGTTGGTGCACGCCGTGGATGAGCACGGCCACGCGCAATCCTGGGAGACGCGCTTCGTGGTGGATGCCTCCGGGCGCGACACCTTCCTCGCCAATCGCTTCAAGATCAAGAGCCGCAACCCGGTGCACAGCAGCTCCGCCGTGTTCGGCCATTTCAAGGGCGCGGTGCGCCGTCCCGGCCGCGACGAGGGCAACATCAGCGTCTATTGGTTCGAACACGGCTGGTACTGGATGATCCCGCTGCGCGACGGCGCCATGAGCGTCGGCGCAGTGTGCTGGACGTATTACATGAAGAGCCGCAAGGTCAGCGTGGATCAATTCCTCCTCGACACGATCGCCCTGTGCCCGCTCATGGCCGAGCGCCTCAAGGATGCGAAGCTCATGGCGCCGGCGCTCGCGACCGGCAATTTTTCGTATCGCGCAACGCGCATGACCGGGGACGGCTATCTGATGGTCGGGGATGCGTATGCGTTCATCGATCCGGTGTTCTCGAGCGGCGTGTTCTTGGCCATGAACAGCGGCGAGCTCGGCGCCGAAGTGGTCGACGAGGCGCTGCGCAACGGCGATGTCTCGGCGCGCAGCCTGCGGCGCTACGAAAAGACCATCAAGCACGGTCTGAAGACATTCTCCTGGTTCATCTACCGCATCACCACGCCGGCACTGCGCGAGATGTTCATGTCGCCGCGCCCTGCGTTCCGGCTGGAGCAAGCGATCTTGTCGCTCCTATCGGCCGACATCTTCGGCAAAACCCCGATCCGGGGTCCGCTCCTGCTCTTCAAGATCATTTACTATGCCATCTCGATCAAGAACTGGCGCGAGAGCCTGACGGCCTGGCTGAAACGCAGACGCGCCTGGCGCACGACGCTCGATTTTGTCTGGAAGAGCGGTAACTGAGACAGGAGTCGCCGCTATGCATCGCTGGGCTCCTCGGGGTGCGCTCGTGGTTCTGTTGCTGCTTGCCTACCCTCTCCTCACACATGCCGCAGTCACCACGGGGCTCGCTTATCTGGCGTGGACGGCATGGCTGTGCATCGCCGCGCTGGTGGTCCTGTCGTTTCCGGGCCAGTGGGGCCTGGCGGGTTTCGCGCTGCTTGCAGCGGCACCGCTCGTCGCCGGCGCGGACGCGTTGCTTAAGCTTCCGCCCGTCATCATCAATCTCGCTCTCGCCGTCTGGTTCGGAAGGACTCTGGCGCCGGGTGAGGAACCGATGATCAGCTGGTTCGCCCGCCTCGTGCGCGGAACGGAGCTTGCTCCGGATCTCGCGCGCTATACGCGATGGTCGACGGTCGTGTGGGCTGCGTTTTTCGCGAGCATGGCGGCCGCGGCCGCGGCGCTGGCGGTGTGGGCGACACCCCAAACCTGGTCGCTGTTCGCGAACGGGATCGACTATCTTCTGGTGGGCGTGCTCTTCGTCGGCGAGTACGTCTTCCGGCGCGTGCGCTATCGGCATCATCAGCACCGCCCCCTCGCCGACGTGGTTCGAACCGTGGCCCGCGCGGGCAGGCTCTGGCCGCGCCGGACCGCGCGCAAGTGAACGCTCCCTCGAAGGCGCCCTGGCTCGACCAGAGCGAGCGGGGCAACCGCAGCGCAACGCGGTTCATGACGTGGCTCGCTTTGCGCGGCGGCCGACGCGTCGCGCGTCTGCTGCTGGTTCCGATCTGCGCCTACTTCCTCGCTTTCTCGCCGCGCGTGCGGAGAACTTCGCGCCAGTACCTCGCGCTCGCCCTCGGCCGCCCGCCGCGCCTCGCCGATCTCTGGCGGCACCACTTTACCTTTGCCGCGACGGTCCTCGACCGGGTGTACTTCGTCGAGGGCCGGTTCGATCGCTTCGACATCGAGGTCAGGGGACTGGAACTCCTGCGCCGCACGCTCGCCAAGGGGCGAGGCTGCGTCTTGCTCGGGGCGCATCTGGGGAGCTTCGAGTTGCTGCGCACGCTCGCGCCCGAGCACCGCTTGCCCGTCAACGCGGTGATGTACGAGGACAACGCCGCGAATATCACCGAGGTGCTGAACGCTCAGCTCGATCCGAGGCTCCGTGAGCGCGTCATCGCGTCCGGAGAGATCGAAACCGTGCTGCGCATCGCCGAATGCTTCTCGCGCGGCGAGCTCGTCGGCATGCTCGGCGACCGTCCGGCCGGATCCGACAAGACGGTCACGTGCAGGTTCTTCGGGCGCGATGCCGTCTTTCCCCAGGGACCGCTGCTGCTCGCCTTGAGCCTGCGCGTGCCGGTGTATTGGGTCGCGGGCTTGTACGAGGGCGGCAGGCGCTACGTCATCCACCTGGAGCCGTTCTGCGAGGAGCCGAGCGCGGACCGCGCCGGGCGGGCCGCGTGGACCCGCGAATGGGCCCAGCGCTACGCCGAGCGCCTGGAGCATTTCTGCCGCCTTGCGCCCTACAACTGGTTCAATTTCTATGATTTCTGGAGCGGATCTCCGCGCTAGCATCGGGCGCGCGGTCCCCGTGCTGCTCCTTGCCTCGCTTCCGGCCGCGGCGCAGGAGGAGCCCTGGGACTTCGCCCGGCTGATGGCGCAGCTCGCGCAGGTGCAGACGAGCCGGGTCCGGTATTCCGAAATCAAGCGCGTCGCGATGCTGCAGCAACCCCTGCAGCTCTCGGGCACCTTGTTCTATGAGCGTCCCGCGCGTCTGGAGAGGCGCCAGACCCTGCCGTTCAAGGAAGTGATAAGCGTGGACGGCGACTGGTTGACCGTCGAGCGCGAGGGCAGGACGTGGCGAATCGCGCTGCAAAACGGGTCCCTCATCGCGGCGCTCGTCGAGAGCCTGCGCGCGACGCTCGCCGGCGACGGCACGGAGCTCGAGCGGCTGTATTCCGCCAGGGTGCAAGGCACCAGGCAGCGCTGGACGCTCGCCCTCTCCCCGAGGGAGGTCGAGATCGCGGGCGTCGTCGAAGGCATAAACATCGCCGGGTCGGGTTCGCGTATCGCCCGCGTTGAAATCCTGCAGCCGGGCGGAGACGGCTCGGTGATGACCATCCACGAGTCCCCGTGAGGCTCTACCGGCGAACGGCGCTCCTCGCCTGGATCGCGGTCGTCGCGGCGAGCGCCTGGTGGACCGCGCGCCACGTGGTCTTTACCGCCGATCTGAGCGCCTTCCTCCCTGCCGCCAGCGGCCGCCTGGAACGGCTCCTGGTCGAGCAGCTGCGCGAAGGCGTGGCCTCGCGCACCATGCTGATCGCGATCGAAGGCGGCGCGCCGCCCGGGCTCGCGCGCTTCTCCCGCGGGCTCGCGCGCACGCTCGCAGCCGACCGGCGCTTCGACTACGTCACGAACGGCGCCGCGGAATTCATTCAAGGCGCGCGCGAGCTGGGATTGAAGCACCGCTATCTGCTGAGCCCCACGGTGAGCGCGGAGCGCTTCAGCGAGCAATCGCTTGCCCGCGCGCTGCGCGAAAACCTGGAACGGCTCGCGACGCTCGAAGGAACGGCGTTCACGGCGATGATCGCGCGCGATCCGACGGGCGAACTGCGCAGCCTCGCCGAAACCGCGGGCCAGGGCGCGCCGGCTTCGCGGCACGGCGTCTGGTTCTCGGGGGACGGCGCTCGCGCGCTTCTTCTTGCGCAGACCGCGGCCTCCGGAATGGATGCCGTGCGCCAGCAGGAGGCGGCTGACGCAATGACGCTCGCCTTTCAACGCACGGGGGCGGGCCCCGAATATCGCGTGTTGATCACCGGGCCGGGGGTGTTTGCCGCGCGCACGCGCGCGGCGATCGAGCGTGACACGCGCTGGCTCACGGGCCTCGCCGGCGCGCTGGTCCTCCTGATACTGGTCCTCGTATACCGTTCGCCCGGCCCCGTGGCGCTCTCCGCGCTGCCGGTGCTGACGGGCCTGCTCGTGGGAGTCGCGGCGGTGGGCGCGCTGTTCGGCACCGTTCACGGGATCACGCTCGCCTTTGGCGCGACCGTGATCGGCGAGGCAGTCGACTACCCGTCCTACGTCTTCACGCAGCGGAAAGCCGGCGAATCCGTCCTCGACATCCTCGCCCGGGTCTGGCCGACCTTGCGCCTGGCAGTGCTCACCACCGTGTTCGGGTCGCTCGCGCTACTGCTCTCCAGTCTCCAGGGCTTGTCGCAGCTCGGCGTCCTGTCGATGGTCGGGGTGCTCTCGGCGGGCTTGGTGACGCGCTGGGTCCTGCCCGCGCTCGCGCCGGGCAGGGACGCACCGCCGCCGCGCACGCTTCCCTTCAGCCTGGTTCGCGCGGGACTCGCGATGCGCCGCGCGGCGTGGATCGCCTGGGTGCTGCTTGCCGCGGCGCTCGCTTTCATCGTCGCGCGCCACGACCGGATCTGGGACGACGACCTCGGGCACTTGAGTCCGCTGCCCGAATCGGCGCGCGAGCTTCACCTGCAGCTGAACGCCGATCTGCGCGCGCCGGACGTGGGCTATCTTCTGGTCGCGACGGCCGCGAGCCGCGAGGCGGTGCTCGAGAAAAGCGAGCGGCTGGCGCTCGCCCTGCAGGGCTGGGTGGACGAGGGCGTGGTGGAAGGCTTCGACCTTGCGGCGCGCTATCTGCCGAGCGCGAAGACGCAGGCCCTTCGCCGCGCGGCGCTTCCCGGAGCGCAAGACCTGCACGCGAGGCTGGCCCGCGCGCTGCGAGGGTTGCCGTATCGCGCCGGCGCCTTTGCGCCGTTCGAGCGCGACGTGGAAGCGGCGCGGGGCGGCCCGCTGCTCACGATCGAGGACCTGCGCGGCACCGGGCTCGACTTGAAGGTGCAGTCGCTGCTCGCCACGGGCGGCGGCGAATGGCATGCGCTCGTTCCGCTGCGCGGCGTGCGCGACGCGGCGCGAGTGCGCTCGCTCGCCGAACGGCTGCCTGCCGAAACGCGCGCGAACTTCCTCGACCTCAAGGCCGAATCGGACCGGCTGATCGGCGGCTACCGCTCTCAGACCCTCATGCTCGCGGGCTTGGGTGCGCTCGCGATCGCCGTCCTGCTCTACTTCGGGCTGCGCGGTCTGCGCAAGGCGCTGCAGGTCATGCTGCCCGTGTATGCGGCGATTGCGATGACGGTCGCCTGCCTCATGCTGCTCGGGATCGCTTTGTCGCTGTTCCACCTGGTTTCGCTTTTGCTCGTGCTCGGCATCGGTCTCAACTACTCGCTGTTTTTCAGCCGGGCGGAACCCGGGACCGACAGCGAGCAGGGCACTTCGCTCGCCTTGTCGGTGTGTTTTCTCACCACATTCGCCGCATTCGGGTGCCTTGCGACATCGCGCATCCCCGTTCTGTCGGCGATCGGGCTCACCGTGACCCTGGGCTGCGCCCTGTCGCTTCTCGATTCGATGGTGCTCGGCGGCACGGCAGCGCGGGAACGCGAAGCGCGCTAGAGCGGGCGCCCAATTCGCGCCGGTATCGGTTTGCTATACTCCGCCCCCCATGCGCACCCACTATTGCGGCAAGCTGAGCGCGGCGCTCCTGGGGCAGACCGTGACGCTCGCCGGCTGGGCGCACCGCCGCCGCGACCACGGCGGGGTCATCTTCATCGACCTGCGCGACCGCGAGGGCCTCGCGCAGGTGGTGTCGGATCCGGACCGCAAGGCGACTTTCGCGACTGCGGAAAGGATACGCAACGAATTCGTGCTGAAGGTCACCGGCCTCGTGCGCCGGCGCCCCGAAGGCACCGTCAATCCGAACATCGCCTCGGGCGAGGTCGAAGTGCTCGCGCACAGCATCGAGATCCTCAACGCCTCGCTCGCGCCGCCTTTCCAGCTCGACGACGACAATCTCTCCGAGACCGTGCGCCTCACGCACCGCGTGATCGACCTGCGCCGCGAGACCATGCAGAAGAACATGATGCTGCGTTATCGAGTGGCGATGGCGGTGAGGAAATATCTCGACGCGCACGGATTCATCGACATCGAGACGCCGATGCTCACGCGCTCCACGCCCGAGGGCGCGCGCGACTACCTCGTGCCTTCGCGCGTGCACGCGGGCGAGTTCTTCGCGCTGCCGCAGTCGCCGCAGCTCTTCAAGCAGCTTCTCATGATCGCGGGATTCGACCGTTACTACCAGATCACCCGGTGCTTCCGCGACGAGGACCTGCGCGCCGACCGCCAGCCCGAGTTCACCCAGATCGACTGCGAGACTTCGTTCCTCGACGAGAAGGAGATCCGCGCGATTTTCGAGAGCATGATCCGAAGCGTGTTCAAGGAAGTTCTGGAGGTCGCTCTGCCCGATCCGTTCGCGGTGATGAGCTATGGGGACGCTACGCGCGACTACGGCTCGGACAAGCCGGACCTGCGCGTGGCCCTGAAGCTCACCGAGCTGACCGAGGCGATGAAATCGGTGGAGTTCAAGGTGTTCTCGGGACCTGCGAACACCCCGGCGCACCGCGTCGCCGGGCTCCTCGTTCCGAGGGGCGGGGAGCTCACGCGCGGCGAGATCGACGCATATACGGACTTCGTCGCCATCTACGGCGCAAAAGGCCTCGCCTGGATCAAGTTCAACGACGTCGCCAAGGGCCGCGACGGCATGCAGTCGCCGATCGTGAAGAACCTGTCGGATGCCGCGTTGCGCGCGATCGTCGATCGCTCCGGCGCGAAGGACGGCGACCTGATGTTCTTCGGCGCCGGCAAGAACAAGGTCGTCAACGACGCGCTCGGCGCGCTGCGCGTGAAGATCGGCCACGAGAAGGGCCGCGCGGGAAGCGGCTGGAAGCCGCTGTGGGTCGTGGACTTCCCGATGTTCGAGTACGACGAGGAGGCGAAGCGCTGGAACGCGATGCATCACCCGTTCACCGCGCCCCAGGACGGCCACGAGGATCTTCTCGCGCGCGATCCGGGCGCGGCGCTCGCCAAGGCCTACGACATGGTGCTGAACGGGTCGGAGATCGGCGGGGGCTCGGTGCGCATCCACCGCGAGGAGGTGCAGTCGAAGGTGTTCCGCGCGCTTTCGATCGGGCCCGATGAAGCGAAGCACAAGTTCGGGTTTCTGCTCGAAGCGCTGCAATACGGCGCGCCGCCGCACGGCGGGATCGCTTTCGGCCTGGACCGCATCGTCGCGATGATGGCCGGCAGCGAGTCGATCCGCGACGTCATCGCCTTTCCCAAGACTCAGCGCGCGCAGGATCTGCTCACGCATGCGCCGTCGCCGGTGGACGAGAAGCAATTGCGCGAGCTGCATATTCGCCTGCGCAAGGCGGAGAGCTGAGCGCATGAACGCCGAATGGATCAAGGATGCGGCGAAAGCGGGCGTGTTTCACCTCTCCGCCGACGCGCGCGAGCTCGCGCGTGCCGCAGCCGCGGCGGGGCTGATGGTGGTCTACGTGGACATCCACCGCGCGCACGACAAGGAGGATTTCCTCGCCGAGGCCTCCCACGCCATGAGATTTCCCGATGAGCGCGGCGAAAACTGGGGTGCCTTCGCTAGCGGCCTCAAGGACCTGTCGTGGCTTCAGGCGAAAGGCTGGGTGCTCATTCTCGAAAAGAGCAAGCATTTCTGCGGCGGGCACGGCCACGAATTTAAGGACGCGATGGCCGCGATGGCCGATGCCGCCGAGCACTGGCGCGGACAGGGCAAGCCTTTCTGGACGCTGATCGGCGGGCCGGACGGCTGGAAATCCGGCTGGCCCGACATGCCGGCTGCCTGAAACCGGCGGTCAGTTCTCCGCAGATTTTGAACTTTCCTCGCGGTGAGCTATCCTAGTCGCGGGGACCCTTTCGTGATGCCTTTCCTGACCCGATATCGCCGTCGCTGGATCGCCGGCTTCGCCCTGGCGGCGCTGGCGTTCGCGCATGCGGCGATTGCACGGCATGGCTGCCTGCAGGGCAAGATGCCCGAGCCGCAGATGGCATGCGAAGAACATCAGAATCCGGCACCGGCGGAACTCCTGTGCCGCGTGCATTTCCAGGCGGAAACGCAAACACTCGATCTCGCCAAGCTTCCGCAGCTCTCCGCTTTCGACTCGCCCGTACTCGTGCTCATCGCCGAACATAGAGCACCGTCGGCGGCGAAGGGAGTGCTGCTTCCGACGCGAATCGCAGTCGCGAGCGCGCCGCCCCCGTCTCTCAACGTCCTTTATTCCCGCTTTCTCATTTAGCCGCCGCTGAGCCGCGGCGCCGCCATGGGCGGCGCCGGTGTCCCTGCTCATCGGAGGTTTTATGGTTCTCGTTTTGCCCGGGCGTTTCGCGCGCCCGCTCGTTTGTCTTATCGGTCTCGCGCTCGCGGTGCCGCTAGCGCGCGCGGCGAGCACCGAGCCGCTCGCACTCGCCGAAGCGCTGAAGATCGGCGAAAAGATTTCTCCGCGTCTTGCCGCGCAGAGCGCGGCGCTCGCCGCCGCGACCGAGCTCGTGCCGCGCGCGCGCGAGTTGCCCGACCCCAAGCTTCGCATCGGCGTGGACAACCTGCCCGTCAACGGCGCGGACCGGTTCCGCTACGACAGCGACTTCATGACGATGCGCAAGATCGGCGTCATGCAGGATTTTCCCAACCGGGAGAAGAGAAAGCTGCGCGGGGAGCGCGCCGCGCTGGAGCGCGACGTGGAAGCCGCGAACCTAGCCGCACAGCGTGCCGGGCTGCGCCGCGAGATCGCGCTTGGCTGGCTCGAGCTGTATTTCGCGCAGCAGGCGCGCGCGCCTCTCGTCGAGCTGGTGGGGGAGCTGCAGCTGCAACTCGACACGGTATCGGCCGCGATCGCCGCGGGCCGCCAGAGCACGGCCGACGCGCTCGCGCTGCGCGGCGCCGGGGTGGTTGCGCAGGACCGCGTCATCGAGCAGGACCGCACGATAGCGCGCGCGCGCTACGCGCTCGCCGCGTGGCTTCGGGATGATGCCTCGCGCCCGCTCGCCAATCCGCCTGATACGAGCGTTTTCGACCATCCGCCCACGGCGCTCCTTGCCAATCTGCACGAGCATCCGGAACTGAAGGCTTATGCGGAGCGCGAGGCGCTCGCCAGGTCGGATGCCGCGCTCGCGGCGAACTCGAAAAAGTCCGACTGGAGCCTGGAGGTGGCGTACGGGCAACGCGGGCCGGCGTTCAGCAACATGATTTCCGTGATGGTGAGCATCGATCTTCCCTGGGAGGCCGAGAAGCGCCAGGACCGGGACCTCGCCGCCAAGCTACTGCTTGCCGATCAGGCGCAGGCGCAAACCGAGGAAGCGCGCCGAATGCACGAGGCGGAGCTGCGCGGCTTCTACTCCGACTGGCAGACTGCGGAGGTGCGCACAGAGCGTTTCGAAAAGCTGCTGCTGCCGCTTGCGCGCGAGCGCGTCGCCGCGGCGCTCGCCGCTTACCGCGGCGGGCGCGGCGAGCTGGGCGTGGTGCTCGAAGCGCGCCGCGCGGAGACCGAGACGCGGCTGGGACTCGTGCAGACGCAGCTCGAGCGGGCGCGCGCCTGGGCGAAATTGAATTTCCTTTTGCCGCACGAGGCGCAGCCATGAAAGGCGTGCCTCTCCTCATTTTGGGGTTCGTCCTGGTCGCCGCCGCTGCGGGCGGAGGCGGCTACTGGTTCGCGATGTCGCGCTCGGCTCAAGGGGGCCCGCCTGCGGCGTCCGGAGAGGATTCCTCCGGCAAAAAAATCCTCTACTGGTACGACCCGATGGTCCCGCAGCAGCATTTCGACAAGCCGGGCAAGTCGCCTTTCATGGACATGCAGCTCGTGCCGAAGTACGCGGACGATGCGGGCGGCGAAGGCACCGTGGTCATCGATCCGCGCGTCGCGCAGAACCTCGGGGTGCGCACGGCGGCGGCGACTGCGGGGTCGGTCGAGCGGCGCGTTGAGGCGGTGGGCAGCGTTGCGTGGAACGAGCGCGCGGTGTTTGTAGTGCAGGCGCGCGCCGGGGGCTTTGTCGAGAAGCTCCATGCGCGCGCCCCGCTCGACCCCGTCGCCAAGGGCCAGCCGCTCGTCGAGCTTCTGGTGCCCGACTGGGCGGCGGCGCAGGCGGAATATCTCCTGCTGAGGCGTGCAGGCAAAGACTCGAGTCTCGCCGAGGCCGCGCGCAACCGGTTGCAGCTGCTCGGCATGAGCGAGGAGCAGATCGGCCTGTTGGAAAAAACCGGCGAGCCTCAGATGCGCATCACGCTCTACGCGCCGATCGACGGCGTCATCGCGGAACTCGGCGTGCGCGAGGGCATGACGGTGATGTCCGGCGCGATGCTGTTCCGTCTCGTCGATCTTTCGAGCGTGTGGGTCAACGCCGAGGTGCCCGAGGCCCAGGGCGCGTGGCTGCGCCCCGGAACGGCGGTCGAGGCGCGCGTGCCGAGCTTCCCCGGCCAGGTCTTCCGCGGGCGGGTGAACGCGATCCTGCCCGAGGTGAACGCGGCAACGCGCACGCTGCGCGCGCGGGTCGAGCTCGCCAATCCGGGCGGAAGGCTGAAGCCCGGCATGTTCGCGACGCTGGTCTTCGCGCAAGGGACGGGAACGAAGGCGCTCCTCGTTCCGTCGGAAGCGGTCATACGCACCGGGGAGCGCAGCGTTGTGATCGTCGCGGAAAGCGAAGGCAAATTCCGGCCGCGGGAGGTCGAGCTCGGCTTCGAGTCGGGCGGCAAGAGCGAAATCCGCAAGGGGCTCTCCGAAGGCGACAAGGTCGTCGTGTCCGGCCAGTTCCTGATCGACTCCGAGGCGAGTCTGAGGGCGAGCGGTACGCGCATGGAGGGCGCGGAGGCGCCGAAAGCGGCGGCGCCACAGACGCACCGGGCCGTCGGCGAGGTCGTGAGTGCGGACGCTGGGGAACTGCTCATTAAGCACGGCGCCATCCCGAGCGCGGGCATGGGTGCGATGACGATGCCGTTCCGTGCACCGAACGGAATCGTTCCGCCCGCGTTGAAAAAAGGCGACCGCATCCTCTTCGAGTTCAGCATCAAGCCGGACGGCGAGTTCCAGATCACCGACATCGCTCCAGCGGACGCGAGCGTGCCCGAGTACGGAATGCGCAAATGATCGCGAAGCTCATCCGCTGGTCGATCGCAAACCGGTTCCTCGTGCTGCTCGCCACGGTCGCGTTCGCGGCGTGGGGAACATGGGCAGTGTTGCGGACGCCGCTCGACGCGATTCCCGATCTTTCGGACGTGCAGGTCATCATCCGCACCACCTACCCGGGGCAGGCGCCGCAAATCGTCGAGAACCAGATCACTTATCCGCTCACCACGACGATGCTCTCGGTGCCCGGAGCGAAGACCGTGCGCGGCTATTCCTTCTTCGGCGATTCGTTCGTGTACATCCTCTTCGAAGACGGCACCGATCCCTACTGGGCGCGCTCGCGGGTGCTCGAATACCTGAACCAGGTGCAGTCGCGGCTGCCGCCGCAGGCGAAGACCTCGCTCGGCCCCGACGCGACCGGCGTCGGCTGGGTCTACGAGTATGCGCTCGTCGACCGCAGCGGCCGTATGGACCTGTCGCAGCTGCGCGCGCTGCAGGATTGGTTCCTCAAGTACGAGTTGAAGGCCGTGCCGAACGTCTCGGAGGTGGCGAGCGTCGGCGGCATGGTGAAGCAATACCAGATCGTGCTCGATCCGGTGCGGCTGCGCGCGTTCAACATCCCGCAGGCAAAGGTGATCGAGGCGGTGCAGCGCGCGAACCAGGAAACGGGCGGCTCGGTGCTCGAATTGGGCGAAGCCGAGTACATGGTGCGCGCAAGCGGCTACCTGCAATCGCTGGATGACTTCCGCAAGATTCCGCTTTCGGTCGGCGATTCTGGAGTCCCGGTTCGCCTAGCCGACGTCGCGCGCGTGCAGGTCGGACCCGAGATGCGCCGCGGCATCGCCGAGCTGGACGGCGAGGGCGAGGTCGCGGGCGGCGTGATCGTGATGCGTTCGGGCAAGAACGCTCTCGAAACCATCGACGCCGTCAAAGCCAAGATCGCATCGCTCAAGCCGAGCTTGCCGCCGGGCGTGGAGATCGCGCCGACCTATGACCGCTCCGCGCTCATCAAGCGGGCCGTGAGGAATCTCGGGCAGAAACTCGTCGAGGAGTTCGTCGTCGTGGCGCTGGTGTGCGCGCTCTTCCTTTTCCACCTGCGCTCGGCATTCGTCGCCATCGTTTCTCTGCCGCTCGGCATCCTGGCGGCCTTCATCGTCATGTATTACCAGGGCGTGAACGCCAACATCATGTCGCTCGGCGGCATCGCCATCGCGATCGGCGCGATGGTGGATGCCGCGGTGGTGATGATCGAGAACGCGCACAAGCGGCTCGAGGCCTGGCATGACGCGCACCCCGGCGCGACGCTCGCCGGCGAGGAGCGCTGGGGCGTGATCGGTGAGGCCGCGGCGCAGGTCGGCCCGGCGCTTTTCATTTCTCTGCTGATCATCACCTTCTCCTTCGTTCCGGTGTTCACGTTGGAAGCCCAGGAGGGCAGGCTCTTCTCGCCGCTCGCCTTCACCAAGACCTATGCGATGGCCGCGGCAGCGGGACTCGCGGTCACGCTGATTCCGGTGCTGATGGGTTATCTCATCCGCGGGCGCATCCCGGCCGAGGGAAAAAATCCGCTCAACCGTTTTTTGATCGCGCTCTATCGGCCGCTCCTGGAAGACGCCCTGCGCCGTCCGAAGACGGTCTTAGTTGCGGCGGTCGCGATCCTCGCGGCGACGCTCTGGCCCATGAACCGGCTCGGCGGCGAGTTCATGCCGCCGCTCGACGAAGGCGATCTGCTCTACATGCCTTCGGCGCTGCCCGGACTTTCCGCGGGCAAGGCGGCGGAGCTCCTGCAGCAGACCGACCGGCTGATCAAGACCGTGCCCGAAGTCGCGAGCGTGTTCGGCAAGGCCGGACGCGCGGAGACGGCGACCGATCCCGCGCCGCTCGAGATGTTCGAGACCACGATCCAGTTGAAGCCGCGCGAGCAATGGCGGCCGGGAATGACGCCGGAAAAACTCGTCGATGAGCTCGACCGCATCGTGAAAGTGCCGGGGCTCTCGAACATCTGGGTGCCGCCGATCCGCAACCGCATCGACATGCTCGCGACCGGCATCAAAAGCCCGGTCGGCGTCAAGGTCGCGGGCACTAATCTCAAGGAAATCGACCGCATTGCGGCCGAAATCGAGCGTGCGGTGAAAGAAGTGCCGGGCGTAAGCTCCGCGCTCGCCGAGCGGCTTACGGGGGGGCGCTACATCGACGTGAACATCGACCGCGACGCCGCGGCGCGCTACGGGCTGAACGTCGCCGACGTGCACAGCGTCGTGACCGCCGCGATCGGCGGGGACAATATCGGCGAGACGGTGGAGGGCCTGCAGCGCTTCCCCATCAACGTGCGTTACCCGCGCGAGATGCGCGACTCCGTCGAGAAGATCCGCACTCTGCCGCTCCTCACCGAACGCGGCGCGCAGATCCGCCTCGGCGACGTGGCGGAGGTGAAGGTGAGCGACGGCCCGCCGATGCTGAAAAGCGAGAACGCGCGGCTCTCGGGCTGGGTGTATGTCGACATCCGTGGGCGCGACCTGAGTTCGGCGGTACGTGACATGCAGCGCGCGGTGGCGGAGAAAGTGAAGGTCCCCGCCGGCACTTCGATCTCCTGGTCCGGCCAGTTCGAGTTCCTGGAGCGTGCTACCGCGAAACTCAGGATCGTGGTGCCGGCGACGCTCGCCATCATTTTCGTGCTGCTGTATTTTGCCTTCCGGCGCGCCGCCGAGGCATTGCTCATCATGGCCACATTGCCGTTCGCGCTCGTCGGCGGGTTCTGGCTCATGTACGTGCTCGGCTACAACATGTCGATCGCCTCGGCGGTGGGCTTCATCGCGCTCGCGGGCGTGGCGGCCGAGATCGGCGTGGTGATGCTCGTCTACGTCAACCAAGCGGTCGCCGTACGCGAGGCGGCAGACGGGCTTCGCGACGAGGGCGATTTTGCGCG
>WNGN01005170.1_pt1 | contig 17351 bp, 21 predicted proteins | sample 5400561 | NCBI WGS metagenome assembly WNGN01 (sample SAMN13153379, study PRJNA577476) | soil metagenome | isolation source: 115 cm soil or saprolite under Garry oak tree replicate 2 | place: USA:California | collected 2016-06-15
GACTTTCTCGTGCGCTTGGATCACCTCAAAATAGAAGGCGGCAATCTGATTGAAAAGGGTCTGGTTGGCAGCAAACCAGGCGGCGCGATGTGGCTGATAGTTCAAGAACTGCCTAATCGTCGTGGTCGCTTTTGCCATGCTAGCTCCCCTTCTGAGCGTCGATATAGTCCTGAATAGTTTGGGCGCTTACCGCACCTGCTGTAGACGAAAAAAAGCTCCTCGTCCAAAGCGAGGGAAGCTTTGAGAGAATGGGCGTGCATTCCTTCCGAAATGCGTTGCTGACAACGGTCCTTGAGTGTGCCTACAAGAATGGGCTTTCTTCACTTGGGACACCAGATGAGGTGATAGACGATGAGGTGGACTCTGTGCTCATCTCGCTGGTATTCAAGCTGGCCCATGTTTGTCGTTTCCATGTAGAAATACTACAACAAATTCAACATAGTGTCAACAACTAGAACAGGGGCTAAAGCCCGCGAGAAACCCGCCTATCTACCAGGGGTTAAAACCAGGTAGCTTGCGGCGGGTTCTTCTGTGTCATAGTATGAAGCTTTGTCTTCGAAGGTATCATACAACCTCCAGCGAAAGGTGCGCAATCATGCCCCTACCTGAACTACCGCATGGAGTGCCATCGCTGCTATCGCGTCGCTTGACACCCCATGCGCGATTGGCTATACTCAGTCCATTCAGAGGTGGAACAGCTTTCAACTCTACAGAACTGATGGGCCAGCATACCTGGCGGGGGGAAAGATATGCGACACGGAGAAACACTGGACAGGGAAAAAACCGTTCAGATTGTTCATCGTATTGCCTCCGTCCTGATTGCCTTTGGCAACAGAGGATTACTCGGCATCACCGATGTGGCGAACGTGACCGGTTTACCCAAGTCAACCACTCACCGGCTTGTGACAGCCCTGGTCAACGAGGGTTTGCTGGTGCAGGACGAGGACAACCATAAATACGCCCTGAGCCTGCGTGTCACTGCCCTCGGCGCCAGTATACTCAGTTCCCACATAGTACGAAAAGCCGCAAGGCCAATACTGATGGAGTTGCGGGACCAGACACATGAATCCGTCCACCTCGCGGTGCTGGAAGGGTTGGAAGCCGTCATTATTGACACAGAAGATTCCTATTTTTTTGTACGCGCTGTCAATGTTCCTGGACAACATCTGCCCGCCCACGCTGTCTCAACGGGAAAGGTGCTGCTGGCCTATCAGTGGGAAGTGCGCTTGCGTGAAATATTGAGCCATGCGACGCTGGAACGCCACACTGACCGTACCATTACCGATCCTCGTCTACTCCTTGAAGAACTTCGCCGCGTGCGGCGTCTTGGTTATGCTATCTCCTGTAGTGAACTTGAAGAGGGTATCGATGCTGTCGCCGCCCCAATCTTTGATCATCTCGGGACTGTTGTCGCCTCTGTATCGATTGGTGGACCCAGCGAACGGTGCCGCCCCAAACAGCCCGAGCTGATTGGGGCTGTAACTCAGGCTGGGCAGCAGATATCGCAAGCTCTGCGCTACGTTAGTTGGCACTAGCCTGGCAAGGAAACTCTGCTGTGGATTATTCTGAAGTGCGTATATGGGAAACGCTGGTTGCAGTGAAAGGCGCAGGCGATCTTGCCAGCGGCGTAATCCACCGGCTCGTTCGCGCGGGTTTCCCAGTGATGGCCACGGAGCTTGCACAGCCAACAGTGGTGCGGCGGACGGTTGCATTTGCCGAAGCGGTGGCACTTGGAGCGGTCACCGTAGAAGGAGTAACGGCGCGGCTGGTCACTTCACCGGAGGATATCAATACAGCGCTAGCCGTTAGAGAGGTGCCTGTGCTGGTTGATGAAGACGGATCGATGCTCAAACAAATACTGGGCGACCGCAAGGGATCGCCCATACATTACACGGTGTTGGTAGAAGCGACGCTCTCAAAGTATAATAGCGGTGTAACGATGGACGACGCTGCTATTGTTATCGCGCTTGGCCCCGGTTATGAAGCAGGTAGGGATGTCCACGCTGTCATTGAAACGAACCGCGGGCATAACCTGGGACGTGTCTATCTAGAAGGATGCGCCGAGCCAAATACAGGCGTACCTGGGGCTATTAGCGGCTATACTGTTGAGCGCCTTTTGCGGGCACCAGGTGTGGGGAACCTATATGGTGTGCGCCAGATAGGCGACCTGGTACAGGCCGGTGAGACGGTGGCCATAGTGAAAAGCGCAGAGGACGACGCGATGCCTGTTACAGCGGCAATTACTGGTATACTGCGGCCTTGTGAGTGACGGCCTGGACGTGAGGCAGGGTATGAAAGTTGGAGATATCGATCCACGTGCTGCGCGGGAGCATTGTTTCACCATCTCTGATAAGTCGCGCGCCGTTGCAGGAGGCGTTTTAGAGGCAATCCTCTATTTTTTGAACAAAAGGTAATCGTATGTATGCTTAAAATCGCAGCCTATCATAGTCCCACGACATTGGCCGAAGCGGCTGCTTTGCTTGCCGAGGTGGGCCGCACCATTATCGCAGGTGGGACAGACTTGCTGGTCAACCCTCGCTTCATGGTTGGGGTAGGAGAGATTGTGGATATTGGCAGGTTGGGGTTGAACTTTCTCGTGGAGGAGCAAGGATGGCTGCGCATCGGCGCAGGAGCAACGATGCGTACAGTTGCGCAACATGCGCGGGTGCAGGGCCTCGCCAATGGCATCCTTGCGCGCAGCGCAGCTGTGTGTGGCTCTCCAAATATTCGCAATATGGCGACACTGGCGGGGAACGTTGCCTCCGCGCTTCCATCGGCTGATACACCCCCTGCATTACTGGCGCTGAATGCCCAGGTTGTACTTGTCGGGATACATGGCGAACGTCTCGTCCCGCTGGATAGCTTCTTTGTTGGGCCCGCCAGGAGTGTGCGCGAAAGAGAAATTATCAGCGAACTGCGTATTCCCTTAGCGAGTAGTGACGGCCTGCGCGGTGGGTTTTACAAGATTGGGCGCACGACCGAAGATATCTCTATTGTCAATGCCGCTGCCACGCTATTGATGAAGGATGGGAGAATCACTGCGGCTCGCCTGGTGTTGGGAGCCGTCGCTCCGATTCCGTTGAGGGTCGTACGGGCAGAGGAAGCCTTGATAGGGCAACCTGCAATAGAAGAGACGTTTCGACAGGTGGCCGAGATCGTGCGCGACGAGGTGAGGCCTATTAGTGATCAGCGGGCATCAGCAGCTTATCGCCGGAGTATGAGCGGGGTAGCTGTAACGCGAGCACTGCGCCAGGCGGCGGGATTAGCTCAACCTGGAGAGGAGTGGCGTCATGCCTGAGCTAGATATTGCGCTGAGGGTGAATGGACGGGCCGTGAAATGGCGCATAGAGCCGGGAGACACGCTCCTGGAAGCGCTCCATGCCCACTACTTGAGAGGCACAAAGCTGATCTGCGGCACGGGAGACTGCTGCGGCTGTGGCGTTATCCTGGACGGTAATTCGATCAATGCCTGCTGTATGCTAGCCGCTCAAGCTGATGATCGCGAACTGCTCACTATCGAGGGATTGGCGGAGGATGGAAAGCTCCATCCGATACAGGAGGCTTTTGCCGAGGAGGGAGCCGCACAGTGTGGCTTCTGCACGCCTGGCTTTATCATGCGCGCTTATGCCTTCTTACGCGAACATCCTCGCCCCACTGAGGCAGAGGTACGCGCTGCACTGGCCGGTAATATCTGTAGGTGTACAGGTTATGTCAAGCCGGTCGCGGCGGTATTAAGAGCGGCAGAAATGATGCAAGTGGAGCAAGAAAAGGGTCCTCATGAATAGCGAGTATTACGAACCAGGCGGCGGCAACATTACTGACGCAGCACATCAACATACGCGCCAGGTCGGACGAACGCGGGTCGTTGGGCAGAAGGAACGACGAGTGGACGCGCGCCCGCTGGTAACGGGTGCGCCTGTGTACGCGGCAGAGTTTGAGCAGCCTCATATGCTGCATGCCCGCATTTTACACTCACCGCATGCTCACGCGAACATCCTGTATGCCGATACAAGCAGGGCGCTGGCCTTGCCTGGTGTTCATGCAGTACTGACGTATCAAGATGTGCCGCGGGTAGCGCATAGCACCGCCGGTCAGCCCTATCCAGAAACCTCTCCCTACGACGCCTATTTACTGGACCAGCGGGTGCGCTACGTTGGTGATTGGGTGGCCTTTGTCGCTGCCGAGTCACCTGCAATTGCGCAAGAGGCACTGCAACTGATAGAGGTTGAGTATGAGGTACTGCCAGCCGTCTTCGATCCACTGGAGGCGATGCGTGACGGCGCTCCTCAACTGCACGAGACGGATATTACGCACCCAAATTCCGGGAAACATTTTGGGGATATTTACGATGCCGCACATAACATCGCGGCACATGAAGAAATAGCGCATGGCGATTTTTCCGCGGCCATGCGCGAGGCTGACCTCGTTGTGGAAGGAGAATATCGCGTTCCATATATCTCTCATGGAGTTTTAGAGCCGCATGTCTGCGTCGCTTACCTCGATGGATACGAACGTTTAATTGTCGTCAGCAGTACACAAGTCCCCTATCATACGAGACGCCAGCTGGCAGCAGTCCTTCAATTGCCTATCTCGCGGATACGAGTCGTCAAACCGCGTGTGGGAGGCGGTTTTGGCAGCAAACAGGAGATGTTGTTGGAGCCGGTGGCAGCAGCACTGGCATTGAAGACGCACCGACCTGTGCGCATTGAATACAGCCGTCAGGAGGAATTTACGGCGGCGCGTTTCCGTCACCCTATGATGATACGAATGCGCAGCGGAGTCAAAAGCGACGGTACGTTGCTTGCTATCTCGATGCACTCTATCGGCAACGCAGGCGCATACGGGACGCATAGCTTTACCGTGACTCGCAGCACCGGGCATAAAACGCTGTGCCTCTACCGGGCAAAGGCGTACTTTTTTCGTGCCGATGCCGTCTATACGAACCTGCCAATCACAGGAGCAATGCGGGGGTACGGTGCACCACAAGGCTTTTTCGCGCTGGAGTCACACATTGACGAGATCGCGCGCAGGCTTGGAATGGATCCGCTGGCATTTCGTCGCAAGAACCATGTACAAAGAGGCGACTGGGATCCCATGGAGATGGAGCTGGTGGATGGCGCATGGCGCTCTAAACGCCAGTTCCGTTCCTGCGGCCTGCCGCAATGCCTGGAACGAGGAGCGGAGGCATTCGGTTGGGGTCAGCCGTTTGATCGCGGTGACGGGAAACCCATCCTGCGTGGACGTGGGATGGCAACCGCAATGCAGGGCAGCGGCGTCGCCAGTTTCGAGTTAGGGGGCGCTTCGATCAAACTCAATGAGGATGGTTCGTTTAATGTAATGACGGGCGCTACCGACATTGGGCAGGGCAGCGATACCATCCTGGCGCAGATTGCCGCGGAAGCTCTGGGCGTGGGCATGGATAAGATTATCATGCACTCCGTCGATACGGACTCCAGCATCTTTGACTATGGTTCGTACGCCTCCAGCACGACCTATATCAGTGGTGGAGGGGTGAAAATTGCCGCGGAACGAGTACGCAAACAGGTGCTAGAAGTGGCGGGCGATATGTTAGATTGCGCGCCCGAAGATATGTCTATCGTTGATGGCGTGATCTACTCGCCGCGAGGTCCCAGCAATTTGACGGTCGCGGATATAGCCAACGAGACGTTATATGGAAAGCACAGGCAACAGATCATGGCGAAAGGCGATTTCTGGACGGATGATTCGCCGCGCTTTGAGTGAAGAGGTACAATTTGACGAGCAGGGGCGCGTACGCAATGCTGGCTTCGTCGATTACAAGGTGATGTCTACGTTGGATATGCCGCAGATGACGACTATCCTGGTAGAGGATACAGAATATACGGGACCATTTGGAGCCAAATCCGCCGGGGAGGTACCAACGAATGGCATGGCACCGGCTGTAGCAAATGCCATTGAGGACGCGCTGGGGATACGCATCCGCAGTTTACCGATTACACCTGAAAAGATATTGCAAGCACTGGGCAAATTGTAAGCCCTGCGTAGGAGCCCAATTCATTGCGCCCACACTGAGAGGAAGTGAAGTATGGAGCAGGAGCAGATATTATCGGCCTATTTTGTTATTCAGCAAGGACCACAGGCAGGCAAACGGGTGGAGATTTGGAAGGATTGTACGACGATTGGCCGGAGCCGCGAGTGCGACATCTTTCTCGAAGACATAGCCGTCCACCGCAAACAGGCCCGCATCGTCTATACTGCCTCCGGTTATGCTCTGTGCGATGATCATGGCAGTGGTGATAGTTTCGTCAATGGAAGGCCCGTCAAAGAGAAACTGCTCAGGGATGGAGATGAGCTGCTTTTTGGCAATACAAGACTCACGTTCTATTCTCACGAGGCGACGCGAGAATTCCCTCGGCCGTCGTCGAGGGGGCGGGAATTACACAAAAGGAAAGCTGTCGATCCAAATGCCAGCGCCATTGCGAAGCTGGATTTCAGGAACGCGCAAGGAGCCCCCAGGAGCTTTGAACTGCATCCAGAAATGACTATAGGGCGCAGTCGCGAATGCGATATTTTTCTGGAAGACCTGGCGGTGAGCCGTCTGCATGCCACCATCCGCCAGTTGCCCGATGGTGGATATGAACTGGAGGATCACCACTCTGTCAGCGGCACCCTGGTCAATGGGAGGGTCGTTACTCGTTGCCGTTTGAACGAAGGCGATATCGTGCAGATTGGTCAAAGCACGCTCACATTCAAACGGGTATGAATGTGCCGTTATCCGAAACTGAGACGTTTATGGACAGGCCACAAACGATGTTCGGTTCCTGCTTCCACCATCATTGCCTGGTGTCCCAGGTCTTACATGATGTCCACAGGCGTGAGTTCCCGCGTAACTCGCGGTACATCCATCAACTACGCTGATGCGGCCAAATTTAAGGCCGCATTCTCATCTCGATCAAGGACGACACCGCACTGCTGACAGATGAAGACTCGCGAAGCCAGCGTCAAGTCTTCGTGTATCCACCCACAATCAGAGCAGGTCTTAGATGAGGGATACCAGCGCGACACAAACTTGACCTGCACGGAAGCCTCGCGGGCTTTGTACTCCATCTGCCGCCTGAACTCATACATGCCCACATCGACAATAGCTCGACTCAGGCGACGGTTCTTGAGCATCCCTGAGACCTGCAAATCTTCCAGCACAATGACCGCAGGCCGTTCGCTATCAGGCTTGGTTCTCGCCACGATAGCCGAGGTGGCTTTGTGCAGGGCATCTTTGCGCACGTTGGCCATACGAGCGTGCATCCTGGCTAATCTCGTTTTGGCTTTCTTCCGGTTTTGAGAGCCTTTTTGCTTGCGAGAGTGTCGCCGTGACGTTCGTTTCAGCTTGTTCAGTTGCTTTCTCAGGGCTTTGGGATTAGCGAATGTGCATCCATCGGAACAGGTCGCTACTGTGTCGAGTAGCAGGGCGGTGTTGCCACCGACCCGCCCTCTAAGAACTGCTCGTGAAACTTTCGCGTCAAGCAGCTCAAGCCTTTCTAACGCCCCTTGCGGGACGCGGTTTCTCCACCTGTAAACCCTGGCTGTGCACTTGTTGATGACAATTAGGATGAAGGAGCACTCGGTTTTCTGTTGTGTTTGAACCACCTTTGGACCTCCATTGCATGTGATGGCTGTGCCATGCCGTGATCTTGGTGATTTTCTGTTGGCAGATTGGGCAAATTCCGTTTTGCTCTTTCCAGAGGTGAATGAGCCATCGTTTTCCCTTGAGGGTATCTACCATGTGAACGTCCAGACGTTTTTCATAGTAGGTTTCCCACTCTGGGTCGTACGGGTTTGCTTCTCCTTTGACTTTTACGTGTCGCTTGATTGGCACGTGGGCTGTCTCGGCGAGAGAGTATTCCCGACCTTTCACCTCTCCATAGAAGACCCAGTTGTTTCCTTCAATGGTTTTGAAGTATTTCTTCGTAATCCATTCATTAGATTTCTTTGGGTGTCTTCTTTTCATCCATTGTCGTAATCTTCGATAGATCGCGTCATCTACAGAGTTGAAGATTTCTTTGCTCACCACATGTTGATGATACTGTGCCCAACCGCGAATGAGGGGGTTGAGTAATAAGATCAGCTTACCCGCAGAGAGCGCAGCGTTCTTCCTGATCGTCTCTCGGAGCTTTTCGAGATGCGCTTGTACATTCTTGTTCGACGGCTTAATGAGTAGCTTGTGCCGTTTCCCTGCTTTGTACTTACGAACATTTTGACCCAAGAAGTCGAAACCGTCCTCGATATGCGTAATGGTGGTTTTCTCTTGTGAGAGTTGCAATCCACGTTCACTCATGAATTGTTCGATAAGTGGTTTTACCTCTCGTTCCAGAAGTGCTTTCGTTCTTCCGGTAACGATGAAGTCGTCGGCATATCTTGCAAAGTTCACCAGCGATCCTTTTGCCGTTTTCACTTTAGGGAAGTGTTCCATCAGCATTCGTTCTAAACCGTCCAACGTCAGATTAGCGAGTACAGGTGAGATAATCCCTCCTTGTGGGGTACCTTCTTCTGTTGGATAGAGGACGTGTTTTTCCATATACCCCGCTTTCAGCCATTTCTTGAGCATGGTTTTGTCCATCGGTATATGGGCTAAGAGCCATGCATGTGAAATCGCGTCAAAACAGCCTTTGATGTCGCCTTCCAGTATCCATTGCGGTGATCTGGCTTTTCCCAGCGCTGTGAAGCACTGTTCTATCGCATCGGCAGTTGACCTTTGTGGACGAAAACCGTACGAATTTGGGTCGGCCGTGGTTTCCGCCACTGGTTCAAGAGCAAGCAAGTAAAGAGCTTGCATCGCCCTGCATTTCATGACGGGCATCATCACAGTACACTACCTCCTTTGACAAGCCAACTTTGGAATGGGTCACCGTGACCCATCCGTCTCACCCCTTGCATGGCCAACGCGTGCAGCTCATTCGGGTCCGTCGAGGACCGGACCCCGATCTCATCATCCGCATGCCTGATGGCTATCACGGGGCCATTGCAGCGAGTCTGACCGATTATGCCGGGATAACTGAACCCGATGCTGGTGCGGCAGACCCGCCCTTGCTCTCGCTTGAAGGATTGTGGCGCATAGCCCAATTGGTGGAGCAGCAACAACGACTCCATCCTCAGAGAGGAGATCAGCAGATATGATAGCGGTATCCGTGTTTGCTGTGGTCTGTGCTCTGCAAGGAGGTGTGCGCATGTCCTCGCGTCCGTCTTTTCGTGAGGTGCAGGTGACACCGGTCCAGGTGTGGCCTGCCCTCTCCTCTGATCTGCGAACTCGTGTGGTTGGGCTGCTTGCCGAGCTCGCGTTGAATGTGGTGGCTGCCCGTCCTGCAACTGGATGTACTGGAAAGGAGGTCGCCTGTGTTCACGCGGCAACCGTCTCCAAAAATCCGTCCTGATCATCTCGACCGACTCGCCGTCATCTATGTGCGGCAATCGACCCTCTTCCAAGTTCGAGAAAACGTCGGCAGTAAGACCAGACAGTATGATCTCGTCAAGCGGGCTGGGGAGCTGGGATGGACGCCCGGAAGTCACCAGGTGATAGACCAGGATCAAGGGCACTCGGCCACCTCGATCATTGGCCGCGATGGCTTTCAATGGCTGGTAGCCGAAGTGGGGCTGGGGCACGTTGGGGCTGTGCTCAGCTTGGAGGTCTCGCGCCTGGCCCGCTCGTGCAGCGACTGGTACCGGCTGTTGGAAATCTGTGCGCTGACCGATACCCTGGTCGTTGATGACGAAGGGGTCTATGACCCAGGAGCCCATAACGATCGCTTGTTGCTTGGCTTCAAGGGCAGCCTGTCCGAGGCCGAACTCCATTGGTTGCGCCAACGCTTGCAAGGAGGGAAGGTGGCGAAAGCGGAGCAAGGGCAATTGCGCTTTCGTTTGCCCATTGGCCTGGTCTACGATCCAGTAGGCAAGATGGTACTTGACCCGGATGAGGCCGTTCAGGAAGCTGTTCGTCTGGTTTTTTCGTTGTTTGAACAGTTTGACTCGGCACTGGCCGTGGTCAGTTACTTTGCCGAGCAGCAGTTGCGTTTCCCGACGCGTTGGTGGGGAGGCAAGCGGGCTGACGAACTGATTTGGGGTCGTTTCACGCATGAACGGGTCTTGAATATCTTGCATAGTCCTTTGTACGCGGGAGCCTACGTCTACGGGCGCACCCAGTTCCGGCGACAGGCCCTTCCTGGAGAAGAGCCTCGCATCAAAGGGAGAACGCGCCGGGTCAAACAAGAAGAGTGGCCCATTGTGCTCCTCGATGCGCATCCTGGCTACATCACCTGGGACCACTTTCTGCGCAACCAGCGCCAACTCGATGACAACCGCACCTGGCGTGCCGAAGAGCATCGAGGAGTCGTTCGTGAGGGCCCGTCGCTCTTGCAAGGAATCGTCTTGTGTGGCTCCTGTGGCCGACGCATGAGCATTCGGTATCAGCGCAATGGCTCGCTGTTGATGTATGAATGTCATCAGGTTCATGCGCAACTCGCCGGGAAAACCTGTCAGACCATGCGAGGAGATCGTATAGACCAAGCCGTGGAAAAGTCGTTTCTGGAAGCCATCGAGCCTGCTCATCTGGAGGTGGCGCTCTCGGCACTTGATCAGGTGGAAGCGCGTGCCAAGCAGGCGGATCAGCAGTGGCATCGCCAGATTGAGCGAGCTCAGTATGAAGCCGACCTGGCTCGCCGACGATACAAGACCGTAGACCCGGACAATCGCCTGGTGGCTCGGAGCCTGGAACGAGAGTGGAATGAGAAACTGGCTGAGGTCGAGAAACTGGAGCGAGAATATGCCCTGCTGCCCAAACAAGCGGCCCTCTCGCTCACAGCCGCGCAACGCGAGCAGATCCGTAATCTTTCTCACGACTTGCCAGCCGTCTGGCATGCTCCCACCACAACCTTTGCTCAGCGCAAGCAACTGTTGCGCTGGTTGATCAAGGATGTGACGCTCTCCAAGCGAGGTAACGTCATCGATGTGGCTATTCGTTGGCAAACCGAGGCCCTCACCAGGCTTGCTATCCCACGCTACAAAATGTCGTGGGAAGAACGCCAGACCAGCCCACAGGTGGTCGACCGCGTGCGGGAGTTGTCCGCAACGCATACGAATGCCCAGATTGCAGCCGTGCTCAATGAAGAAGGAGAGCGAGCTGGGATGGGAGGCTCGTTTACCGTCAGCAAGATCGAGTGGATTCGCTACGCCTATCACATCCCAGCAGGATGTCCAGAGCGTCCGAAAGCCGCACCAACCGGACAACGGGGAGATGGACGGTACTCGGCGCGGGCAGCAGCCGAACTGCTCAATGTGGACGTTTCGACCATTGCCGAGTGGTGCAAAACAGGCCGCTTGGAGAGTGTTCGCTCCACTACGCTGGGTCCACGTTGGATTACGCTCACTCCTGAGATCATTGCAGCCCTGCGCAAGCCAGTCCGGCGGCAGTGGAAACAGCGAAGCACTCGAACTATTGATTAAGGTGTGGTACAGTATGATTATGACAGTGGATCGGTAGCTCCGATCCACCAGGAGGATAGCCCATGGAATCCCGAATATCGCCTGGAAAGAAGGGTAGTGTGCAGCCCATATCGGCATACCAAGCGGGCGCTTTTTGCCGTTTTTCTTTGGTCTGTATATTCGCCTGAGCGGTTGGGGATGATAGCCCCTTTGCCTGAGCGAGTAGATGGCATTGATCTTCTTTTGTGGAGTATTCCATACGACCTTGTCTACTCCTGGGGTGTTTTTGCCCTGGTTTTCGGTTACTCGTCGGACAGCAAGAGCTTTGCCGCTGAACGAGTGGGTCAGCAGACGTTGCAAGGCTCTCACCTTGTTCCATCGACCTTCCTGAGTTGCCTTCACAATTCTCGCCTGAAGCCGACGCACGTTTTTATTGACCTTCTGCCATTCAATAGCATGCCAGTCAGTGATACCGTGGAAGGATGCACCAGCAGCGTCTTCACCAGATGGTTCTGTTGTAGAGCGTCCTACCGTCATTTGCTTTTCCTCCTTGATCGGTTCGTCAAGTGTTGTTGTGATGAAAGACCTGGCGGAAGTCTGCCCGCTTTCGCGTGAGGTGCTGTTGTTGTTCGCAACCTCTATCCGTTCCAGTACAGAACAGCATTCGCTTTTTCCGCTTTCCTTTACCCGCTATCTCGTCGGCGTACCTTGCGGCTGCCTACCGCGAACGGAAGATAGCGGGCTTACCGTGTTTTGCACCGGTAACAGAGATGGGTTAGGTCCGCTCTATCCGCCGGTGGCGTTGGGTGTCCACGAGAGGGCCATCAAAAAAGCCTCTGCCCGCCACGGTGCCTTTTGGCTCAAGCCTCTCAGCATCTTTGGCTTGTTCCTAGTAACGACGTTTAACAAGCGTTCACATGTGTTGACCATACCACTCACTCTAGCTCCTTATCCGCCTTGATGCTAGCAGATACCAGCGTTGCCTCACGGTTTCACTGGCAGCGTTGCCGCTGAGTTTCATTGTCGGCGGGCTTCTACAACGGTTCGTTGCCTTGCCGCTTCGCCGCCCAAGAGTACTGCTGGTGGAACAGCAGACTTCATTAGAGCTTTACGACTCTACGAAGCAATTACCTATGCAACTTCACGTCGCACTTTGATACCCAGGTCTACACCAATGACTTCACCTGTCGCTGGTGTCGGCTCTGCCTGTTCCTCATGCACACAAATGGAGACGTACCATCTGCCAGCCTTTTCGCTGATCGTGGCGCTTCCGATCTTGACGTTCATTGGGAGGTAGTGGGGTTCCTTGAGTCGGAGCAGTCCGAAGCGCGGTAACTGGATCGCATCAGGATAGACGTGGATAGAGCCAGTGAAACGAGCACCACCAAGGGCTTTCTTCTTGGATTTAAACTTGGGATAGCCACACTTGCCTTTCCACTTGCCCTGCTTTTTCCGTTCGACTTTGCGAAAGAAATGCTGGAAAGCACTGTCGAGGTCCCTGAGCGCCTCTTGAGCCGCGCACTTGGAAACCTCATACATCCATGGTAGCTCTGTTTTCTTCAGCGCGTTGATCTCCCGGTGCAGGGCAGGAGCATCCGGCGTCTTCTCACCCGCTTGATAGGCTTCCTGTTTGCGCCATAACCCATAGTTGTATGCCCACCGAGCCGCACCACAATGCTTGCGCGCGAGCGTGATTTGTGCGTTATTGAGGTCAAGTTCTGCCTGGTAGCCTCGTTTGACCATCATGCTTCATCCTCTGCTTTCATGGCGTGTTCAACACACTGCTTGATCTGCTCAGCACGTCGTTTTGAGGTTCTGCGTCCAGAGATACGGCTTGCCATGCTCGTTATCACGGCGATGAAGTCGTCTAGCAGGTCATGGTCCGTATCACTTGGAAAGATGACCTCTAAGCGGCGTCCCTGCATCTGCATCAACTGCTCAATGTAGGTGAGTCCGAAGCGCGTAGCCCGGTCCCGCTGCTCGACCACAATCACGCCGATACGGGCATCAGTGAGCAACTTGAGAAACTTCGGACGGCTCTCATTCAGTCCCGATGCCAGCTCGCTGACGATCGTGGTCACCTGATAGCCGCGTGAGGCTGCATAGTCCTTGAGTCGTTGCATTTGCCGCTCTAAATCCTCTTGCTGCTCTGCCGATGAGACCCGCGCATAGAGTGCTACGTGTGTCGGCGCTTCAGATGCGAGCGGCTCCCGTACAATCACGGTGCCGGTATCGAGTTGATAGGCGTCAAGTTTGCCAGCCTTCCACCAACGAAAAGCCGTCTTGTAGCTGACACCCATCTGTTTGGCATATGCGCCTAATCTCATGGGGATAGAATAGCATAAACGTCACCAAATGTCAACATTCCATTTAGCTATTAATCACCCCTACTATCTTATTTCAGGGCGTTTTGCTTGCGAGCAATGCCCTCAGCTTCTTGACTCGTTCTTCATAGTAGTCAATCTCCGTTCCATCCTCCAGGCGCGTGGGAGGATCATAGGCATGGGTTTCGCTCATGAAGCTGCGCACTTCTTGGGGTATGTCTTCAAGGTGTTCTGCGCCATGCTGGCGCATGCGGCTTGAAGACATATCGCGATAGGCGCTACTCAAGGGTAACGCACGGATAGAGGGGGCAAAGGGCTGGTTTTGTGGTTGACGCAACAGATCAGATAGCGTGTAAGCACTGGCTGTTCCGCGCGGCGCCACTAACAATTCAGCCAGGGAGAAAAGGGTGTTGAGGGCAGCATCACGGTCCTCGTAGTAGTGAGGGTCAAGTATCTGCACAATCTTATCAAAGCCCAGGAGAAAGAATAATCTTTTCACCGCAGGGAAAGAGATGCGGACGGCCTCAGCCTGCTCGACGTACAAGCCCCGGTTAAAGAGCATAATTCCCGTTTGCGGTAGACGCTGCTTGAGCAATGTATCGAGCAGGAGCCTGAGGGGGAGCTTCTGGGCGCAATTGATCAAGAAGCGATTGCACCTGCTGGAAGCGCTGGATTGTTTGTTGGGAAAAATGTAATGGGTCTTTCATCGTTTTTTATTGTAGCATAATCCCTATTCGGATTCCTGAAAATACTCTTTAGGGAAGATTATGAGATCGGGAAAGTCATCATAATCATCATCGTCACCATATCCCTCTTCCATAAGCTGTTCAAGTCTTTCTTGAGCTTCAGCGGCTTCGTCATATCTTTTAAGTTGCGAGAGTACCTGAGCTTTGCCACTCCAGGCATCGACGTAATGAGGATCTCGCTGAATAGCCTGTTCAAAGGCGACCAGGGCATCTTGGTAGAGGTGCATATTTTGTAGTAAAACACCCTTATTTGAGGAATACTTTGGTTCCATGGGATTAAGTTGAATAGCCTTATCGTAGGCTTGAAACGCTTCTTCATAGCGTTTAAGGAAATCCAACAAAATGGCCTTGCTATTATAAGCCTTAGCATTATGAGGATCGAGCTGAATGGCCTTATCATATGCTGCGAGAGCGTCTTCTTCGCGGTCAAGCATCCAGAGAATATAAGCCTTGTTATTGTAGGAATTGCTATTTTCAGGGTCAAGTTGGATGGCTTCTTCAAACTCTTCTAGAGCTTCCTCGTTGTAATCAAGCATCATCAAGGCATTACCCTTCCCATTATGGGCTTCTACGCTTTTGGGTTTAAGCTGAATAGCTCGTTCATACGCTCTTAGAGCAGACTGATACCGACCTAGTTCATAGAGCGCATCGCCTTTGCCTATGTGAGCTCTCACCATCCCAGGATCGCGTTTAAGCGCTTCTTTGTAGGCAGCTAACGCCGCATTGTAATCTTTCTCTTTAAGGTGGAAATCACCTTCTTCCGCCCATTGTTTCCCCGTTTTGCGAGGAGTGCTCGAGGTACTTTGATCTTGTTTGTTATGGCCAGATCTTTTTGGCATATTGTTGTCCTTGTGAGATTATACTTTAATACAGATTCTCTTCAAGTAACCCTACGTTTCCTCATTATACGCCCCCAATACATTACCACCAGCGTCAACAGAACACCCAGAATTGCGAGAATAATAAACAATGAGAAATTTACCCCACCAAAATACTCCCCCTACTCTGTGATAGAGCATCCTTTGGCGTCGTTTCCTCTACCCGCGCGGCGAGGCAAGTCTACGAGTAGCGAGGTACACATTCATGACGTTACCTTCCGTGTACACAATACTATTTTGTTAGAGCAGTCTCGTATCCGGAAAAGGGAGAAAGAGTACCCTGAGATATCGTAGATATTCTATAGCCTTGTAGGAAGTACGTCTATCTTAAGCAAGAAAGTACCATTTGAATGGATTGCTTAAAAGATAGCGATGAAAGTCACGAGGAGATAGGACCTACGGAAGATTGACCTACGGAAGACCTACGGAAGATTGAGGGCCTGTTCTCCATACAGGTATTGACAGGGGGGTTACGATGTGTGTGGAAAGACAACTCTGAAGCTTGCAATTTCAGAGAAGAGACCGCAGACCCCTGTGAGATTGGTGGGTAGACCCCTTTCACCTCCTTGGGGGATGTGTTTCAGGAACCCTCATGAGTAGATGAGGACCCTTGATAAACCTCTGGTAGGTCAGTGGGAGTGACACATCCACGGACTCTTGCCTCTCCACCCCCAAACCACTGTGTTCTCATAGGTGATGGTTAGCCCCGTTAGGACAGATACACTCCCGCCGCTCATACAAGAGAAGGAGCCTCATATGACAACTACGGCCGCAAAACGTTCTGACTTGAACGTTCTTCCCATGCTGAGAAATGAGTCCTTGTATTTGGGTGTTGATATTGGGAAACAGGGTCATGTCGCTGGCTTTGTCTCAAACACGCTTCTGAAACGTCATGAACGATTTGAGGGCTGTCCCGTGCTCACCTTTGACCAATCTCGTGAAGGCTTCAGACAGTTCATAGATCGCATCCGTTCCTATCGTTCCCCTTGAGCAATGTTTTGTCCTGATGGAAAAGACCGGACATTATTATAAAGCGTTAGAACAGTATCTGCTTGAATTGGATATTTCCGTCTACATCATGCATGTCCAAGAGCGGCCAAAGGGTATGCTGAAAACTGATAAACGGGATGCGTTGATACTTGCAAACCACCTCTACAACCAGCTTGAGAAAGGTATTCAAGTCGCAGACAAAACGCAGCTTGTCCGGCGTGCAGTTCCGCCTTCTGGGGCAGCTGCGCAACTGAAAGGCTTAACCCGTCACCGCTACGAGCTTATGCAGGAAAGCACCCAACGGAAAAACAAGCTCATTGCCATCTGTGACGAACTCTTTCCTGAATTTACGACTATCCTGAAAAACCCAACGCTCCCTTCCGCACTCTCCATTCGGGAGAAATTTCCCACGCCACAAGCACTTGCCATTGCCACCATCACTGCCTTATGTGAGGCGAGAGTGGGCACCCGTCCTTCAAAGGAAAACCTGATGCGTTTGCAACAGCTTGCTGCTCAGAGCATCGGCACGAAGGATGTGAACCGACAGCGTGGTCTCATTCTTGAGCAAAAGCAAATGATGAAAGAACTGAAACTGCTGCAAGAGCATCTTGAGGAGCTTGATACAGAAATCTGTCACATTGTTGAGCACTCGCGCGAGGGACAAATTCTTCTTTCCATGCAAGTCATTGGCCCGATCCAGGCCGCGACGATCATCTCTGCCATCGGCCATATTGATAATTTTGCGAGTGCAGCCGCACTCAAATCCTACTTTGGCTGGGCTCCGAAACGGGAACAAACAGGCATTTCGCCTGAAAATCGCATACTACTACTGCTTATGCCCGAAATATGCGATTTTCATCCGCTTCCCTGTCCGACACGGACATCGCGCTTCCTATGATCGATCCAGCCTCACCCATGCAGGAACACGAACCATGAAGCAGATGATGTTTCTCGTTGTTGCTAAC
>WNGN01003220.1_pt1 | contig 17273 bp, 18 predicted proteins | sample 5400561 | NCBI WGS metagenome assembly WNGN01 (sample SAMN13153379, study PRJNA577476) | soil metagenome | isolation source: 115 cm soil or saprolite under Garry oak tree replicate 2 | place: USA:California | collected 2016-06-15
CGATCGCCTATCCGGGCCTCGTCGGTGGCATCGGTCCCGGCGACAGGGTCCTGCTGAACACCACGGCGGTCGCCCTCGACCTCGGCACGGGCGGGATGCACTTTGTGGTCGCCGTCGAGCGAGCAGAGGAACCGGGGTTCTCCTCCGAGGGGCGGATCATGAAGCTCCGCTACACACCCCAGCAGGTGAACGTTCGGGCCGTGGAGGAGCCGGGGAGCCCCACCCGGGCCCGATTCGACCGAAGCGAGACCGAAGGGCTTCGGGACCTGCCGGTGGTGTGGCTTCCACTGCACTCGATGCTCGCCCCGGCAGCGGCAGGAGCGCTCGCCGCGGGCGCCGGCCGGGTGGCCTACGTGATGACGGATGGGGCCGCCCTCCCCGCACCCCTCTCGAAGCTATCCCGTGCCCTGCGGGATGCTGGCCTCCTGGGCGCGGTCATCACCTCGGGCCAGGCCTTCGGCGGGGACCTTGAGACGGTGAGCGTGTTCTCGGGCTTGCTCGCGGCCCGGCACGTGGCCGCCGCCGATGTCGTCCTGGTGGGCGACGGCCCGGGAAACACCGGGACCGGGACGACGTGGGGCGCGTCGGACGTCGAGTCGGCCATGTCGCTGAATGCGGCCGGGATCCTGGGCGGGCGCCCCATCGCGGCGCTCAGGGTGAGCTTCGCCGACACGCGGGAGCGCCACCGGGGCGTCTCGCATCATTCCCTGACGGCGCTCTCCCGCGTGGCGCTGGTTCCGGTCCACGTGGCCGTTCCCTCTCTCCAGGACGAAGCCCGGCGCGCCCTCGTCTGGAAGGCCCTTACCGACGCCGGGCTGGAGGAGCGTCACCTGCTGGTCGAGGTCTCGGGAGAGCCGGCCCTCGAGCTCTTGGCCGACCGGGAGATCGAGCCCGAGTCGATGGGAAGAAGGGTCGCAGACGACCCGGCGTTCTGGTTGGCCGCGGGCGCCGCGGGCATCCTGGCGGGTCGGTTGGCAGCGCAGGGCAGGAGCTGGCGGGATGTGACGTCGTAGGCGGATCCGAGGTTTCGCACCTCAGGTGGCCCAGATCACCAGATGCGCAGTGTCGAATTCGGTCAGGATCCGCTCGACCGCGGCTACATGTGGGCGATGAGCTGCTCCACCCGCTCGTCGATGGAGCGGAAGGGGTCCTTGCAGAGCACGGTCCGCTGCGCCTGATCGTTGAGCTTCAGGTGCACCCAGTCCACCGTGTAATCGCGCCGACGCTGCTTGGCCTGCCTGATGAACTCGCCCCGCAGGCGAGCCCGCGTGGTCTGGGGCGGGTCCCGCATTGCCTTCTGGACTTGTTTCTCCTGGACGATTCGTTCCATCCGGCCGTGGCGCTCGAGCAGGTAGTACAGGCCGCGGGCCCGATTCACGTCGTGGTAGGCGAGGTCCATGAGGGCGATCCGCGGATGGGACAGCGAGATCCCGCGCTTGGCGCGGTAACGCTCCAGCAGGTCGAGCTTGGCCACCCAGTCTACCTTGGCCACCAGTCGCTGCGGCTCACCCGCCCGAAGCGCCTCGAGGGCGCCACCCCACTCTGCCAACGCCCGCGCGGTCGTCGGGTCGGCCCCCCGGCGGTCGACGAAGCGGGTGGCCCGGTCGAAATACTCGCTCTGGATGTCGATGGCAGTCAGCTCGCGGCCGGTGGCCAGGCGCACCTTTCGCCGCCATGACAGATCGTGTGAGATCTCGCGGATGGCCCGGATCGGGTTCTCCAGCGTCAGGTCGCGCATCACCGTGTTCTCCTCGACCATCCGGACGACCAGATCGGTCACCCCCACCTTCAGGAAAGTGGTGAACTCGCTCATGTTCGAGTCACCCACGATCACGTGGAGGCGACGGAACCGTTCGGCGTCGGCGTGCGGTTCGTCGCGCGTATTGATGATGGGACGGCTCCGGGTGGTCGCCGAGGAGACCCCTTCCCAGATGTGCTCGGCCCGCTGGGAGATGCAGAACTGCGCGCCTCGCGGTCCGTGCAGGACCTTCCCCGCGCCGCAGTAGATCTGCCGGGTCACGAAGAAGGGGATCAGGATGTCGGCCATACGGGCGAACTCGCCCTGTCGGGCGACCAGATAGTTCTCGTGGCAGCCGTAGGAGTTTCCCGCAGAGTCCGTGTTGTTCTTGAAGAGGAAGACATCCCCCGAGATGCCCTCTTCGTGGAGCCGGATCTCGGCCGCCGTGAGGAGCGCCTCGAGGATCCGCTCCCCCGCCTTGTCATGTGCGATGAGGTCGGTCACGCCGTCGCACTCGGGCGTGGCGTACTCAGGATGGGATCCAACGTCCAGGTAGAGCCGGGCGCCGTTCTCCAGGAAGACATTCGAGGACCGGCCCCAGTGAACGACGCGGCGAAAGAGGTAGCGCGCCACCTCGTCTGGTGAGAGGCGCCGTTGCCCGCGAAAGGTGCACGTGACTCCGTACTCGCTCTCCAGGCCGAAGATGCGTCGGTCCATCAACGCCAGTGTAAGTACTCTATGGCGGATGCCGGGCGAGCCGAGCACGGAGACTTCACGCACCACTGCCGACCGGGTGCTCTTCCAGACGCATGGCGGCGACCTCGAACGCCACGTGGCGATGATCGCCGGGGAGTTCCGGATGGGATTCGAGGCTGTGGCCATGATCGACCGGCCGGCCGTGACGATCTTCGGTTCGGCCCGGATTCCGACCGGTCATCCCGACTATGAGGCTGCCCTCGCGACCGGCCGGGCCTTCGCCCGAGAGGGGTTTGCCGTCGTCACGGGCGGCGGGCCGGGCATCATGGAGGCGGCCAACCGTGGCGCCCGCGAGGGGGGTGGGCTCTCGGTCGGGTTCAACATCGAGCTTCCCCACGAACAGGACTCGAACCCCTACCTGGACATCTCGCTCACCTTCCACCACTTCTACGCGCGCAAGACCATGTTCGTGAAGGCGGCCGAGGGCTTCGTCGTCTTTCCCGGGGGATTCGGGACCCTCGATGAGCTGTACGAGGCGCTCACGCTGATCCAGACCGGGAAGATCGTGCACTTCCCGGTGGTGCTGTTCCGTCGGTCCCACTGGGAGGAGGCCCTTGCGTGGACCCGCGAACGGCTCCTCGGCGAACGCCTGATCTCGCGGAGAGACCTGGGTCTGACCTCGATCACCGACGATCCCGATGAAGCCGTTCGACTGGTCGTCGAGTGCTCCCGCGGACTCTGCTCTCACCCGGAACACGCCGTGGCCCGCGAACGCGGAATCGGGCAGTGACGGCCCTCGACACGGAATTGTTGGAGAGCGGGTCACGTACCCCCGCTGAGGTGGCCGCCGAGCTCTCGGCGTTCATCGCCAAAGCCGAGCGCTCGCTCGAGGTGGCCATCTACGACTTCCAGGCAGCCCACGGAGCGACGGCAGCCGTCGGACAGGCGCTGGAAGGGGCCGCCACACGAGGTGCGCAGGTCCGCGTGGTGTTCAACGAGGAACGGCGCGGTCACCCGGAAGGCCCTCCCCCGCCGCGCTGCTCGCCCGAAGAGATCGACGGCCTGGAGGTGCCAACGCGGGCCGTCCGCGGCGAGGGCAGCCTCATGCACCACAAGTACGTGGTCCGGGATGGCCAGAGCGTCTGGACTGGCTCGATGAACTGGACCGACGACGCCTTCGGGCTCGAGGAGAACGTGATCGTCCGGCTGGATTCGCCTGAGGTGGCGGCCGCCTACCGCCACGACTTCGAGCAGCTGTGGACGGGAGGTGCGGTGGAAAGGAGCGGCGGCGCCGGCCCCCAGGTCAAGCTGGACGGGGTCCTCGTCCAACCCTTCTTCTCGCCCCGAGGGCCGTCGCTCGCACACCTGGCCGCGACCAGGCTCGGGCAGGCGCGGCACCGCAGTGGGCCGACGTCCCTGCCAACCACTGGAAGATTGAGGCCTGGAAGGTCATCGCTTCCCGACTGTCGGGCAAGCGCTCCACGCCGTACTCCGAGGAGTCGGTGCACGACTACATGCACGCGAAGGCGCTGGTGGCCGACGGGGAGATCCTGGTGGGGAGCTACAACTTCTCGCGGGGCGGAGAGGAGAACGCCGAGAACATGTTGCACATCGTCGATGGTGGCCGGGCCCAGGCCCTCGCGGCGTTCGCCGAGAAGATCGCCGAGCGTTACGCCTCGGGCTGAGCGGGGTCCGTGCCTCCAACGATCGACGCGAGCTCCTGGTCCGAAAGGCGGCGAAACTTCCGGCGGCCCCGGGTCCGATCCAGGGTGGCAGCTTCCAGGTTCGCCGCCTCCAGCGGCTTTTCTTCCACGCTCGAGAGCGCCGCCGACGCCATCCGGATCGCCTCGTGGAACGACAGACCCTCCCGGTAGCCTCCCTTGAGGTGCTCGTTCAATTCCTCGGCACGCCCCCCCATCGCCACGAAGCCCTGCTCGTCGGCCACGCTGCCGTCGAACAGGATGTGGAACAGCTCGTTCTCCGCCGGCAGGTCGCCGACCTGTCCTACCAGGAGTTCCACCTCGTAGGGCTTCATCTGGGTGCTGAAGATCGTGGACAGCGCCTGCGAGTACGCGTTGGCGATGGTCTTGGCCGTCACGTCCTCCCGCCCGTAGGAGTACCCACGGAGGTCCGCCAGGCGCACACCGGCGATCCGCAGATCGTCGAACTCGCTGTATTTGCCGACCCCGGCGAAGGCGATGCGATCGTAGATCTCGGAGATCTTGTGCAGGGTGGCGCTGGGGTTGTCCGCAAGGAACAGGATGCCATCGGCGTACTCCACCGCAACCCCCGAGCGGCCCCGGGCGATGCCCTTGCGGGCGAACTCGGACCGGTCCTTGATCAGCTGCTCCGGCGGCACGTAGGGCTGGAAGGACATCCGGCGAGCTCCCTACGACCCAGACTCGGGGCGGTCGTGGTTCTCGGTCTCGCGCGCGGAGCTCCCGCCGACCTGCGTCCCGGATTCCTGGGTGCTCCCCACGATGGCCTCGAAGGCCTGCCGGACCCGCTCTTCGGGAACCGGAACCACGCCTTCTGCGGTGATCGTCTTGACCGAGGGATAGATGTTCCGGGCAGGATTCGGTCCCCCCGTGGCGACGTCCTCCTGGGACGCGTCGTACAGCGCCTCGACGGCGATGCGGACGGCTTCCTCGGGCGAGAGGTCGTGCCGCCACCGCTTTTTCAGCGTGGACCGGGCGTGGGTCCCCCCGGAGCCGGTCGAGTGATAGTCAGCCTCCTCCCAACGCCCCCCGCGGATCATCTGAGCCAGACGGTTGGCCTTGCCCTCGAGCGAGAGCCGGTCGCCTTCCACCTTCTCATAGTGCTCCAGCTCGGTCTGGAACAGTCGCACGATCTCCGTAGCCTGTCCTGCCGCCCCGGCGATGGCGATCGCCGAGCTCTCGTCAGCGGGGAAGACCTTCTCGATCCGCTCGTCGGCGATATTGAAGCCCTCCACGGCCCGGCGATCCCCCGCCATGACCACCCCATCCGAGAACTTCAGTGCGAGCACCGTCGTTCCGTGAGGAACCTGCACGCCGGCCGAAGGCGCTATCCCCGCCTGGGCCGCAGGGTCCTGCGTCGCCCGAACGAGGTCGAAGAAGCTGGGATCCGCCCCAAGCGGGTAGGAAGGGGAGGGAAAGCCCTCCAGCGGGTCGTGCGTCACTCCCCGCCCTTCTGGACGTAGGACTTGACGAACTCCTCGGCGTTCTCCTCCAAGACGGAGTCGATCTCCTCGAGGATCTCGTCCATCTCCTCCTTGAGCTTCTCCCCCTTCTGGCTGGCGTCGACCTGGCCAGCATCGCCGCCGCCGCCCTTCTTCTGGGATTTCTTCTGCTCCTGCCCCTGGGCCACCGTCTGCTCCTTCTGCGCGCGGGACTGGCGCCTATTCTATGGCCAGCGCAGACGACCGATAGGTAAGCGGTGAAGACCTGCCCTTACTGCCGGATGGAGGTCAAGGACGCGGCCATCAAGTGCCGCTACTGCCAGAGCGATCTCCAGGGCTCGACCCAGGCGCTCCAACCCAAGGCTCGCGTGGGCGAGACTGCCGTGGCCTTCTCCCATTCGGGCCAGCGGTTCATCCTGGGATACGGCCAGGATTTCTTCGGCATCTGGGACCGTGAGCGCCCCGGCGCTCCCATCTGGCGCGCGCCCCGGACCAACACAGGATGGGACGCAGCGTGGAACCAGTTCTCGGCATGGGAGCCACGGATGGTGGAGGTTCCACGCACCTCCTCCCCGACCGGCCTCGGACTCCGGCCCGCCGGCAGGTACATCCCCCTCCGGAATCCGGCAACCATCACCGGCATCCTGCTCGCGCTGTCGATGCTCGGAGCGCTGATTGCGCTCGTCGGATGGATCCTCGTCCTGGCCGGCACGATCATCCCGTGGCGGAGCAACGCCTCGGGGGCCGAGGCGGCCAACTTTCTGTGGGTCACCGCGGTCGGCACCGTGTGGATCCTTTGGGAGCACAGGGCTCGGGCGAACATCTCCCCGCTCGGCGGCAGGGAGCTCCGGTTCGGACCGAAATGGGCCATCGCGGCCTGGCTCACTCCGCTGGCGAACCTCATCCTGCCGTTCCTCACGATGCGAGACCTGGTCGATGCCACCTCGGGACTCCCGGCGGCCGAGCCATGGCTGGCAACCCGCGGCCGGCGAACTCTCGCCATCTGGTGGGCGGCTTGCATCGGCCGGTTCCCCTTGTTCATCCTCGCGGGCCTCCTCGATGGCAACGGCGACACTCCTCTCGGCCGGCTTCGCTGGGAGGCGGTCGCCTGGATCGGCCAGGACCTGCTGATCCTGGTGAGCGGGGTCGCCGCCATCGCGCTGGTCCGCGCGGTGTCCGAAGCGCAAGCGGGCGCACACTCGGCTCAGGACGCGATCGCACGGTCGGACCAACTGGAGATCTCCGGTGCGACGGTGATCCGTTAGCCCTGCAGGGCGGCGATGAGCTCCGCGGCGGTCTCGGAGACCTCGAACAGCGATTCGACGTGATCCTTCGTCCCCCGGAGCGGTTCCCGCGTAGGCACCCTCTGCAGCGAGTCCGCGCCCGTGTCGAAGATCACCGAGTCCCATGAGGCTGCGGCGATCGACTGTGGATAGCGAGCGATGCAGCGACCCCGGAAGTAGGCTCGGGTGTCTTCGGGCGGCTCGGACACGGCTCCCTCGATGTCCGCGTCCGCGATGAGCCGCTCCACGTTGCCCGCCTCGGCCAGGCGATGATACAGGCCCCGAGAACGACGGACGTCGTGGTACTGGAGGTCGATCATGGCGAGCTTCGCGCTGTTCCACTCCAGACGATCGCGCTCGCGATACGCCTGCACCAGCCGGTGCTTAGCCACCCAGTCCAGCTCGCGGTGCAGCGAGAGCGGGTCCTCCTCGATTCCGGAGAGCACCATCTCCCACCACTGCAATACCTCCGCGTTCTCCGCGCTCGGCTCGGATTCCTTCACGTACTTCTTCGCGTGGTCGAGGTACTCCCACTGCAGCTCCAGTGGCCGGACCCTGCGGCCGTCGCGCATCCGGATGGTCTGGCGACAGGAGATGTCCCACGACACTTCGTGGAGGGCCTGCACCGGGTGTTCCAGCGAAAGGTCCGGCAGCAGCTCGTCCTCGATCAGCTTGAGCACCAGGGATGTCGTCCCCACCTTCAGGAGCGTCGCCACCTCGCACAGATTGGCGTCGCCGATGATCACGTGGAGCCGGCGATACTTGTCGGGATCGGCGTGCGGCTCGTCCCGCGTGTTGATGATGGGACGCTTGAGGGTGGTCTCCAGCCCGATCTCCGCCTCGAAGAAGTCCGTTCGCTGGGAGAGCTGGTAGGCGACCCCTCGGCCCCCTTCGCGCGAGCCCTCCGCGCCGACCTTTCCGGCTCCGGTAAAGATCTGCCGGGTCACGAAGAACGGGGTGAGGTCCCGCACGATCCGAGGGAACGGCGTCGCCCGGTCCACCAGGTAGTTCTCGTGGCAGCCGTAGGAGTTGCCCTTGCCGTCCGTGTTGTTCTTGTAGACGGCCAGGCGCGGGCCCTCGGGCAGCATGCGCTCGACTGCCTCCAACGACCGCTCGACGATCCACTCCCCCGCCTTGTCATGCGTCACCAGCCCCCGAGGCGTGGCGCACTCCGGCGTGGAGTACTCCGGGTGCGCGTGGTCGACGTAGTAGCGCGCGCCGTTGGGGAGGATGACGTTGGCGAGCCCGAGGTCCTCCTCCACCGGCCCTCGCTCCTGCACGGGCTCGAATCCCCTGGCGTCCCTGAGTGGCGACTCCTGCTCGTAGTCCCATCGGATCCGCCGGAGGGTGCCGGCATACGAGTTGATGAGAAGCGAGGAGGAGAGCACGGGGTTGAAGTCGGCCACGCCGGGGCCCGAGATGCCGTACTCGGTCTCAATGCCCATGACCTTGGCGATCGCCATGGAAGGAAGGCTACAGGTACTGGCCCGCGTTGACGCGCTCGACCTGACGGCCCTCGCCGTGAGCGTCAGCCAGCAGCGTGCGGATGTACACGATGCGCTCGCCCTTCTTCCCGGAGATCCGGGCCCAGTCATCCGGGTTCGTGGTATTGGGGAGATCCTCGTTCTCCTTGAACTCGCTCCTGATCGCGTCCAGGAGGTCGTCGCGCTTGATGCCCTTCTCCCCATGGGAGAGGAACCGCTTGATAGCCGTCTTCTTCGCCCGGGCGACGATGTTCTCGATCATGGCTCCCGAATTGAAGTCCTTGAAGTACAGGACCTCCTTGTCCCCGGACTGATAGGTCACCTCCAGGAACCGGTTCTCCTCCGACGTCGCGTACATCCGCTCGACGGTGGCGTCGATCATCTTCCGGACGGTTTTGTCGCGGCTACCGCCGGCCGACTCGACCTCGCTCGGATGCAGGGGCACGGCGGCCGTGAGGTATTTCGTCAGGATCTCGCGCGCCGCCGCACCATCGGGACGCTCGATCTTGATCTTCACGTCGAGCCGGCCGGGCCGAAGGATGGCGGGATCGATCATGTCCTCGCGGTTCGAGGCACCGATGACGATCACGTTCTTCAAGCCCTCGACGCCATCGATCTCCGAAAGTAGTTGCGGCACAATAGTATTCTCGACGTCGCTCGAGATTCCGGAACCCCTGGTCCGAAACAGCGAGTCCATCTCGTCGAAGAACACGATGACCGGGAAGCCCTCTGCGGACTTTTCCTTGGCTCGCTGGAAGATCAGGCGGATCTGGCGCTCGGTCTCGCCCACGTACTTGTTCAGGAGCTCAGGACCCTTGATGTTCAAGAAGTACGAGTGGGCCTCGGCGGTCCCGGTCTTCTCCGCGACCTGCTGGGCCAGCGAATGAGCCACGGCCTTGGCAATCAAGGTCTTCCCGCACCCCGGCGGGCCGTAGAGCAGGACACCCTTCGGCGGTTTGAGCTGGTGCTCGACGAACAGCTCCGCGTACAGGAAGGGCAACTCGACTGCGTCCCGGATGTCTTCGATCTGGTTTCCCAGACCCCCGATGTCCTCGTAGCTCACGTCCGGGATCTCCTCGAGGATGACTTCCTCGACCTCCTCCTTGGGAAGGATCTCCAGCGCGTAGCCCGAGCGTGTGTCGAACAGGACGGGGTCACCCACCCGAATTTGTCCTCGGATCGAGGCGGCCACCCTCGCCACCATCTCCTCGTCGCCCCGGCCCACGAGAATCGCCCGATCCTCTCCGAGGAGTTGTTTCACGGAGGCCACTTCGCCCTGGACGTCCTGGTCGAGGACCTCCACCACGTTGAGGGCCTCGTTCAAGATGACCTCGACTCCCTTGCGCAGGCGCGCCCGGTCGATCTCGGGATCGACGTTCACTCGCATCTTCCGGCCCGCGGTGAACAGGTCGACCGAGCCGTCCTCATTGTCCCGGAGGTACACCCCGAAGGTAGCCGGCGGGCGGGTCAGCTTCTCGACCTCCTCTTTCAGGCTCTCGATCCTCTCCCGTTCGGCTTGCAGGACGGCCACGAGCTTCTCGTTCTGGGACGCGGCACGAGCCAGATCCGACCGGGTCTGCAGGATCTGCTCTTCGAGGACCTTGACCTGCCGGGGCGAGTTCGTCAGCCGCCTTCGGAGCAAGGCTGTCTCGTCCTCCAGGAATTTGATCTGGGTCTGGAGCTGATGGGTCTCCTTCTCGTAGCGCTCCAGCAGCTCCCGGGGGTCGGGCTCTCCCATCTGGTGTTGCGGCATGTTCGTTCGAACCTTTCCTCTCTTCGGGCCGGAACCACTATAGGCCCGATGACGCGCGGTCAAACGATCGAGGGTCAAAGCCTCCATCCGACCTATACGGGGATTCTCGGCCCGGGGGATGTCGGACCTTAGCCGTTCGCCGGTACGCCCTCCACGGGCCCGGTCGCACCGCCGCTCTTTCGCCCTAGGGTGACGAAGCCTGTGTGCGCGACCATGCGATGGTCCGGCCGGACGCTCTGGTCCGTGACGTGCCAGGGGCGCAGGAGCACCTCGAACGTCTGCACCTCCGCGAAACCCCCGCGCTCGAGCGCCATCGCCGCCAGCTGCACCTGGTTCGTGGTGGGGAGGTACGTGCACAGGATGCCGCCCGGCAGGAGGGCGCCGCCAACTGCAGCCAGGACGCCCCAGGGCTCAGGAAGATCGAGGACCGCTCGGTCGAAGGTCTCCCCGGCGCCCACCACCTCCCGCACGTCTGCATGGCGCAGGTCGACCCATGCTGGCACCTTCCCGAAGAACGACTCGAGGTTCGTCGCCGCGGTCGCGTGGAAATCCTCGCGCACCTCGTAGGAAACGACACAACCGTCAGGCCCGGTGGCCCGAGCCAGGGCAATGGTCATCGCGGCGGAGCCCGTTCCCGCCTCCAGGACCCTGGCACCCGGACCGATGTCCGCGAACACCAGGATCGCCGCGATGTCCTTCGGATATATCACCTGGGCCCCGCGGGGCATCTTGAGGATCACGTCGGCCATCGTCGGCCGGTAGCACGCCAGCCTGGCACCAGTGTGCGAGTGCAGGACAACCCCTTCTTCCCGACCGAGGATCACGTCGTGGGAGAGCGCTCCACCGTGGAAATGAAACGCTCCACCGGGCAGGAGGCGGATCAGGAAGCGGCGGCCTCGGGAATCCACGAGGAGGACCCGCTCCCCCGGCTCGAACGGAGCGCTCATGACGAGAGGCTATCGCAGTGAACGTCTTATGCCGCCCGTCCGAGTGGATCAGCAGGAGCGTGCCCAGGCGCCGAGATCGACGATCTCGGCTGGGCCGGGTCGCAGCCGAACCGCTCCCAGATGAGAAAGGTTCGCGGCGTGAAACGCGGAAAGGCCGCGGCCGCTCCGGATCAGGTAGGCCGCGAGCAGCGGGGCTTCGTGAGAGACCCCCAGGACCAGGCCCTCTGGGGTGGCCTTGGCCGCGTCGGCCGCCCAGGAAAGCACGCGGTCTCCCGCGTGCTCGAGCGGATCCTCAGGACACGCGGCAGCGGGATCACTGGCGTACCGCTCGAGGAGCTCGGGGTCGAGCTCCCGGATCCGCGTCCAGGGCATGCCCTGCCAGTGGACCCAGAAGGCCCACTCCAGCAAGCGGTCATCCGTGTCCACCGTGAGCCCGTGGGGCTCGGCCAGGATGCTGGCAGTTTCCACGGCCCGATCGAGCGGGCTTGCCTGGACCGCCGCGACCGGTGCCGTGGCGAGCCCGTGCGCAACCACTTCGGCCTCGGCTCGACCTTTGTCGGACAGATGGAAGCCTGGAAGCCGCCCGTAGACGACGCCGTCGGGATTCGATACGGCGGCGTGCCGGACCCCGACGATCACTTAGCCAGGGGTGAGCGCAGCGATCAGTATGATGGCGACGACCGAGATCAAGATCCCGGTGATCAGCATGGCTCGTGCCAAGACGGGGTCCCGATGGCGGGTCACGGCCCACGCGATCAGCCCCCCCAACCAGCCCAGCAGGATCGGGAGGATCCACCAGGCGCCGGGCACGGCTTCCCGCTGAGGGACCCGGAGCGGGTCGTCGGATGACTGCGCCCGCTGCTGGGGCTGCGCCACGCTCACCGCGACGTTGACCGGCTCCATCGTCGCGTAGGTGGTCCAGGCCAATCGCCACCCGTCGTCGCTTCGGGGGAATCGCTGGATCGGGCCTCCAGGCGCCTGCCGGTCCCAGATTCCGAAGAAGTCCGCGCCGTATCCCAGGAGATAGCGCGCCCCCGAGTGGCTGAACTGTTGAGCTCCTTCGCCGACTTGCGCGGTGACCGGCGCGGGCTGCGATGCGGTGAGGTCGCTGCCGCAGTACCGGCACTTGATGGCCTCGTCCTTGATCTCTTCGGCGCAGAACGGACAGGTCTTCATGGGAAAAGAGTAGCCCACAGCATCGTCAGGACGAGGCCGAGAACGATCCCTTCACGTCGATGGTCAGATCCTCCGCTTCGTTCTTGAGGCTCGCGCACGTGTAGGCGCCGCCGATACTCTTCGCCTCCAGGGTCTGCACCGAGACCGTGCATTCGCCAGCGATGGCCCTGAAGTCGGCCTCGGCCCCGTTGTTGAGCACGTGCAGCTCGAGGTATTGACTGGCGGTGAAGATGAGGACGTTGTCCCCGATCTGCACGCCGGTGATGTGGAAGATGAGCGCCTGCCCCTGCGCGTCCTGCCACGTCACGTCGGCCAGTGGTACCACCGTGCCCAGGCCGTTGATCGAGACGCTCTTTGTCGGCAGAACGAAGCTGCCGGTGATCGACCCCGACACGTCGACGTGAGCGGTGTTCGACCCGCCACCGCCACCCCCCGCTTGCGTGCCCGACTTCCCGGACCGCACCACGACCACCGCGACGACGATTCCCACCACGATGACGACGGCGATGATCCACGGAGCGCGTCGCCGGCCCCTCGTCTCCCCCTCGGTGGGCTCGAGCGGCACTCCGGGGGGGTAAGCCGGGACCGAGGGCTCCAGCTCGACGAACCGCCGCCAGCCGGTCTTCTTGCCCTCGATCGTGGCGGGGAACCGCTCCATGGGAGGTCCTGCCCCGTGCTCGTCCCAGATCCCGTAGAAGCTCGCCCCGAATCCGAAGGAGTAGCGGGCTCCGCTCTTCACCACGCCAAGCCGTCCGTCAGCATCCATGTCGGCACCTCCCCCCAAGGTTGGCGGATATCAAACGGGCCCGCGGGACCCCCTGTCAACCCAGGCTGAGAGGTCGTTAGCGAACGCCAAAATCCTGCGGACCCAGGGCCCAACGATCTGCCCTGACCACGATCACCACGAAGGTCAGGCTCGCCTCGCCAGCCCGACCGGTGATCTTCCAACATCCCTCGGTGGGGAAGATGATCCCGGTCGCCTGGAATCCGGTGGGGCCGTAGCTCGAGAAGTCCGAACGCAATGGCGGGGCGGATTGGTCGAGCCTCCGGCCCTCGATCCGTAGTTCGCCTCTGACTGCCCGCCACCAGGGGAACTTGATCTCGATGGAGCCATCTTTCTGCAAGTCGTCGTGTGTGGCAACGACCACGCCCAACGGCCAGGAGGCGGCCCAAAGGGCGCCGTTGCCATAGTAGGGTCCTGGCGCCTCGCCCGGGGGCGCGGTGCCGTTTGGAACGGTGACTGGGCATGTGTCGTCTCGAGCATCGCCGGACGGACTGCCGTTTGAAACGGCGCCAGGGCCCGTTTCGTGAGCGCTCGACGCCGGAATGGAGACGACCGGCCCGGTGCAGCCGGGACTCGCAAGAGTAAGCGCGGCTGCAAGCGCCAGCGTCCCCGCGGCGCGGAAATGTCTGTCCGTGAACACGCTCACCGGGTACTACATTCGCCGAGCGAGATAGGTTCCAACGTTGCATCGAGGAAGGAGACACGTCTAGCGCCTTCACGCTTCTCGTCCGCTCGATGTGGGCGAGTGATGGTGTCGGAGGGGGGATTTGAACCCCCACGGGCGATGAAGCCCACTAGGCCCTCAACCCGGAACAGGCCTGATGGCCCGCGAACCCTTTCCCTTTGTTGAAGTGGACGACTACGACGGACAACCGTCGATATAGTCGATCCCCGCGAAACGCGCAAGGGCCCGCAGCTCATAGCGACGATCCCGGAATTCCTTTGGGAGTTGTCGCTTGGCATCTACCTCATGGTCAAGGGATTCAAGCCGTCTCCCATCACCGCTGGACTAGCGTCCCCGGCCCCTCCAGCGGCTGCGGTCTAACCCTCGCCGACCCAGGCGTAGCTCGGAGCCCCGGCTTCGGCCGGGTGCCACTTGGCGGAAGGAGGCGGGGAGGAACGAAGGAGTAACCCCCCGACTCCCTCCACGGATCTATGCGCCCTTCTTCGTTGGCGACCAGACTCCGGTCTTGTTGAGCGGGACGGGCTTGCTCCCGCTGGGCCGCGGAATGGTCTTGATTGGCCCTCCGACCACCCTCGGCGGCCGTACACCAGGCGGTTGGCCAGGCGCTGAACGCGCTCCCTGACGGGCTGGAAGGCCACGGCCACGACAGCAGTGGCCAGGATCGACAGCCCGAGGTTGGGCTTAGACCCCTGGCCGATCACCGGCCCGATCCCGACCACGATCCCCGCGTACACCGCGGTGATGAACGCCGCCAGCGCTCCGAACACCACCGTCTTGTTGATGACGACGTCGATGTCGTACAGGCGGTACTTGAACACGGCGATGCCGGCTGCCGCGACCAGGCTAAGCGGGCCGAGGGTCCATGCGATGTTGCCAAGTGGCCCGCTGGACAAGGCCAGGGTGATGAGCGGCGCCATGATCGCGGCGTAGGCGAATCATCTCGCCCCGGCTGCGGCGAAGGCGGACCACGAGCTGCGGGATCGCGCCGATGATTCCCACCGCGAGCACCGGCAAGCCGACGAGCTGCAGCGCGGCCAGGAACCATGGCGGGTGCGTCACGTACAGCGGGTTCCGCACGAAATCGAGGTTGCTGCTGAACGACGGCCCACCGAAGGCGACCTTCGCCAGGCCGCCGACCAACCCGGCACCCACCGCCCACGCGACCGGGCGCCACCGTCGGGACAGAAGTCTCCCCGTCGGGAAGACCAGGATGATCACGATCAGTCCGACGACGAGGAAGACTTGGGCGACGCTCGAAACCCACCCCGCTGCGCCAGTGGCGAACAGCCGCCCGGACCGGCCCAGGACCGAATACGTGGCGTACTCGCCGGAAGCGAGCTGAACACTGCCAACGAGCCCAAGGACCAGAAGGATGCGCCCCAGTCGCTCCTGAGGCTTCCGGACGCAGATCAGCCCGCCGAGCAGAAGCAGCGGAGTCGGGATGACCGAGAGCGCGGCCAAGCCCGGATAGGCGGGCACGGGCAGACCGACCGCGGCGAGGGCCAGGGCCGCCCCGATCAGGGAGACGCCCGCGAGGGTGAGGCCCCATACCAGTACGCTCCGTGATTTCTGGGCTGGAGCCTCCGGTGGCGGCCGTCGATGACGACTTTACGACGGCCACTGGGAGACCTCGGTAATACTCGATAGCGTCACCATCACCGCTACGAGTGGCACGGCCACGAAGGCACCGAACACACCTCCCAGGACCGTCCCGATCGCCAGGGAGAGAATCACCACCACGGGGTGGAGCTTGAGCTTGCGACCAAGAACGAAAGGTCCGACCAGGTACCCCTCGACGTTGTGAATCAGCACGGTGAGGAAAAGGACGAGAAGGGCCCCGAACGCACCCTTTGCGACGAGCGCCACCAGGATGGCGAGCACTCCGGAGATGATGGCCCCGACCAGCGGGAAGAACCCCCCGAAGGCGGTCAGGACGGCGATGGGCAGAGCGAGCGGTACACCGATCAGCAGGAGGCCGACTCCCATGAGCGCCCCGTTGATCGCTCCGTTGATGGCCGAGCCCTGGACATATGCCGTGAAGGTTCGCCAAGCAGCCTCAGCCGCTCCCTGAAGACTGGGTCGACGAAAGGGATCAACGAAGCCAAGAATCCAGGTACCCAGAGCAGAGCCATCCTTGACGAAAAAGAACGTCAGGACCACGGCAAGGATTACGGCCGCAAGAGCCTCAAGCAGGAGCTGGGCACCGGCCACCGCTCCGTGCAGGATGGCCCCGCTCTGTGATGAGGCTTCGGTGCGAATCTTCGCGACGAAGGAGTCCACCTCAGCCCGCGAGATGTGAAGAGGGCCGGCCGTCAGCCAGCTCCGAACCCTTCCGAGCCCGGCCGACAGGGTGGCGGCCATCTGGCTCGCCTCCCTACCCCAAGGCCGGCGAGGAAGACGAGCCAAGTGGCCAGGAGCCTGGAGATCCGGTGACCTTCGAGCCAGTCGACGGCGGGAACGAGGAGGGCCGCTCCGAAGAGTCCTGCCACGATGGGGGCAACGACGACGACAAGACGCGATGCCAGGTAAAGCACGACGGCTGCGGCCAGCCCCACCAAAAGAAGGCGCCATGCCCACCCCGCTCCACGGCCAGCCAGCGTGGAACGTCGCGCTCCGGGGGCTGTTCATCGGTACCTTCCGTAAGTTTCATGTCTGTCTTCGGAGGTAACTTTGGCATGGGCATGGCCACTAGTCGTCCATGCATCGCAGGCCGCGAGGAAACTCGCCTGCACCGATCAAGTGCCCTTGTGACTCGCTCATGACTTCCCCTTCGAGGCATCGGTCGGGCTGGGATGCGACTTCATCAGCCCCGGCCCGCGGGGTCGGCGACCGACGAAATGTATGCCGGGAAGGTCCAGTACGTAATTTCCCCGAGTGGGTCGGTGACAAGCTCATCTCTGATGTCATTGCCTCAATTGGCACTTGAGCTCTTCCACACCTACGCTCCTTCTGGCGCGGTAGACCCCGGTCGCGGCGGAGGAGGCCGGCGAGGAGGAAGGGCCAGGGGTCCTGTGGGTCGGCGACGTCGGGTGACGGGCGGCCGCAACGGGAGGGTCGGGGAGCAGCACGACCCGGACGCCGAGTGCGGCGGCCAGGACCACCGTCAGCGTGAGCATCAGGGTCGAGAACGGAAAGGTCCGCCCGAGGTCAGGCATCGGGAGGGGACATCATTCCACGCCGCCGCCCCGAAGGGCGACCTTCATCTCATCTGCTCGGCTCGAACGTCCGTGGGTGAGGAGGGCGGCCAGGCCGCCCTCCTCACCCACGAAGCAGGTCTGGGTCAGGTTCGGATTTCGACGTTCGTGAAGATGTCCGTCTCTCCGATGCCGGTCTCCTCGATGGCGCTGTCCCGCCCGTCGGTCCACACGGGGTAAACCACCTGGTCGCTCGCGGCCAGCCCGCTGTAGTCGCCGATGAATGCGCCGGACTTGAAGAAGCCGAGGTCCGGATCCCATGCCTCCGTGCTGAGCCGGAAATTGCTCCAGGTGAGGCCGTCGTCCTTGGACTGCGCCTGGAACGTGCTGATGTCATGGTTGTTCGGGTCCTGCCGTCTGTCCAGCCACATAG
>WNGN01002222.1_pt1 | contig 17267 bp, 15 predicted proteins | sample 5400561 | NCBI WGS metagenome assembly WNGN01 (sample SAMN13153379, study PRJNA577476) | soil metagenome | isolation source: 115 cm soil or saprolite under Garry oak tree replicate 2 | place: USA:California | collected 2016-06-15
TCAGACGATCGCGGCGATATGAAATCACGCCGGCTGTTTCGATCCGCCCGTTTGACGCGCTGGCGGAATCGATCGCTTACCAGCAACTAAGCGGGAAAGCCGCCGCAACAATTTGGGGCCGGGTCCGCGCGCTTTATCCCAAAAGAAAATGGCTCGATCCGAAGAAAGTCCTGGCAACACCGGACGATCTGCTTCGTGGCGCCGGTCTTTCGCGCGCCAAAACCGCAGCGTTAAAGGATCTCGCTGCAAAAACAATCGATCGCACCGTGCCATCCGGCCGCGCACTTCTTCGGATGAGCGATGACGAAATCATCGCGCGCCTCACACAGGTGCGCGGCATCGGCCGCTGGACGGTTGAGATGCTTCTCTTGTTCGATCTTGGTCGGCCAGATGTTTGGCCCGTTGATGATTACGGCGTGCGCAAAGGTTTCGCCGAGACCTTTGGCCGGCGAAAATTGCCCACCCCCAAACAACTGGTGAAGATCGGCGAAAAATGGCGTCCCTATCGCTCGGTTGCAGCCTGGTATTTCTGGCGTGCGCTAGACCAACCGGAGAAGTTACAACGTTAAAAAAGTTACAAAAGTTGCAAGGGCTGAAGTCCTCCTGTGAAACTCTTGTAACCGTTCTGACCGTTTAGCCTTGCGCTCCGCGCCGCGTCTCATTAGAACGAGCGCATTATGGCGATGATCCACGTTAACCGGGGCGCAACAAGTTTGGGCGTATTTTCTGAGGAAGAAGTTCGCGAAGGTCTGCGCACTGGCCGATTCGCTCCCACTGATATCGGGTGGCGCGACGGGATGGCAACTTGGCAGCCACTCTCGCAGTTTCCAGAGTTGTCAGCGACTGCCCCTGCCGTACCGCCTCCCCAGACTGGTGCAACCTTCATATCAGAACCCGCCGCGCCGCGCAGCGGCCTGCCTTGGGACGAGCGTCAGACCAAAGGATTTTTTAATGCATTTGTAGAGACGTTGATGATGGTCTTGGGAAAACCAACCGCGGCGTTCACAGTAATGAAGCGCGAAGGAGGTTTAGGGGAACCGCTTCTCTACCTGGTAGTCGGCAGCAGTTTCGGAATCATCGTTTATATTTTGATGACACTGCTTCTGCCATCGGCGATCCCATTAGGCGATTGCCATCGGCGATCCCATTAGGCGATAGACATGGTATGGGGCACCTGGTTGGCGCGGGAATTGGGTCTGTTTTGATGATCATTTTGGCGCCGGTGTTGGCGGCAATCGGCGCCTTCGTCGCTTCAGCCATTTTCCATGTTTGTTTGATGATCGTTGGCGGCGCCGGACATTCGTTTGAAACGACTTTTCGCGTCGTTTGTTTTACGGGCGGCTCCATCGATCCGTTGCTTATCATTCCGTTTTGTGGCGGTCTTATCGTGGGCATTTGGAAAATTGTGCTTTATTGCATCGGCTTATCCCGCGCGCATGAGACGGATATTGGGCGTGCCGTTCTGGCCGTGTTTCTGCCACTGATTGTTTGCTGCGGCGGAGTTCTGTTGATCGCATTCATGTTCGGCGCATTGGGAGCGTGGAGTGCATCGCAGCATTAGATCCGAATTTTCCCGGGATGCAGGTCCGCGGTCGTCAGCTCGATTCCGGAGAAATTGATCACGAACTGATCTGGCTAAGCGTCTCGGTTTTGTCGCTGACTGCCGCAGCCCTTTGGCTGGCGCTGGGCTTGCCCTGGCCCGTCTGCGTGTTTCACACGCTCACGGGTCTGCCGTGCCTAACCTGCGGAATGACGCGCTGTGGGATTGAATTCTTTCACGGGCACTTCTTCGCCGCATTGAAATGGAATCCGCTTGTCTTTGCACTTCTGTGGGGCGTGGTTGCGTTTGACCTTTATGCTTTGGTGACGCTAGCAATGCGCGGGCCTCGCTTGCGAATCGTGTTTCGCCAGGCTGAAAGGAAATACGCGCGAGGAGTCATCGTCGCGGTACTGGCTTTAAACTGGTTTTATTTGCTCTCGCACTGGCGGGACTTCTGAAGCTTGTCGCTTTGAGCTTCTCTGGACCTTGGATGTTTGGATTTGGTGCTTGCTGCTCTGTGGCTAATTTGGGCACATGCGAATCTTGGTAACAGGCGGCGCGGGTTTTATTGGGTCGCATCTCGCCGAGAAACTGCTGGCGGCCGGACACGACGTTGTCATCCTGGATGATTTCAACGATTTTTACGATCCGCAGATCAAGCACGCAAACATTGCCGGTTTCGCCAGGGAGGTAACCCTTTACCCCGTCGACCTTCGTGACAGCGAATCAGTGCGAAGTCTATTTCACCGCGAGAAAGTTAACGCGATCGCGCATCTGGCTGCGCGCGCAGGCGTTCGACCCTCCATTCAACAGCCGCGCCTCTACTACGATACAAATGTCACTGGGACATTACACCTGCTTGAGGCGGCGCGTGTAACTGGCGTCGACCGTTTCGTCTTTGCGTCGAGCTCATCTGTGTACGGAGCTTCGAAAACGGTCCCATTTTCGGAAGACGAACATCTCTACAATCTGCGTGTATTGGCGCTTCGTTATTTCACCGTGTACGGTCCGCGGCAACGGCCGGATTTGGCGATTCATCAATTCACCCGACGCATTTACGCCGGCCAACCCATAGATCAATTTGGGGACGGCACCACGCGCCGCGATTACACTTACATCGACGACGTGATTCAGGGAACGATGGCTGCGCTCCAGTACGAAGGCCCGCGCTTCGATATTTTCAACCTTGGGGAGAGCGAAACGATTCAACTTAAAGATTTGATCGTGGCGATCGAAAATGCGCTTGGAAAAAAAGCGAAGGTTAACCAGCTGCCGGAGCAGCCCGGCGATATGCCGCTGACTTGTGCAGACATTTCGAAAGCAAGAAAACTACTCGGCTATAAGCCGACTACGCGATTTAGCGAAGGGCTGCCGCGTTTTATCGATTGGTTTCTATGCAGCGCCAAATGAAGAGTTCGATCAAGGATTTGCCCTTCGGGCAACGCGCCTGTTTCATCGCTGGCCAGGCGAAATCTGGCACGACCCTTTTAATCGCATTACTCGATAATCATCCCGAGCTACTCGTGTTGCCGGAAGAGACCGCTTATTTTCCTACCGTCCTGACCAAATACGCGCCACGGGGTCGCCGCGCGCAGTTTGATTACCTGACGAAACAATCGCTTTCCAACGTGCTGTTCGGCGGCCCATGCAAATGGGGTAAGCGGAACTACTCTACGTTCCCACGCCAGAAATTTTTCGAGACATTCGAGACTGCAGCATTTGATCCCGTGAATGCACAGGAAGAGTTGCTTGTGCTAATGGTGAAAGCATATGCGGCGACGCTGGAACGGCCTTTGGATACAGTAGCGCGCTGGGTGGAAAAAACTCCGGCCAATCGCAATCACATCCCGGAGATCCTCAGGCGTTTCCCGGATGCAAAAATTCTGGTCACGATGCGCGACCCGCGCGCCATTCTCGCGGCGCAAATCGCGCTGGAGAAGACACGACAAACAGGACGGTTTTCGACTTACTACGTGATTGCGCACTGGCGGGTAGCTGCCCGGCTGGCCAGGCGTGTGCGCGACGGCGAGATTCCCGGTCTCGTGGTGCCTTATGAAAAATTGGTCTGCGAGCCGTCCAGGATGATGGAAGAAGTTTGCGCCTATCTGGAAATTGATTTCGACCCGGAGATCGTGTTGACGCCGACGAAAGTAGGCCAGTTCTGGAGGGGTAACTCCGCGGCGCGGATTAACTTTTCGCAAATCAGCTCGGAACCAGCGACACGGTGGGAAGGTGAACTCTCGGAAGACGAAATCGGGTGGGTAGAATGGCATTGCCGCGATCTCATGCCGGAATTCGGCTACGAACCGAGGTTAAGCAGGCGCGATTTGCGATATTTTGTGCAGCCGATTCGCGGCGAGCGCCCACGAGAATACATCAAGTCGCGTGCGTACTCCTTGCGCGACGACTGGATTCGGCGCTAATCGAAAAGATGGGAGCGGCACTGCGCTGCCGAAGACTTCCAAGTAAGGGCCCAGTCATGTGTGATCGCGCCAACGGCGCAGCCCCAGGAGTCGTAAAAGCGCAACGCCAGCGCTGAAAGCGCGACTCACTTCGGGCCTGAATTGCGCTTTCAGCGCTGGTGTTCGGGGGCAATCAAATTCCTGGGGCCGATGCACCAGGCAACAGTGAAAAAGCGCTTTGGCGCTAAACAGAAACGAGGGCAGTGCACTGTGCCGACCCCTACTTGCAATCGCACCGTAAGCAGGCCATAATCACGCCGAGATGTCGGGAATCTTCTTCGATCTTCCGAGCGTCCGGTTTTTACGACGATTCAGGTTTCTTGAGCCGATGCTGCAAACGATTGCGGCATCACTGTTTCGTCGGTTGAGTGCGCCGGCATGCGCTGTGAGACAAGTCCATTTCCGACACGACGAGGCGGAGTTTCCATTGGCGTCGCAGAGTGCTTGCAAAAAGTTTGACTGGACTCTTGATGATTCGCGCGCCGCGGACCGTGTACGCTCCCACCGCTCGCGCGGGGGGGACCGACGCAGAGCAAATCACGATCGCTTTCGAGACCGGCAGGAAGCAGCGAAGACGCAGAAAAAAACATTCTGGCAACGAGTTGCCGAATTTTTCGGAAACGGCGGGCAGAAAGGAAAAACTTCACCGCAGCCGCGCAATGGTTCGCAGCCTTCGCGACCGGCGCGCAAACCCGAGCGCATTGAAGTAACTTCGCCACGTCTGTACGTTGGCAATCTTTCATTCGACGCCACCGAGAGCGATCTGTTTGAATTGTTCAACGGAGTGGGCCATGTGCAAAATGCCGAGGTAGTAAGTTACCGGCACAACCAGCGCTCGAAAGGTTTTGCCTTTGTGCAGATGCAAACCATCGACGAGGCGAAACGCGCCGTGGAGGAATTGCACGACAAAGAATTCCTTGGCCGCAGGTTGGTCGTGAGCGGGGCAAAATCCGACCAGCACCAGGTGCGCTGACGCCTTTTTCCGGCAGAGCTTGGTGAGGCGGGACGCCGCGGCGTCTCTACCTCTTAATTTCCAGGTATGTCCTCGCCTGCACGTGACTCGTGCCTGGCTGGAATTCTTCCACGCGCATTTGTTTCAGAAACCAGCGACCCTCGATCTTTTGCGCAGAGACGACTTCGAAGCGCTTCGCGAGCTGCGCGTTCCAGTCATAGCCTTCCATCCGCATCAGCGCGCCGCTCGCCTTGTCCACCCACAGCAACACATTTGAATACTGCGACTCGTGCGAAGGCGCGCGCAGTTGAAGTTTCCAGCAAATGCGAGTGCGAACCTTTTCCTCGCCCAAGACGCGCGCAGTCGGCCAGTAGAGAAATTTGAAGGACAGGTCTTCGTACGTCACGCTCGTGCCGCGGATTCTTTGATCGAGCTTCGAAGCGCGAAACTTTTCGGCCTCACCCTCGCTCACAAGGTCGAGCCGCGAACTATTCTCGCCCAGGCGCAACTGCAAAACCTCATCCGGATTTGTGAACGAATAACGAATCAGCGGCCCGTTTTGCACCAGCTGAAATGGAATGACGACATCATTTTGTCGAAGCTGTCCCTGCAGATCGATTTGCTGTCGTGACTCCATCAGGCGGACAGAGGCGAGAATCTCTTTTGCGGAAGGCGGAGGGTCCGCGAAGCTCGACATCGTCGCGTACGCCAAACAAATGACGAATGACAAATGACGAATGACGAAGGAATGACGAAGCGCGAATGACAAAAGGAGAGCCCCGAATTGTGCAGTCGTCATTGGAGCATTCGAGCTTATTTCGTCATTTGTCATTCGTGCTTCGTCATCGTCCCGCGTTTGTTTATTAGATCGGTAACGATTAAACCTTAAATCACGATCCATTTCGACCAACGTGGACGAGTCTCTCTTTCACTTAATTAACCACCAATGGACAAGCTCGTTTCTGGACTTGTTCATGGCCGCATTGAGCGATGCCGAGATTTGGAGACCGTTGTTTGTCGCAGTTGGAATTAGCGCGCTCTTGTTTGGCGGATTCAAAGCGCGTGCGTTCGTCATCTGCTTGGTCTTGCCTTTATTAATCGGAAGCCTGGTAACGAGTGCATTAAAGTCGGCTGTGGATCGCCCTCGGCCGAAACAGGTCGAGAGCGTGCGGATGGTCCAGTTACAAAAGGCGCGTCCGAAATTTCTAACCCTTTTCAAGGAGCCGATTATTCGCTTTTCCGATTCCTCCGATCGCAGCCGGTCGGGACCGTCGTTTCCGTCAGGACACGTGGCGACCAACACAATAATTGCCGTTTTTTGCACCCTGTTTTACCGGCGCGGCTGGCTGTATTGGTTCGTAACCGCTGCGGTCGGTTATTCACGAATTTATCTCGGCTCGCATTGGCCCAGCGATGTGCTCGCTACTGTTTTTCTCGGCATCGGTGAATCACTCTTGTTGCTCGCCTTGTCCGAGTTGATCTGGAGGGTCGTGGGACGGAAATTGGTGCCGCAGCTTTTTGCACGCCATCCAAGTTTGATGGTAGGGCATGCTTCCAGCTTGCCATCAGACTCGCAAGCCAGAGGCTCGCGCTACTCTTCATGAGCACCACGCGCGCGGTCTGGATTTTCATCATCGCGCTGACCGCAGTTCGACTGTCAATTCTGTCGACGACTGACTTGGAATTTGACGAGGCGCATTACTGGATGTGGTCGGAGCGACTCGCGCCCGCATACTTCAGCAAAGGGCCGGCCATTGCTTTTGTCATCCGCGCCAGCACTGCGATTTTCGGCTCGAATGAATTCGGCGTTCGTTTCTTCAGTCCGCTGTTCGCGGCAGGAACAAGTCTGCTTTTGTTTTACTTCGCGAGGCGTTTGTTCAATGCCACCGCTGGATTGTGGGCGGTGATCGCGTTGAATGTCACCCCGATCTTCAATATCGGCGCGTTCGTGATGACGATTGATGTCTTGTCGATTTTCTTCTGGCTGGCGGCGATGTTCACATTTTGGTTGGCGGTGGAAAAGAGTCCGAATTTCTCTTGGTATTGGCCACTTACCGGGTTGCTGATTGGGCTAGGTTTTCTTTCCAAATACACGGACGCACTTGAGCTTGTATCGATTGTGTTGGTGCTCGCATTGGCTCCCCGCCTTAGACAGGAATTCAAGCGCCCGGGTCTGTACTCATTGCTCGGCGTATTCGCCGTTTGCACAGTGCCTCCTATTGTCTGGAACCAGCAACATGCCTGGATCACGCTGGTGCATTTGCGATCGCGGGGAAGTCTCGAGCACGGCTTTGGTTTTCATCCGGCCGAGGTTCTTTCGTTTCTGGGCCAGCATTTTCTGGTCTACTCGCCAATTCTCTTTCTGGCCCTTGCTTGGGGGGTCATTGCAAGCTGGCGACGCGTCAATCAGCAGTTCAAGGTCCTGTTCTTGATGTGGTTTGGGTTACCCGTATTTCTCTTTTACTTGCTTCTTTCACTAAACAAGGCCGCGGCAGCTAATTGGGATGGCCTGGCCTTCCTGGGCTTCGGCCTTTTGGCAGTTCATTTCTGGTGGGAAAAACTCGAAGCGAGCGTGACGTTACGGCTGGGCGCGGTCGTGGCGATAATGGTTGGGCTCACAATGAGCGTCGTCGCCCTGGACACAGACGTGTTGCGCGTGGCTGGTTACCGGTTCAAGCGAAGTGACCCAAGCGACCGGATGCGCGGATGGAAAAGCGCTACCGGCGCGCTGGAAAAAATGCGTAACGATTTGGAAACAAAATTGGGAGAGAAACTTTTCTTGATTGCCGACGCGCGGGATCGGGCATCAGAGATTTCCTTTTATCTGCGCGACAAACGGGTGGAAGGACCCGATCACCCGCCGGTGTATATCCCTGAATCGCAGGACATGGTGAACCAGTTCTCCTTTTGGCCGCGCTACGATGAATTCGTCGAGGTAAAACCGGGCATGCCGCGGCCAGAGAGTGAAACGTACACTGAGGAGAACGGCATTAATCCTTTCGTTGGCCGTGATGCTCTCTTCATTCGGAGCGGCGAGAAAGAACACGTGCCCCATAACATTAGGGCTGGATTTCAATCAACAGAGCCGGTGGGGACCATTGAGGTGCGGCGCTACGGCAAAGTTTTGCGAATATGGCAGGTATTTCTTTGCCGTAATTACCGAACGCTCCCGCTATGACGCAGCAGTTAAGCTCACCGGCGGTTTCCGTCGTAGTTCCTCTTTTTAACGAAGAAGAGAGCATCGGCATCTTGCAATCAGAGCTGAGCGCAGCGCTGAAGGACCTCGATTACGAAACTATCTTTGTCGACGACGGATCGGTCGATCGCACAGTGGAACGTATTGAACCAAAGACGAACGTGCGCATAATTCGTTTCGAAAAAAATACCGGGCAAAGCGCGGCGATTTACGCCGGTCTAAGAGCAGCGCGTGGCGCAACTGCGGTTCTTATCGACGGCGATTTGCAAAATGATCCAGCTGATATTCCAAAGCTTCTTGCTGAAATTACGCGCGGCGCCGATCTCGTCTGCGGCTATCGGGCGCAGCGTAGAGACACGCGTTTGAAGCGGTTGACGAGTCGGATTGCGAATGCGGTTCGCAGCCGTTTCACAAAGGACGGCGTGCGCGACACTGGTTGCACGCTCAAGGCGATCCGGCGGGAATGTGTCGGCGCCCTCGTTCCATTCAAGGGAATGCACCGTTTCATTCCCGCGCTGGTCAAAGGCGCCGGTTACCGGCTTGTGGAGATTCCAGTGAACCATCGGCCCCGTCGCTTCGGCCAGAGCAAATACGGTCTGGGTAATCGCGCTCTCCGCGCGACAGTCGATATGTTCGGTGTGCGCTGGCTGCTTTCCCGGCGATTGAACTACAAGATTCGCGAGTCGTAAACGCTCCCTCAAAACACGCTTGTCAAGCTAGGCGCTGCCGCTAAGCTTGGCCTCCCGCACCGGGAATCCGCATGTCCTTGGCTAATTTACTTTCTGCCGAGCAAATCATCCCAGAGATGAAAGCAACGGAGCGTTGGGCGGCCATCGTTGAGTTGATCGATTTGCTCGTTCGTCTCGGTAAAATAAAACCCGCAGATCGCGACTCCATTCTTACCGCGCTTCGACAGCGCGAGGAAACTATGAGCACAGGAATCGGATTCGGGATCGCCATTCCACATTGTTCTTCGGACCGGCTCGATGAGGTGGTCGCCGCTTTCGAAAGATCCACGAACGGTATTGAGTTTGATGCGCTCGATAATGCTCCGGTGAAATTCGTCGTCCTTTTCATCGTGCCGAAAAATCAATTTCAGACGCATCTGCGTACGCTTGCTTCCATTGCAAAGTTCCTGAACGACCGGTCCGTGCGCGAGAGTCTGGCCACCGCGAAATCCGCGGAGGAAATTTTGTCGATCTTTCGCGATCGCTCGTAACTGTAGCCGTCGACCTGTGGGCGACGTGGCGCGCAGGCATCAGAAAACCTCAGCGCCGCGCCTCGCACAGCGAGGCGGCTACAACAGCGCAGTGCCGCACTAACCATGCAGACATTTCAATCACTTCTGGCAGAGAAACTTTCTGACGCGCTCCGTGCCGCCGGTTTGCCGGACGCCGGCGAACTGACGCCGGCAAGCGATCCGCGCTTCGGCGATTATCAGACTAACGCCGCTCTCGTGCTGGGGAAGCAGCGCGGCGAAAATCCGCGGGTCCTCGCGGAGAAAATCGTCGCGCAGATTGAGGCTGGCGATCTTTGCGAATCACTGGCGGTTGCGGGCGCAGGTTTCATCAACTTCACACTGCGTCCCGGCGCAGTCGCTGATAAGACAATGGAGGTGTTGGGGCATCAGCGACTTGGTGTTGCTGAGGTAGAATCGCCACGACGCATCGTGATTGATTTTGGCTCGCCCAATGTCGCCAAACCGATGCACGTCGGTCACGTCCGCAGCACAGTACTTGGGGACGCGCTGGCGCGCATCGCGCAGTTTCTCGGGCACGAAGTCATCCGCGATAATCATCTTGGCGATTGGGGCACGCAGTTCGGGATGGTGATTTACGGCTGGAAAAACCTGTTGGATCGACAAGCGCTGCAGCGCAATCCGCTGGTGGAGATTGTGCGCATTTACAAGGAAACAAACAAGCGAGCAACAAAGGATGCCGAAGTTCGCGAAGCATGCCGCCAGGAGTTGATAAAGCTCCAGGCCGGTGACCGGGAAAATCTCGATATCTGGAACGAATGCGTTGCCTTCTCAATGCAGGATTTCGAGCATATTTACAAATTGCTTGATGTTCATTACGACATTCAATGCGGTGAAAGTTTTTACCACGATCGGCTTCCCGGCGTGGTCGAACGCCTGCTGAAATCCAGCATAGCCGAGATTAGTGAGGGCGCCGTGGTCGTTTTCTTCGGGGAGGTTCCTGAATTAGCCGATAAACCCCTTATCATCCGCAAACGGGATGGCGGATTTAACTACGCAACGACAGACCTCGCCACAATCGATTATCGGATCAACGATTTGAAAGTGGACGCGATTTGGTACGTCGTGGGCGCGCCGCAGATTTTGCATTTCAAACAAATTTTCGATATTGCGCGGCGCGAAGGTTACACGGCTGATCTCCGCCATATCACGTTTGGCAGCATTCTCGGCGAAGACCGGAAACTCATGAAGACGCGCTCCGGCGAGAACGTGCCGTTGCGTGATCTTCTCGAGGAAGCCTGCAAGCGCGCGCGCAAAATTATCGAGGAAAAAAATCCGCACCTGAGCGAGGACGAAAAGATCGACATTGCCCAGAAGATCGGGATCGGCGCGGTGAAATATGCGGATCTCTCGCAATATCGGATGACAGATTACGTCTTCTCATGGGACAGGATGCTTTCGTTGCAGGGAAACACCGCGCCGTATTTGCAGAACGCGTACGTGCGAATTCGTTCCATCTTCCGCAAAGCACGCGAATCTCCTGTAGCCACGCCCCTGTGGGGCGTCGAGGGTGAGACGGGCCACAGGCCCGTGGCTACATCGCTAACGCTGACGGATCCCGTAGAACTGAATCTCGCCAAACGTCTGTGTCAGTTCGCCGAGATCGTTCCGCAGGTTTTGAACGACTTTCGTCTGAACATTTTGACAAATTATCTGTTCGAGGTGGCGAACAGCTTCCACACATTCTACGAAGCCTGCCCGGTGCTGAAATCAGAGGAACCGGCGCGCAGTTCGCGCCTCGCCTTGTGCGATTTGACCGCTCGAGTCTTGAAACAGGGTCTCGATCTTCTCGGGATCAAGGTGCCGGAGAAGATGTGACGGGAAAATGACGAAGCACGAATGTCGAATGACGAATGAATGACGAAGTCCGAATAACGATAGACGCGGCTGCGATGAGAGCGCCGTTTCGGATTTCGTCATTCGGATTTGTTTCGTCATTCGTCATTCGGATTTTGTCATTTGAAAAAGTGTCTTGATTCCACTCGACATGACAAATCAGAGACATCCGCGCATTCCAACATGCACTTACCGATTGCAATTCAATCGCTGGTTCACTTTTTCGCACGCACGCGAGATCGTGCCCTATTTGCACGCACTGGGAGTTAGTGACGTGTATGCATCACCGTATTTTCAGGCGAGCCCGGACAGTCTGCATGGTTACGACATTACCGATCATAACAAGTTGAACGCCGCGATCGGCTCGCGCACGGATTATGATGCGTGGATCGGGCGACTGCACGAGCACTCAATGGGACAGCTCCTGGATTTTGTCCCGAATCACGTCGGCATCGCGGACCCGCGGAATCAGTGGTGGATGGACGTGCTGGAAAACGGCCGAAGCTCCAGGTACGCGCCGTATTTCGACATCGACTGGGAACCGCGGAAATTTGATCTGCGCAACAAAGTTCTCCTGCCAATCCTGAGCGATCAATACGGCCGCGTCCTTGAGCGCGGCGAGTTCCAGGTGCGTTTCGAAGAAGGAACGTTCTTTCTGCTCTATGGCGAGCGAAAACTCCCGATCGCGCCGGGAACGTATCGTTACGTTCTCGAAATTACTTTAAAGAATCTCGCCGGACAAAAGGACGAAGATTTTTACGCGGGATTACAAAGCATTCTGACCGCGCTCGAATATTTACCAAAACGCACCGAAGCTGATCCAAAACGGATCACAGAGCGCATTAGAGAGAAAGAAATCATCAAGCGACGCCTGGAGCGACTTTGTGCCGAAGCACCGCAGGTGCAACAGGCGCTCAAAAGAGCGTTGGCGCAAATCAACGGAAAGCCGGGCGACGCACGCAGCTTCGACATCCTGGATGAATTGCTCAACGCGCAATCGTATCGGCTGGCGTCCTGGCGCGTCGCGGCCGAAGAAATCAATTACCGACGTTTTTTCGACGTAAATGAGTTGGCGGCGATTCGGGTCGAATTGCCAAAGGTGTTCGACGCCGTTCACCGGCTTCTTCTGGATTTAGTGAGCACTGGCGCAGTGACAGGCTTGCGCATCGATCATCCCGATGGTCTTTACTTGCCGGGCGAGTATTTCGAAAAACTCCAGCAGCGTTGCGCGAAAGCGCTTGGGATCGCGCTACCCAAAGCCGGTCGCGCCATTTACATGGTTGCGGAAAAAATCCTCACCGGCTCGGAAACGTTTCGCAAAGACTGGCGCGTGCACGGAACAACGGGCTACGATTTTACGAATCAAGTCACGCAGTTGCTGGTCGATTCGTCGGCCGAGGCGGCGATCACAAAAACATTCCATCGTTTCATCGGTCACTCAGTTCCTTTTGGTCATCTGCTGTATGCGAAAAAACTGCAGGTGATGAAACTCGCGATGGGGAACGACGTCGATGTCCTGGGCAACATGCTCGATCGGCTTTCCGAGCGCAGCCGCTGGTATCGAGATTTCACGCTCGAGGCGCTTTCGCGTGCGGTCCGCGAGACCATCGCCTGCTTTCCTGTTTACCGAACCTACCTCGCGCCGGATCACCCTGTGAGCAAAGAAGATCGTCAAATCGTGGAGCGTGCAATCAGCTCAGCCAAACGCCGAAATCCAGCGATGGATGAATCGATCTTCAATTATTTGCAGGACGTGCTGTTGTTTCGTTTCCAACCAAATCTCGATGTCGCCGGACGCGCGGCGCACACGCATTTCGTTTTGAAGTTTCAACAAACTACGGGACCCGTGATGGCGAAGGGGCTGGAGGACACGGTGTTTTACATTTACAACCGGCTGACCGCGCTAAACGAAGTAGGCGGCGAGCCGCAACAGTTTGGACTCAGCATCGAGGCGTTTCACAAGCGGAATCTCGATCGGCAACGCAATTGGCCGGTCACCTTGCTGGGTACCTCGACGCACGACACGAAACGCAGCGAAGATGTGCGTGCGCGAATCGTGGCAATTTCCGAGGTTCCCGAGGTTTGGCGACGTTCGTTGCAACGCTGGCAGGTGGCGAATCGCCGCTGGAAACGAACGATCAATGACTTGGAAGCGCCGGACGCGAATGAAGAGTATTTGCTGTATCAAACTCTGTTAGGCACGTGGCCAATCCAGGCAAATGGCGAACCGGAGCCTATGGCGACGCCGGACTACGCCGCGCGGATTCAAGGCTATATGGCCAAGGCGCTCCATGAAGCGAAGATCAATACGAGTTGGATCCAACCGAACGAGGAATGGGACGCGGCGATGCGGGATTTTGTCGCAAAGATTTTGGATCCCTCGCCGCGAAACAAGTTCATGGCAGCTTTCCTTCCGGTTGCGAAGGAGATTGCGCGTCTCGGCGCCATCAATTCGCTTACTCAAACATTGCTTAAACTGACTTCGCCCGGCGTACCCGACATTTACCAGGGCAGCGAGATTTGGGACTACAGCCTGGTCGATCCGGACAACCGCCGGCCAGTCGATTATGACCTGCGCCGGGAAATGCTCGACGCATTGGCGACCGCGACTCCCGGAGAATTGATGCAAACCTGGCCCGATGGCCGAATCAAATTGTTTCTGACCCAGCGACTGCTGCGATTTCGTCGCCAGTACCCTGATCTTTTCCACCGCGGAGAGTATCTACCGCTCTGCGCGAGTGGAACCTTCGCGGAATGTTGCTTCAGTTTCGCTCGGCACCTGGCGGACAAATGGATTGTTGTGATCGCGCCACGGCTGTCTTCGCGTGTTGGTTTTCCGCCGATAGGTGAGCGATGGCAGGAGACGACAATTGAATTTCCGGAAACGTCTTCGCTGAAGGGTGCGCACGATCTTTTCACGTGTCGCCCTGTTCCTCTGCGCAATCGAAACGTGAAACTCGCCGACGCATTATCAATTTCCCCTTTCGTGCTGATCACGAACCTGTAGCCACTTCGCTGTGCGAACCGCAACGGTGTGAATGATACACGCGGAAAGCGTTGCCCACCCACCTTCGCCAAGGCTTCGGCGGGCAGGCAGGGCGACGGCTACAAGTTATGCGCTGTGAGATCGTGCAGAAGTTCAAGCGTCCACCGCGTGAAGTGGCCAAAATTCGTCAGCAGATCGGCGCCGAAACTGGCAAACGTGATATCTGGTGATGCGAGAATCAGCATCACGCTGAGCAGAACTAGGTTCATCAAATAGATCACCACGAGCGAAAAAAATGTGCCCTGATCGCTCAGGTCAGTCTGATTTTTTGGAATCATCCAGCAGGTGAACGTGAAATGGAATGTCCAGGTTGCGCCGATCACGGCGTAAAGCAATCGTCCATACGGTTGCACGTTTAGAAATAGACTGAGCACTCCATAAATGGCGATCGCCAGAATGCTGTAGATCGGAAAAAAATAAGGCGCGAGCGCGATCCAAAAGTTCGCCTTGCTTGTGACGACATGTCCGCCGTCGCGGCTAACGCGAAACCGGCTGACGCGTCCGCCCATGAGCCAAACCCAAAGGGCATGAGTAAGCTCGTGTCCAAAAACATAAATCACGAGCGGGCGCGGAAGACCGAAGAACGCAATTAGCCAGAGAACTGCGCCTAGTGAAAAGAACCAGAATTCTTCGCCTGCCCACAGCCGTTGCGTCGCGGTCGCGCGCGCAAAAGCCGTGAAAAATGTCTGACTAAGAATTGCGCAGATCGGCAGCAGGAAAATCGCGAACACAAATTTCACCCATCGCGTAGGCACGGTGAGGGTCTCGGGCGCGGCGGTGAAGTTTCTTGGTCTTGCGCGCGCAACGCTTCGGACAACTTTTTTGCCGCGTTCGGATTTATGCCGTCCGCGGTTGTTTCTCGATCTTCGGTTTCTCGTTCTCAGACTGGTCCGCAGATTACGCGGATTGCAACGAATTTGGAAAAGCGAAATTTACAGTGTGTGGGGAGCACAGGCTGCCAGCCTGTAGTTTCCGGCAGCTTGCCGGAAACATGCACTCAAAGGTTATTCGCGGCTTGCACGATGCATCTCGGCAAGCTGCCGAGATGGACAGGCTGGCAGCCTGTGGTCCCCAGCAGCTCGCGATCACGCGCGCCCCATGTAGGCGCCTGTGCGGGTGTCGATCTTGATTGTTTCGCCTTCCTTGATGAAAAGCGGGACATTGATGGTTTTTCCGGTCTCCAGCTTCGCCGGCTTGGTGACGTTGCTGGCCGTGTCACCCCGAACGCCTTCCGCAGATTCGACGACCTTCAAATTCACCGACGCATGCAATTCAATCTGCACCGGTTTGCCTTCTGCGTAGAGAACTTGCACGGACAGATTTTCCACCAAGTAATCTTTAGCGTCGCCGATCAGGTTTTCCTGCAAAGTAACCGTGTCATACGTCTCGGGATCCATGAAATGATAGCCGTTGCGATCCTTGTAACTGAACTCGAGCTGTTTTCGCTCGATCTCGACCAGCTCCACCTTGTCGGTCGAACCGAAGCGAACATCCGCGCTCTTGCCGGTATTGATGTATCGGATGATCGCCTGGACGAACGCGCGCAAGTTGCCTGGCGTGCGATGGTGTACTTCCAATACGATGGCAGGATTGCCGTTGTATTTGATCGCCATTCCTCTGCGAAGATCGTTGGCGGCAGGCATCGAAAATGTTGAATCGTTAAAGCGTTGAAGCGGCGGAGCGCGGAGTGTACACGCGCACGGCGATTTTGCAATTGTAGCGCAGGCGCATCGCCTGCCGTGCGTCGGCAACCCAGAAAGCGTTGGGGTTGCCCTACAATAACTTCAACCGCGTTAAGTCCTGTGAATCCACAATTCCTACCGGTACGTTGTCGTCATCGATCACGACGAGATCGTCGATACGATGGCGCTCCAGCAGATTCAAAACTTCGACGGCGAGCTTGTCTTTGTGCACGGTGACTGGGTTCAACGTCATCAGGTCTGCTACGAGTCGTTCGCCGATCCGTGAATCAGATTGAAAATGGCGTACGAAATCGCCGTGAGTGAAGATACCCAGCAATTGCTGATCTTCGCCAGTCACAACCGCAGCGCCGGTGCGCACGCCTGTCATTGCTTTTAACACGTCGCGGATAGGAGCATCGGCAGAAACAATCGCCATGGCCTCTCGCGGTCGCATGATTTGATGCACGCGCGTCAGCATGCTGCGCCCGATCATTCCGCCGGGATGAAACTTCGCGAAGTCTTCCTTGTTGAAGCCGCGTGCCTCCAGCAACACCATTGCCAGCGCATCGCCCAAGGCCAGCATCACCGTTGTGCTCGAAGTCGGTGCAAGGTTCAGCGGGCAGGCTTCCTGTTCGATGTTCACGTCGAGACAGAGATGGGCATTTTGCGCGAGGACCGATTCCGGATCTCCGCACATGGCGATGATCTTCACTTGGAACCGGGCAACGGCCGGCAGAATCCGGACAATTTCTTCCGTCTCACCGCTGGCGCTCAGGGCGAGCACCACATCTCCGTCCGCGATCATGCCAAGATCGCCGTGCAACGCGTTTGAAGAATCGAGCACCACCGCGGGCGAACCGGTGCTGGTGAGAGTAGCAGCGATCTTTGCGCCGACGTGCCCGGATTTTCCGACGCCCACAACGACGACTTTTCCCCGCGCGTCCACAGTTTCCCTGATCAGCTCAACGGCGCGGGCGAAATTTTCGTCCAGGCGCTCCCGAAGTCGCTTGAGCTCAAAAATTTCTATATCCAAGACACGTCCAGCCTTTTCAAGGTAGTCCATCGAATGATATAATGTGGGCAAGGGCGTGGTGCGGGCAAGAATTTGCACGCCTGGAACGAAAGGAAAAACATGAAAACATTCATCATCGCAGTTCTGGCCGCGCTGGTTACAACCGCTTCAGCGCAAGAATTCAGAGCCCCAATCGGTCCGCAAAAACCGGTGCGAGCGATGGAGACGCCGCCTCCTCTCTTAAAACGTCCCGAGGTCACCGGAGTTGTCCCGCGAGGATTTA